>LKMJ01001658.1_pt1 | contig 19965 bp, 25 predicted proteins | sample 643391 | NCBI WGS metagenome assembly LKMJ01 (sample SAMN04112250, study PRJNA286221) | soda lake metagenome | biome: soda lake; feature: Kulunda Steppe; material: water; isolation source: sample PL-Br10 brine of Picturesque Lake | place: Russia: Kulunda steppe | collected 2010-07 | reverse complement strand
CTTCCGTAGCAAGCTCGTTTGGAAGTCCATGAGTATCAAAACCTGCTTGATCCCATACATCATATCCTTGCATCTGTTTAAAACGTAGCATCACATCTTTGAGTACTTTACCTTGCATATGTCCTACGTGAGGTTCACCGTTCAGGTAAGGAGGTCCATCGATCATAAAGAAAGGTTCGTTACCTTCAGTTGACTCTCTTACCTTTTCCTTTATGTTGTTGTCGTTCCAGAACTGTTTAACCTCGGACTCAATCTCTTCAGGTTCGTACTCAGTCATATCTAGAAAACGTCTGGTGAAAGTTAAAAGGATTTCTTGTTAGAAAGGTAGTTGGATGTTTCTGGAGTCATTAAATTAAATAGAAAGAGTATGTATAATATGTCATGGAACCCGTAGAGTATATCTGGATGGACGGCGAGATGGTTAAATGGGAGAACGCAAAAGTACATGCTTTAACTCATGCCCTGCATTACGGCACAGGAGTCTTTGAAGGGATAAGAGCTTATGACACGGAAGAAGGACCTGCTGTTTTCAGGTTGGAAGAGCATGTGGAAAGGTTCCTTGACTCCGCAAAGATTACAGGAATGAACCTAGATTACTCTAAAGATGAGCTGATCGAAGCCGTGGAAAAAACGATAACTGAAAACGGCCTAGAATCTTGTTATATTAGACCTTTAGCGTTCCGCGGTTATGAATCCCTAGGCCTAAGTACTGAAGACGTGCCTGTAGAGACTTTGATAGCTGCATGGCCTTGGGGAGCATACCTTGGAGAGGATGCGATCAAAAACGGCGTTGATGTAAAGATTTCTACCTGGACTCGCCACCATCCGAATATTGTCCCTACAAAGGCAAAAGCCACTGGAAATTATATCAACTCGGTAATGGCAAAACAGGAAGCGGTAAGGGATGGATATGATGAGGCAATAATGTTAAACCATGAAGGTTATGTGGCAGAAGGCTCCGGAGAGAATGTATTTATTGTTAGAGATGGAGATTTAATAACACCTCCTGATTCGGATGTATTAGAAGGTATTACAAGGAATTCGGTAATCGAAGTAGCTAGGGACTTAGGATACACTGTAAAGGAGAAGGAGGTCTCACGTGACCAGCTTGTAAGAGCTGAAGAAGCCTTTTTCACCGGCACTGCAGCCGAGGTAACACCTATTAGGTCTGTAGACGGCAAACAGATATCGGACGGTAGAGGTGACATCACCGAAGATATTCAGACTGCTTTTTGGGATATCGCGGAAGGAAAAAATAAAAATTATACCGAATGGCTGCACCATCTATAAAGTTGGTTTTACGCAGGAGCTATTTCTGAGGGGATGTTGAATTTCACAGTCCCTTCTATTTCCTTATTTTCTCTATCAGTATTGTTCTCAAGCCGGTATAAGGCCATTTTACAGATAACTAGGCTGATCTTAGAAACTTAATAATTTGACGACTACAGAAATTCTGAGAATTCTATTTCTTCTTCTGAATCTCTGTATTTATCGCTGACTACGTAATTCTGTTCAATACGTTCTACTGCTTTATCTGCTTTTTCATATGATGATTGAAAGTATATGTCAACTCTTTCAGTGATATTTCCTTCCCTAAAACCGACTTCAACTTCACGGTCATCCATATATTCTAGAGTTATCTGACTTACCTCTAAATCAGAGCTTTCGCTTTCTGGTTTAAAACCCTCCTCTTCCAGAATTTGTTCTATCTTGGAGTAATTAATTTTATTTCCTTCTTCCGGGTATATAGCCACTTTTCTTACATCTCCGTCTTCGATAGGGTATTCAAGAATCTTTGAGCTCAGTTCATCAAATTTTTCCTCTACATATTCTACTACTTTAGCTACATTTTCGAAAACTGTATCTGAGGAGGACTTGGGAATGTCCGGTCTCATAGCATTCATTTTGTTACCAATAAATAAAAAAGCTTTCTATCTTCTGGTTTTATTATCTCCGAAATAAATTATTTCTTCTTTGATCTCTTCATACTGTTTAAGCTGTTGGTATATATTAGTATTACGTTTTTCTATTTTTTCTATAAGCTGTTCTTTCTTTCTGAAATCTTCTTGAATTTCTTTTTTCTCTGCTTTTTTGACTAGAAGCCTCATCTCTTCTTCAAAATCTTCAAAAGCTATACATAGCTCGTCTTCTGTTAATCCGGTTTTACTACCTAAACTGTAATTTTGATACAGAACTTCGGATATCTGAAGTAGTCTATACGTTTTCTTTATCTGTTTATCGAAATCCGTTGGCTCGATACTACTAGACTGTTTTTCAACTTTCTGAAACTCATCTAATGTCTTGTTTGAAGACTTCAAATACAGCACAAGAGCAGCATGCTTTTCAGTTACTACAAAGTTTCTATCTAGTTTTTTGTTTGCTAATGCCACAAGCCTTTCTACTTCATACTCTACATCTTGTTTATTCAGTATTTCAGCTTCGATAAGCTCGTTAAGCGCGTTCTCAGAATAGTTTTTCTCCAAGCTCCTTAGTTCTTTTAAATAACGTCTAGCCTTTTCCAGGTTTTCACCTATGTAATGCCCCAGTTTATTGTTAATCAGCTCCGCCATTAGTTATCTGCCTCTCTATACCCACTCTATACTTCTGTCTCTTCTCTTCTTTCTTTTTTCTCTGCTGTCTTCTTCCTTTCCTTTAGCCTCTTCCTTCTCCTCTACTTCCTTATGGTTCTGGCTCTCAGGATGAGGCTCTTTCGTCTCAACTCCGAAATCTATATCTACCGAGGACATCTGATCTTGGATTTCCTTGAACTTTTCGTCATTTCCTTGGAGTTCTTCTACATGTTGGAAAAGCGCACCTGCCGGAGTCCCTGCTCTTTCGTCTTCCTCATATCTTGGAAATACTTGTATATATACGTGAGGAAGCATCTGACCTGCAGCTTCTTTAATATTCATTATAACTGATACGCCATCCGCTCCGAGACCTTTAACGGCTTTCTCCATGATTTCTCTGACAAGACCCATCGCTTCATGATATTCTTCTGGTGATAGTTCCATTACTGATTCTTTATGCTCCTTAGGAACAATATTTGTCTGCCCCTTAGCTCTAGGCTCCGGATACTCTAACCATGCATAAAAATTTTCTGTTTCTTCCACCAATTTTAGCTGTTGAGGATTCTCCATTAATTGACAGAAGACGCATTCATCGCCTTGGCCTGGTGCTCCTGGAGACATAATCAATTATTAGAATCAGCTGTTTTTAGTCCATGGGGGTCATTCAAGGTTTAAATCTGAGAGATCTATAAACTGTACTCCATCATCAAGGACAACTCCAGACATTAGTTCTGATTTGACTGCTCCATAAGCCGGATCAAAACCTCCACTCTTTCCTAATATATATTTTTCAATTCTTTCCATTGACAGTTCTTCACGAAGATCTACATACCAGGGGTTACCAGCTATATTGGTTGAAATATATCTGTTTTCTCCAAAATCGATCTCTTCAAGCCCTGTAAAAGCTATCTCTGTATTTTTTCGCTCTAGAATCTTATTTAAGCCGGTTATTTCTAAGCCGGAATCGGGATAAAATTCTTCTAGATAAAACTCTATGTAACTTTCAGGTTCTTGACTGTCTTCTATTTCGTTTTCAAGCAATTCTTTATCTTGCTCAAATTGATCTGAACTATCTAGCGTGTCTGAACTCTCTGAATAGGGACTTTCCATCAGCGAAGTTGGGTTTTCAGGTTGATTATCTGCTTTATCGGATGGAGGTTTTAGATAATCCAGAACCTTGCCGAAATAGCTTTTTTCTTCTTTATCACTATTCCTATCTCTCATAACTGATCTTTTCCTCTACAAAATCAAAACTAAGCCTCTCTGAATTTAAAACTTTCTTTAGCTTCCCACTTTGTGAATAGTTCGGTAATATGTTACAGATTAAATCAAGGCTCGTCATATCACCTTCCTTATAAAGCTCATTCTCGGAAGTCATTATTAGAGTTTAAGGTGTTAAAACATGTCAGATTTCGATTCTCAGTTTGACGACCAGTTTGAAGACGAAGATGAAAACCAGGATTTTGAAGACGATTTCGACGATGATGAAACCGATGAGTTCGAGGAAGGTTTTGAAGACGGGTACGAAGAGGAAGACCAAGATGATCATGATAGCTACGATGATTCGGACGACGATGATTTCGACAAACCTGTAGAGGAAGGAGATGTAGTCGAGTTAGAAGTCGACGACTTAGGAAGTAAGGGCGACGGTATCGCAAGGATTGACGGATTCGTTGTCTTTGTTCCAGGAGGAGAAGTAGGCGAAACTTACGAAGTAGAGATTACAAGCGTCGGTAGAAAGTTCGGTTTCTCCGAAATCAGGGATTAATCCCCCTCTATTTTAATCTATTCAGTTTGTAAAACTTGATATGTTGATACAGAGACAGGCCCCGGCCGTGTTTCTGCTGGCTGTAGCCGTAGGCATATTCCTATCACCGGTCTTTGATCACAGCTCATTTCTGATACTGGTGAGCGAGCAGATATACGGTTTAATAGGGGTAGAGCCGGATAATATTCTAGGAGATCCTGATGAAGAGGTCGATAAAGATTATGCACTTTTTAGTCTGGTAGTAAACGGTTCGGAAAAACATCTAGGCGAGGAAAGGCATCAGCAGTCCCCCGATGCCTATCTGGGAAACAGGACGGGTAACGTCGTCCATGTCAGGTCGGAAAATGCAACCTGGAGAGGTTTCTTAGATTCGATCAATATAACTGTTGATGATCAGATATGTCTAGAGGGTTCTGACTGCAGGGAAGGTACTGTTGTCTTAAATGATAAGACAGATCCTGACCTGTCCGCTGAAATATCACAGGCCGACAACATGTTGATTGTTATAGATACAGAGGATGAAGAAGAAATAATTGATTCTATTATGGGTAGGGAGCTACCTGAAATCTATAGAGAAGAAGAGATAGGTGTGTATGTATGAGAAAGGTAGTTTTAGTCAGATATGGGGAGATAGGTGTTAAATCCGACTCCGTCAGAGGGAAGATGGTAAAGGTGCTCCGGCAGAGGATAGAGGACAGGCTTGAGTATCAAGAACTTCCGTATCAGAAAGTTATGACTGATGAAGGGAGGATATTCATCTATACAGAACATTCTGAAGCTGTAGCAAAGGCTGTATCAGAGATTCCTGGGGTTGCATCGGCTTCTCCATCTGTGGAGACTGAAGCCAACCTAGAAAAAATAAAGCAGGTAGCTGAAGCTATGGATTTTGGAGAAAGCTTCGGTGTAAGGACTAACAGAGCAGGAGAACATCAGTTCAACAGCAGAGAAGTCAACCAAAAAATCGGGGCACATATCGAAGAGGTCAAAGAAATCGGTGTGGAGCTTGATAATCCTGATACCTGGCTAGATATAGATATACGTTATGGAAAGGCTTATGTGTTTACAGAAATATTTGAAGGGCCTCAGGGACATCCTGTAAGTTCAGAAAAAGGGTTTTTATCACTGATAAGCGGAGGCATAGATTCGCCTGTCGCAGCTCACCAGGTATTGACTAGAGGCGTAGATATTATGCCCATTTACTTCTTCAATAAACCCATATCTGCTGAAGACCATTTAATCCGGTTTGAATCAGTAGTTAAAAAGTTAGAGAGGTTCCATCCTGGAAAGAAATGGCATTATTACGTTGTAGATATGGAAGAAGTCAATAATAAGCTAATGGATGTCGGTAAAGGCCGGATGGTTCTACACAGAGCGGTAATGTTTAAAGTAGCAGAGAGGATAGCTGAAAGAGAAGGTTTACAGGGTATTGTAACCGGAGAGTCTATAGGTCAGAAGGCTTCACAAACTCCTAAAAATCTTGCAGTAACATCTAGTCAGATAGATATGCCTGTGCATAGGCCTTTGCTTACATGGGATAAGAACAGGATAACGGAGAAAGCCAGAGATATTAACACATTTGAAGAGTCCAAAATCGACTCTGCATGTAGGACAATCGCTCCTGAAAGTCCTGCCACATCTTTAGACGGTTCAGAGCTGGAAGCATTGAAAAGTACTGTGGGTTTTGAAAAGATAGTCGATAAAGCCGTAGAGCAAACGAAGAAGGTGGAGCTGTAACTGTCGAATAGCCGGACCGGATATCGTAACAATTAAATACTCTCCATCCCCGGTGAATATAATATGAGTATTGCTGACAAAAAAGAAGAAGCTGAAGCGGTACTTGACTCCGCGGAAATGATACTAGAAACCATCTCTGAACCTTACACAGGTAAAGCCAAGGAGCTTGATTTAAAGATAAAGAAGCTTCAGAACGAATTACAGGATCCCAAAGACGAAAAGGCTCTCAAGGATCTAATTGAAGAGGTAAGGGAGCTGATGACAGAGGTCGAAGAGGATGCGATGCATGATGATCCTATGATGGGTCCGGGTGATGAGATGGGTGGAGGAATGGGTCCTGGAGGTCCGCCGGGTGGTCCAGAAGAGCCCCCTTTCTAACCGTTTTTATATCAGCGTTCCTAATTTAATATTAATGAAAACTAAAACTTTAGTAATAACGGCTTTTCTAATACTGTTTTTGACCGGAGCTACAGCCTTCTCAGCTGAGCTGGAAACCGTAAACGATGAAGCAACGCAGGAAAACCCTGCAGAATTTGATCTTATAATACACAACACCGGTGACACTGATGATAGTTTCCGGATTACAAGTATCAATGCTCCTGCACCATCTGCACGTTGGATCGCACATCCTAACCGTATGGAGGTAGAGTCCGGAGAAGAAGAAAGGTTTCCTATCACGGTTTCACCTCCTGAAGATGCTATACAGTCAAACTACCAGTTCAGGCTAAACATCCGAAGCTCCGAGACTTCAGAGATTAAAAAGGCATCAGGCACCTTTTCAGTAAGCAGCGACCGTGATATACATATCCGTTCTTTTGATGTGTCCGAGTCTGAAATCAATCCTGGAGAAAATGTTTCAGGATCGATAACTCTTCTTAATACAGCAAACTCCCGTGTTGATAGCTTTAATGTTACAGCTGAGTTTTTTAACTCTAAATCTACAAAATCCGGCTATGAGCTTCCATCCGGAGCTACGCTTACACATGAATTTAATTTAGAAGCTCCTCAAGATGCCAGACCGGGAGAAGAACAGTTCAGCTTCAATTTGATGACGGACAATTATACTGATAAAGTCTCTCAGTCGGTAAGTATCGGAACTATAGAAGATATAGTTAGAGAGCAGACTGATGAAAACTTCTTCCTTTACACAGAAAGCACAAGGTCTGTAGAAAATAAAGGTAATACACAGACAGATGCAGATATTAACGTTACGTTACCTAGCTACCTTTCTCCTCTAACAACGTTTGATACAGAGCCTGACTCTGTTAATGATACTGAAGAAGGTGATATGTACGTTTGGAACTTTTCCCTTGAACCTAACGAAAGAGAACAGATAAGCTTCACAACCAGATACTGGATCCCTCTTGCAGTTCTCTTGGCTTTGATAGCAGTATTTGTTCTGTTCAAAGTTATTCAAAACCCTCTAAAAATTCAGAAACAGACAGTGGAAAATGAAGAAGGTGTAAAAGTACGTATCGAGATTGAAAATAGCTCAAACAAAGAGATAGGGGATGTAAAGGTCATCGACTACGTGCCGGATTTAGCCTATGTCGACAGGGAGTTTGAGATGGCTTCGCCTATACTTAGAAAGACTAAGGAATACACCGAGCTAGAATGGGAGATTGAATCTATGAATCCTGGCGAATCAAGGGTATTTGAATATTTAATCAAGCCTTCAGGCATATCAGAAGGCAGTATAAACCTTCCGGAGACTGATGTGCTGAGAGATGGAGAAAAAACGGTAAAATCAAAGACTGTCGAAGCCAACTTCCAGCCGGAAGACTACGGTTTTTAAAGACTTAACCGGCAAATGAACTATACAGCCATTATTCCAAAAGCCCCGACTTAGCTCAGGTCGGAAATTAGAAATTTGCTTAACTGAGCTAACTAGTTCAAGCCTGAAAGACTTTCCCGACTTAGCTCAGTCTGGCAGAGCGTCCGCCTGTAGAGCGGATTGTCCCAGGTTCAAATCCTGGAGTCGGGACACTTCGTGTCCTCAACAGCATTTGAAGCTTGATAAAATTCTTTGATTTTCGATTTTCAAATCCTAGAGTCGGGATTAGCTTATTCGTTAAATTCTCTGATATCTTCTGAGCCGCATCTACAGTTTTCTACCTTTCCGGGAGGGTTCTTCCAGGTTCGACCACATTCTCTGCATTTGTAGTACTCTATATTTTTGCCAACTTTCTCAGGCTTTTCCATACGGCATATTTTGATCTCGGTTTATTTAGATTTTTGGTAAGAAAGATTTTGTCATGGAGGGTTGTTTAAGAACTAAGATAGAGGAAAGATTGGAGCGTAATATTGACGAGTATGTTGAGGAGTACGGATGTCTACCTGAAACCTTAGAGGTTGAAGACGACAGGATTGTGGAGTCGGATGAGGTGAGAGGTTTTCTAGATGAGATAGCTGATACTTACGATAATCTTTTAGAGGTAGATACAAAACATATTCGTGAAGATATCTGGGAGAACACTATATACAATCCTTCCCGGACGGATATAATGAAAAGATCTTTCTCTACTAGAAACATTAAAATAGGAGGGTCATTTGGAACTGCTACAGCAGCTTTTCTCTATCCTTTAAGTAATGTTTCATCGCCTTCGGTTTTTCTTGGTACAGCCGGTTTGGTAGGCTTATCTGTGATGTACAATAACTCAAAGGATGATTCGACCGGAAGGTATACTGAAGACGGTATAGGTGTCTCCAAAGATAGGGATGTGGGGACAAAGGTCTTCACCTTGCAGGCTGCGGAAACTTTTCACGAGTATCAGAACATGTTCGATTCTCCGACATGGAGGTCGCCTATCCTCTGCGAGGGTGCTGAAAAATATGCCACGGATAAAGCTCTTGAAAGAAAGTCTTCAGAGTCTGAGAAATGGGATAAGCAGTTCAGGTTACATCGTATCAGGGAACTCTCCAAAGCCTATGCTGAGATAGGAAGGTTGGATACAGGTGAGGCCGAAGCTTCTGAGTTGAAAGATCTCGGGCTTCCGGATCAGTATGTGGAAAGGTTATCCGGGATGGAAAATAACTCGGAGGCACAGGAGTATAACCTAGGGTTCGGAATGCTGGTTGAAACTGGCGAAGAATCATTTCCAGAGGTCTTCAAAGGAGATTACTCTGCGATCGAGGAAGAGCTCTCAGAATATGGGGAAGAAATCGACTTACTTCTGAAAGCAAAGTATCTAGTAAGATAGGAATAACCTATTATTAAGATTAAATTACAGGTTTTGATTATGGAGTTCAAGCAAAAGTACTCTGATTTCTTCGATAATCTGGATGCTGAACACAAAGATCCGGAACGTTTTGTCCCAGCTCTAGGGCCTTCGGATGCTGATGTAGTGATGGTTGGAGAGGCACCTGGAGCTAATGAAGTGGAACATGGAGAACCTTTTGTCGGAAGGGCAGGGAAAAAGCTTGATAAAATCCTGGAAGAGATAGGAGTTGAAAGATCTGAACTATATATCACTAACCTTGTGAAGATACGTCCTCCTGATAACCGTAATCCGTACAGGGACGAAATAGATGCTTGGAGACCTCTTCTAAAGAAAGAAATCCAAACTGTAGATCCTGAAATAGTTTTAACGTTAGGAAACTTCCCATCAAGAGAGATTTTAGATACTTCCGAAGGAATTACATCTATCCGTGGAGAGTTATTTGAAATAAATGGGAGAAAAGTAATGCCGGTATTCCATCCGGCAGCAACGCTTTACGATAGATCAAAGACTCCTGATTTAGAGAAGGATTTAGAGAAAGCATTTGAGATGTAAGAGCAATTCCAAACTTGGTTATTTAGTATTAAGATATCTGTATAATTTCTAGGATGGAACGGTACCGAGAGATTATTGATAACTGGAGAGAGTTCAAGCAGGCTTCAGATAGGCCAGCAGTCTCAACAATAAGAAGAAACAGGATCAAAGCCGATAAAGGTTTTGAGAGACGTTTGAGAGAGGATTTTCAGGAGGTAGAACAGGCGGACTGGAACAGTAATATATACAGGCTTCCGGAGACTGAGAAACCTGGAAAATCTATGATGCATTGGCTTGGGGAGTACTACGTCCAAGAAGAGTCTGCGACCGTTCCCGTAGAGGTTCTTAATCCAAGACCTGGAGACTCAGTGATGGATATGGCTGCAGCTCCTGGAGGAAAGACTACGCAGATAGCCTCTAAAATAAATAATGAGGGAAATGTACTGGCGAACGATGTATCTGGCAACAGGATGAAGTCCTTACACGCCAATGTATACAGAACGGGAGCTGCATCGGTAACTGCTACAAACTACGATGCAAGGCACATTACTGAAGATACTAAGTATGACAAAGTTCTACTCGATGCTCCTTGCTCAGGAGAAGGAGATAGATTCAGAAGAGATTTTACGGCTGCAGGAGAAGAAGAACAGAAAGAGCTCTCAAACCTGCAGAAACAGCTTATAGAGAAGGCTGCAGGGCTTCTAAAAAAGGGTGGTGAAGCGGTTTACTCCACATGCACTGTTACACCTACAGAAAATGAAAAAGTTGTACAGTACGCGGTTGATAACACAGAGCTGGAATTACAAAATATAGAGGCGGATGTAGATCATGTCAGAGGTGTAGAGAGCTTTAATGGGGAAAGGCTCGGTAAACAGATGGATAAAACCGTTAGGATATATCCTCACCATCTTAACTCAGGGGTGATTTACATTGCAAAGTTCAGGAAATAAGATGGAAAAGCCATGGATATATCTTGAACAGAGGTTCGGGGTGTTAAGAGATGAGCTGGAAAAGTTTGAGCTTAGGAAAATCTCCGGGGATTACTGGCTATGCTCCAAAGGTTCAGAAACCGATCTTGAGACTGAGACAGAAGGTATAAGGTTCTTGAGAGAGACCGGAAGAGGCATGAAACCTACAACCTATGGACTACAGATTCTTGGCGACAGTATAGATAAAAATATAGTAGATCTGGACAAAGAAGAGTTTCTAAAACTACTAAAAAGGGAAGAGATGATACCCAGAAGGATAGAAGAGGAAGGTTACGTAGCTCTAAGATTTGAAGGACATATAGTAGGCTGTGGATATTATAAGGGAGAAAAAGTTTCTTCAAGAATTCCTAAAGGACGTGGAAAAGAGTTGTCTGAGAATATTTAAGATTCTAAGATTTATATTACTCTTTTATAAATCATATTTATGATTGAGTCCGGAGGGAGCTATCAGACAGTAGGTTTTTTTCTTTCAAGAGGCCTAGCCTTCGTTTATCTAATAGCATTTACTATCTTCTACAGGCAATACACATCGCTAGTCGGCGAAAATGGGATAAAACCGATACAGAGAGATAGCTATCAGTTTTTTGAAAAGTTCAGTTTATTTTATTTCCTTCCATACGATAGGGTAATCAACTCTTCTGCTATTCTGGGTATTTTAATATCAGGTAGCTTAGTTTTAGGAATAAATGAGATCTTAGGAATCTATTTTAGCATCGCATCCTGGTTTTTGCTATGGTTGATATTTATATCCTTTCTTAACTCGGGAGATATTTTTACCAAACCCGGTTGGGAGTCTCTACTAGCTGAGTCAGGTTTTTTAGCAATTTTTCTAGGTGCTGCAGGATATAAAACGCCTGAAACTGTTATTTGGTTATTTAGATGGGTTCTATTTAGAATGGTTTTTGGATCTGCTGTTGTAAAGCTCAGAGGCAGTAAAAAATGGAATAGTCTGTCAGATATAAAGAATTTCTTCATTTCACAGCCGTTCCCCGGACCTTTATCTTGGCACCTCTATAATCTACCTGAAAGGGTAAATAGGGTTGGTTCTTTTACCATTCTATCTTCAATGCTTATAATACCGTTCTTTTATTTTGCTCCTCAACCGTATGCAGCCATAGCAGGATTGATTACTGTTCTAATACAGATTTTGATATTTTTCAGTGGAAATTTTGCTTGGTTAAATATCCTAACGGCTGTGTTAGCTATAAGTACTTTAAATGATAGCATAATTAATTCTATTACGGGGTTATCAATAGAATATACGATTTCATATCCTTTTAGTGGGCTTCTAACTATAATAGGTTTCATCATTATTTTATTGAGCTATAAACCAGTAATTAACTTTTTTTCAACTGAACCAGATCAAAATGCTATTTACAATCCTCTTCATATAGCTAACTCTTATGGAGCATTTCCAAGTATACCTGATAAACATTTTGAAATCGTTATTGAGGCCAAAAAGAATGGCGTCTGGAAACAATATCAGTTAAACAGTTCCTTTATTGATGAAACTAGTAAGCCTAAGCAGATAGCTCCCTATCATCACATGTTTGAATACTTGACATATTTTTACGTCCATGATAAACTAGAGAACTCCGAATGGCTAGAAAGATTCTTAGAAAAGATAAAAAAGGATGAGAGTAAATCATTAAACTTATTGAAAGAAAAACCTATCAGCGATAACTCGCCGGAGAAAGTAAGGGCTGTAAAATATGAATACAAGTTTACTGATAAATCTGGTGAAGACCTGGTATACTGGATTAGAAAGAGGTCAAAAGTGCTAAAAACAGTGAATTAAGTATTAATGGAAACTATCTCCTCCGCCTGAAACTTTGTCGTGGAGAAGAAAAGCGATATTTATCAGGATTAAGACTCCTGCTAACTGGACAGCCACTACTGTTGGATCTGTAGATACTGAAGTGACGTCGTCCTGATTGAAACCCAGGTTGTTGTATGCGACCCAGCCGAAGAATGCATATACAGCTATACTCAAGATATCTAAAACTGTGGAATGTTCCAGTTTTTCTACCCAACCTGAAGACCCTCCATATGACATAGTAATTCTTTAATCTGGCTGTATAAAAAATCCAGCAGCGTTCTGTTTATAAAAGTTTATGGTCTTTTCTAAAACACTGGCGGCCATAGCGAGGGGGCAACACCCGTACCCATTCCGAACACGGAAGTAAAGTCCCTCAGCGATCCGAGCAGTACTGCCTGACGGCGGAAGATTCGGGACGCTGCCAGACTATTTTTCTAATTTAATTATAAAAGGCATACTGTGATAGGATTAGATTGATTGATTTGTCAAAGAACTAAAAAATATCATATTATAAGTACTATTTATGGTAACTTCAAAAGGTGTTAAGACTAATTTAAAGGTTTTTGGACTCTTATCTGTTTTAACAGCTCTTTTTCTAGTTGGAGGCCTGTTTATTGGAGGCCGTCTAGGTTTAATATTAGGTTTAGTTCTGGCATCAGTTATGAACTTTGGAAGCTACTGGTTTTCGGACAAAATTGTCCTTAAAATGTATAAGGCGAAGGAGATAGAAGAGTCAGAGAATCCACAACTACATAGGTCTCTAGAAAGGCTAGCAGAAGATGCAGGAATACCGAAACCTAGACTCTATAAAAGTGACATGAATGTTCCAAACGCTTTTGCAACCGGGAGAAGTCCTGAGAAAGGGGTTGTATGTGTAACTGAGGGTTTGTTGAACCATTTAGACAGTGATGAGGTAGATGCAGTTATAGCCCATGAGTTAGCGCATATTAGAAATAGGGATACCTTGATAAATGCGGTTGTAGCAACTTTAGCCGGTGCTATAGCTATCCTGGCAGAGATGGCATTCTGGGGGGCTATGTTCGGTACTAGAGACCGTGGAGGCGCAGATATGATTTCTGCTCTTGTCTTCATGATTACAGTTCCTCTGATCGCGACCGTTATCCGCATGTCGATATCTAGAAGCATGGAGTTTAGGGCAGACTCTGACGCTGTAAGGATACACGGGCAGAAACAGGGATTAAGTTCAGCTTTGGAAAAGATAAGCGGCGAAAACAGTAAGAAGAGATCCGACCATTACTCCAGGGTTCAGGAGTCCGGTGCAAACCTGTTTATAGAGAATCCGTTTTCCTCAGATTCGATAACCGGTCTTTTCTCAACACACCCGCCGTTAGAGAGAAGGATTGAAAACATTCAGGAGACAGAACTAAGTTAATATGTTTGTCTCAGCTGAACCAAGTAAACCTCCACGTGAGGAGAGGTTAGAAAAAAAGGTTAACGATGTAGCTGAAAGTTTTGGTATGGATATCTCCGACGAGCTTGGAGGAATAGAGGTCTCATATCTACAGCCTAATGTTAATGCACAGACATTTACTGAGAATGGACAGGTAAAGATAAGCTTTAACTCTTCGAACTTCTTTGAGAAGTCGGAGAGTCAGAGAGAAAGGATAATTCTACATGAGCTTGTACATGTAAAACAGTTCAACCATTCCCTACATGAATGGGCGAGCGACCGTTTCAATGTCTCAGATGATTTTAAAGAAGAGCTAATGGACAGCATCTGGGAGGATGTCAGGGATATAGAAGGAGAGACAGAGATGATAGTTTCAAACCTTATGGGCGGAAAAGGAAGCTACCCTCATGAAAAAGTAGCTAAAGAGAATGAGCTAGCATCTAAAGGTTTTGATATTGACTCAGAGCTTTCTCAGGATATTGAAGAAGAGATGGATCAGCTGTACAAAGAAGTATCAAACGTTGAGGTTGGAGAGAATATTTATATCGAGGAAGGGGAGATTGACGGGGTTGAGTACACTGTAGCGGTGATGGGGGAATATGCTCCGGAGAAAGGACCGGCCCAGGTAGAAAGCTATCTTGAACAGAGCTTTGAAGCTTATGAATCTGATCTAGTTATAGAAGAAGAGTACGTGATGGATGACTCCGAGATATCTGACATCTCAGATGGTAAGGATTCAAGTAAAGACTCGATTGAGGATTTATCTTACCTGAAATAATACCGTAAACTATACTGAATTTCATAAATATTCAAATCTCTAATATTAATATGAGGCAGATATCCGAATACCTGTCGGGTAAGAGGGAAGGGGGTTATGATGCTGATAGGCTTGAAACTGAACTGGAGGAAAATGTTGAAGAGACTGCCGAGAAGCACGGTTTGAACAACTATTTTGATGATTATAAGATAGATGATCTTCCTGAAGGCGCTAAAGCTGCAACCAATAAGAAGCCTTCTAAGATAGGGATAAATAAAATAGAAGGTTTTGAAGATTTATTGATCGATTATGATCAGTATATGATAGATGGCTTGGGCAATGTCTACGGAAAAACCGTTCTGGATACTGAGACAGAGTTCATAGCAGATCCTGTGTACTTTGAATCATCTGATGAAGTTCAGGAGCTAATAGATGTCCACGAGATAATGCACTCCCTTCAGTATGATAGTGAATGGGGCGACGAATTATATGATGCGGGCTGGATAGAAAGCGAGAATGTGAAGAACTATCTAAATCATGTAGGTTGTTCGGGTTCATTAAGTTTACTTGAGGGACACACTCAGTTAGTTACAGAAAAGAGGCTACCACAAGGCGAAGAAATAGGTAGGAACTTCTATCCCAGAGAGACATATCTAGCAGAAGCTATGATGAGAAGGAATGGTATAAATCCTACAAACCATATTGAAAGTTACGAGGAAAAAACACAAGGCTCAGTAGAAATGGATGCTGAGACGAGCCCTAACCCGGAACTATCACTGGCTAAAGAAATAAAATCGGCTATTTAACGTTCGAATAGCTTCCTATTACTGATTTGTTCAATTTTTTATCTTTGATTTTCGCCTTACTATCAACTATTGTGTTTTTAATACTGGAATCTTTTATTTTAGCACCGGGAAATATTATTGAGTCTTGGATCTCTGAGCCTTTTACAGTTGCTCCCTCCATCACTACCGTGTTTTCTGATATCTCTGAGTTATGAACTTCGCCTTCCACCGTTTTTCCCTCGGTAACCGAGGCTGTTGCGTTGAGGTATCCTTCAGGGGTCCCTATGTCAAACCATTCGCCTGAAAAGCTATAGGCGTACATGTCAGTCTGTCTGTGGGCCCATTCTATCAGTCTTCCTGGTTCGTCCAAGTATCTTTCTCTAGGAATATCTGATTCTTTGAAATGTTCTTCATACCTTTTAAACAGAGAAAGGTCCTTTTTAGGAAAAAAGTATACTGCTGTAGATGCTAAGGTAGAAGGAGGTTGTTCAGGCTTCTCTACAAAATCTATTATCTTTTCTCCATCAGTATCTACAACACCGAGGTTTTTAGCTATCTCTTTATCGGAAACATCGTAAACTACGTTTGTTGGAGCCTCTTTTTCCTGACTGAACTCTAAAAACTTTGGTAGATGGAAGCTGTAGTAGTTATCGCCTCCTATAATAATTAGGTCGTCTTCAAGGTCGAGGTTTTCCCTTTCAAACATGTTAAGAATGGCTCCGATAGTTCCGGGTTTTTCATCCTCCGAACTCTGGTTTTCTACGGCCACAGTAACATCTCTACTGTATTCTTCACCGTACTCCTTGAAATCTTCTGAATATTTTTTGTTTGTAGATATTATTATCTGTTCAGCTTCGTTTTCAAGCTCTTCAACTATGTAATCAATTATCGGACGGTTTCCAAGCGGCAAAAGCGGTTTGGCACGGTTCTTTGTAATAGGCCATAGCCTGGTTGCGTGTCCTCCGGCCAGAATAACTGCTTTCATTAACAGACAACTTGATCTTAGAACTCTTAAACAGTTCGGTAATTTACATGTTTAGAAGCCTTAATCCTCTTTCGCCTTTTCAACCTCTTCCAATAGCTGACATTTCCTACATACCTTAGATGAACAAGGCTCTCCACAACGTTCACACTCTCTGAGCTGGTTCTCTTTTTCGTTAAACTCCATGTTTTCAGCTACTAGGGTTGAAATATCTCTACCTTGTGAGACGATCGAATGCTTTATCCCGGGCATTTGGCTCTCTAATTTGTTCAGAAAGCTCTTAACCATCGGCCTAAGAGATCCTTCTTCCACATGAGGACATCTATCGATAACTCCTAAGTCATGTATCTTGGAGTAAAGAGCTATCTCTTTCTCCATCATATCTTTAAGCGGCTTTATCCTTTTTACGAACTTTTGGTGGTCGACCTGATCTCCTCCGGATACCCTAGCCATCCTTTTCATGTCCCCTTTGATATGGTTCATCATAATTGCTTGGGCTTCATCATCAAGGTTGTGACCGATCGCAATGGAGTCAGCTCCTACCTCTCGAGAAAGTTTGTTAAGTAGATCCCGTCTCATAATTCCACAGTAAGTGCAGTTAGATTTCTCTAGGTTATCTACTACGTTCTCCATCCTAAGATCGTAGTAATCCTCGTATTTCCCCACATGGAGTTCCACGTCCATCTCTTCACATAGCTCTCTAGCAGCTCCGATGGATTCATTCCTGTACGGATCTATACCTTCATGTACTGCTACAGCTTTGATATCGATATCCGGGCGGTCGCCAAATATTTCTACAAGCTGTTGAAGCATTACTGCCGAGTCTTTTCCTCCTGAAAGCCCTACAGCGATAGTATCACCGGAGTTGACCATGTCATTTTTTCTTATGGTCTTCTTTACAGTTTTGTTGACGTCTATAGAAAAATGCTCCTGACAAAGTCCTCTACCTTCGTACTCTCTGTAGATAACAGTGTCCTCATCACATTTTGCACAGGTTTTCTGCTCAGACATAAAGTATCCCGGTCAACGTATCTTTTTAAGAAGAGTTACTCTAGTATCTCAAGTAGCTGTTCCAGTTTTTCAATCTGATAAGTAGGGTCTGAACTGATATCTCCGTTACTTTTTATATGAACAGAGTCAATACCGGCGTTTTTGGCTGCTCCGATATCGTCGGAGGTATCACCGACCATGATCGGATTATTCGAATCCATAGCTTTTATTGCGTCCTCCAGCATTGTTTTACTCGGCTTTCTTATTCTCGTAAACCTTTCAAGGTCATTTAACTCAGGAGCTAGTACTTTCTCGAACCTATCATCTAGATCGAAATACTGTACCGTGAAATCGGTTGCTCTTTTGGGCGCGTTACTTGCCACGGATTTTGGTTGGTCAATTGAAGATAGAACTTTTTCAACAGAGTTAAACAGTGGTATCTCTCCGTCCTTAATCTTTCTGATCTTTTCATCTACAACTTTTGTCTCCAGATTAATTATTTCTTGGTTGGTTAGTCCGGTCTTCTCTCTAACCTTCTTTAGTTCTTCAGGACTGTCTGCTCTGACTATAAGTCTTACATCTTCGATATCTAGATCATATCCTTCTTTAGCAGCTTCTTCTACTCTGAGTTCATCCGCCCATCTGTAGTTATTCTTCATAGAATCTAGTAGAACGCCGTCCTTGTCAAATATAACCCCATCGTAACTCATTATATGTAGTAGAGTGAATCAAAATTATATACGGCAACTGTGTAGATGTTCCGGAGCTTACTACCGTTTATCAATCTTCTTCAAAAATAGGTATTTATGCCGGGGTGGCGGAGTCTGGTTGAACGCGGCAGATTCGAGAAATCGACTTCTCGAACTATTCTGTGAGAGATGTCGTTTGGAGAAGTGAATACTTGCAGCTTCGACAAAAGATATATCTGCTGGCCCATATGCGGCCTCCTGAGTTCAAATCTCAGTCCCGGCGATTGTTTTCTATTGATTTAAAAAGGATTTAAATTTATAAGTTCTATTTTTGGTGGAGCGAAGAATGAAAGGTGAATACATTCAGCTTGTTTTCGGTGTTTTTACGCAATTTTTTATTGAACTAAATAAAGTTAATGATAAATAAATTTTTACTAAGAATCTGGAGGGTTTCCGAACCAAATATTCGAGTAAATATTATTTACTACTTGGAATACATAACATATATAAAAATTAGGTGCTAATTATTTATCGTGATAATCATGAGCTATACCCAAAAACTCAATCCATTTACTAATTCAAAATCTGAAGAATTTGAACAGGTAGAAACAAATTCAGAACCTCTGGCAGAATTTGATTCCGATAGGCATGCTGATCAAGTAACTCAAATAATTGAAGACGTTCAGGAAGATAGAGCTATTAGAGATAATGAGGTTCATCCTGAAGGAGATGGTGTAACACAGATAATTGAACAGTATGAAAAAGAAAAACAAATTAGGAATGAGATCGAGAACTTTGAAACTCCAACTTATGAGGAGTTTGTTGAAGAGAATGCGGTGACTTCAACTAAGTTTAGGACTGATGTTCATCCAGAAAATGTGTTGGGATTAGCAGGAGAATTTGTGGATTATGTCGAGGCATCTGATGAAGTACTTGATTTTGATCTGAATGAGATCAATAACATGTATGAAGAAAGATTAGGCGAACTACAGTGTTATCAAAATAGTGAAAGTATGCCAAAACACGTAGAGGAATTTAGTGGAGGTGTGTATACCTTAGCAGAAGCTGAAATAGGTCTTGCATTAGGTATGGCTATTGCTGAGACTGAAGAACAAAGTTCTGTCAATGCCTCAGTTAACTACGAACAGCTTCAAAAAGAAGTAAGTGGAGGTCATTATCTGGCCCAAAATGTTCGGAAAGGTCGTGAACTTCAATCAAAAGCATATGAAAGGAGAGATGAGAAATTACACGACGAGGTAGAAATGATTAAAGGGGTTCCGGAATCACTTACCGAATATTCTGAAGATCAAAATTAGTCCGGAAACATAGGCCGGTTAATTTTATTTTCTCTTTCTATTTTTCTATAGCTTTATTTTATTATATTTACATATAAATTTTGTCAAGGGCTTATAAGAGGACACGTTAATCTAGTTCTTCTTCTACTTCTTCGTTCATATGGTTTTCTGTAAGCCTGTGTAGTATCATGTTAATATTTACTTGATCTGCTTCTATATTTCTATCCTTGTGTTCCTGTATATAATCCGGGACGTTCTCTTCTTCACCTATATACATCGCTAAGTCCTTATTCCCGTTTGTTCCAGATAGCACTAGGTACGGTTCGCTGTCGTTTGGAAATTTAAATGAATGTACTTGAAAGTACTCCTCGTCAGACATCAGATATTAATTGTGTTTTAACTTTTATTTTTCATAGGGATTAAT
>LKMJ01001657.1_pt1 | contig 19966 bp, 19 predicted proteins | sample 643391 | NCBI WGS metagenome assembly LKMJ01 (sample SAMN04112250, study PRJNA286221) | soda lake metagenome | biome: soda lake; feature: Kulunda Steppe; material: water; isolation source: sample PL-Br10 brine of Picturesque Lake | place: Russia: Kulunda steppe | collected 2010-07 | reverse complement strand
TAATAGAAGACGAATGGACAAACTCACCCAGAATTGATATTCCTGAAAAAGAATATTTAGGAAAGGTCTTGCCTGACAAACCCAGCCCGGTTTTAACTCATTTAGATAACCGGCTGGATAACCTGCTAGTCCAAGGCGGCGAGATTACAGGTTTCATTGACTGGAGCCATCCGGAAGTTGGTCACTCGGAATATGATCTTGTGAGAGCGGAGTATTTACTGCTCGACTGGGATCTAGACTTCAAAACAGAAGAGGAGAAACAAATCCTAAAGGAAAAACTGCATCAAAGCTACCAAGAGGAGAAAGACTTTGAAAGCGAAGGCTTTGAGGAACGAAGGCAGATTTACAGGTATGCAACAGTTCTATGGTTAATGGCAGGATTCCCTAACTGGGGACAAGACTGGGAGGAAGAAGACAAAACAGAGATGGAAGAAAATTTATTAGAGAGGATGAATAAAGAAAGGCCTGAAGTCTGAGTAATTATCTTTCAAGTCGTGTGAAGGTCTTTTTCGAGATTGCCTATAGGCCTTCAACTTTTTTCTGTGAGTTCTTCTAGTTTGACTCGTTCAGAGTTTCCTTCATAGCTTTTGTCGCTGGAGATTATTTTTTCGTTGCTTGAGGAGACAAGATGGATTGCGTCCATAGGCGTCATTCCGTCTTCCTCTACTTTCACGGCGGCCTGAAATATTTCATCGACAGAGTCTCGGACTTCTACTAAGGCTTCAGTATTAGCCAGCACTTCTCGGCAGTCCCAGTCCTGTCTGTAAGAGATAAGAAAAATTTCAAGTAATACGTATCTGGAGATCCAGATTTCATCCTTATGTTCTTTGTAAACTTTTTCGGCAGCCTCTGTAAGCCAGTCATCTTCTTTGATTAATGCTATCAAAAAATCAGTATCTGCATACATGTCTTATCTTCCTGAGTCCTCTACTAAGGCCTTTCTCGCTTCTTTTTTAAGCTCTTCAGAAGATTTATCGGTTCCAGAAGTGATTTCTCTCAACTTATCCAAAGGATTATCTGATACTGGCACGAGTACTAGTCTGTCTTCCATATCTATCATTCGGAAATCTGTTCCATATTTTTCTCGCGTATCTTTCGGAAGATAAATTCTCCCGTCATTCGCAGAAACTTTCATAAAACACTAATTTTTTCCAAAAATTTAAATATTTTTCCATTAAACAGTTATTTTTCCGCTCAAACATGGTTCTTTTCGTTGATAGAAGTGTGCGCTAATCCTTTCTTTCAGGTTTTTAGAAAATAATACTTCTATCTGCAGAGAATAGAGAGAAGAGAAATTAAAGAGGCTTTGGAGCCCTCTTTTAGGCCTTTTTCATTCGTCGAATTCTACGTTTTCGAATTCTGTGTGTTCTAGTAGTTCTTCGCTAAGTCTGTTCTTGAACTCGTCACTCAATGTGTGGCTGTGTCCGTCGTTTTCGTGTTTGTGTACTACTGTTACTGTTTTTTCGTTGAATTCTAGTTCTCCGTGGCCTAACCGGTTGTCGAGTATGCCTTGGGCGATTTCTTTGTCGTCTTCTACTTTTTCAACGATTTTCACCCAGTATTCAAGGTCTTTTCCTGCTAGAGGGTGGTTGAAGTCGACTCTTACTCTTCCTGATCCTTTTGAAACTACTTTTCCTCTTTGGCCACCTACCATTATCTGTTCGCCAGGCCTGACTTGTACGCCTTGTTCTTTGAATGCTTTTTCTGGGAAAGTCTCTACTTTGTCGCTTTCTCTTTTTCCGTAGGCCTTTTCTGCGGGTATTTCAAGTTCTTTTTCTTCTCCGACTTCCATTTCGAGTAGTGCGTTTTCTAGGCCTTTGATTACGTAGTTTTCTCCGAGCAGCACAGGTAAGAGGCTGAATTCTACTTTTTCTGTCTGCAGATTTTCTTCCTCTGCTTTTTCTTTAGAGTTTAGGTCGAATACTTCGCCGTTTGTTTTTCCGACGTATTCGATTTTCGCCATTTCTCCTTTTTCCATGCATGGTTCAACGGTGATGAGAGTTATAAGGGTTAAAGTCTGTAATTCCGGTATGAGTTGGAAAGAATCTCTGCCTAAGCAGCCGCGTGAATCCCTTGAAAACATCTTGCTGGACGCAGAACAGTACGAATCCTCGTATATGAACTCTGAGAACCCTACAGTAGGTCAAATATGGGTTGTAATGGCATTACTAAATCAGAGGCTTGAGAAAGCAGAACAACTCGTCAGAGCGCAAAGAAAGGCCTTAAAAGAAATGGATGTCGAGATAGAGGTCGATAAACACCTTGACGAAGACCTAAAGCAAAGCCTGAAACGATACTGATCTTTCGCTATTTTACGCCTATTCTAAGACTATCGCAGGCCTTCCGGGCTCTGCACGAGAGGCCTTGGATTCTTCTGAACTGTTTTCTGATTCTACTATTAGAGATGCGTCGAACTCGGATTCGATGAACTCGGAGTTCTCTTCAAGCATCTCTTTTTCCTCTTCGAGGCCTAAAACTGTGTCGGGTAGTGCGCCAGGTTCTTCCATATAGGTCATCAAAAAGTCCTTAACCTGGTCGGCATATTCTTTCCTTCCCTGTACCAGCCGCCCCATTGCTTCCCCGAATTCAGGTCTTTCATCCACTATTTCTCTGATCTCCTCGAAAAGTTCTCGTTTCCATTCTTCTGCTACGATTACCTTGACTTCGTCGAACTCTCCGACTATGTCTCCGATCTCTCGTATGTCATCGACGACTTCCTCGAACAACATGTATTCTGCTTCAACTTCTTCATCTATCAACTCTTCATCGACTTCAGGCCAGTCCGACTCTGCAACTAGGCCATTCTTTCCGAGTTCTTCCCAGAGCTCTTCACAGATGTGGGGGGTGAAAGGCGCCATCAACCTGACTTGGACGCTCAGAAGCTGTTCCACGACTTCTCTGTTCATTTCATCGGATCTGTTCCTGTACCTGTTGATCAACGAGTTCAGTTCGAAGAACGCGGCAAGGCCTGCTTTACGAGTTTGGAATTCTTCAAGGCCTTCGGTCGTCTCTCTTGATATTTTTTGAAGCCTTGAAAGTGTGTATCTGTCGAGCTTGTTCTTTTCTCTTTCGACTCCTTCATTTCTCATCTGGACTGTTCGGTTGTAGAACTTCCTGATCTTTTCGTAGTACTGAGTTACGTCTTCCTGGTTCCAGTCGAAGTCCTGCCATGGCTCCCGCGAACCGAAGATGAAGAACCTTGTAGTGTCTGCACCGTACTCTTGGATTGCATCGTCAGGCAACTTAACGTTCCCTTTTGAAGAGCTCATCTTCTTTCCTTCAAGGGTTCCAAGCCCCCATGTGGCTATCCCTTTAGGCCAGTTATCCTCGTCAAACAGTGCTGTGTGGTGGAATACCATGAAAGTCAAGTGGTTCCTGATCAATGGATATGCTGAAGTCCTCCAGTCCATCGGATACCAGTACTCAAAGCTTTCCCGAGCCTCTACAATCTTCGACTCATTGATACCGGTCGATTCAGTTATCTCCTCAACTGAGCCGTCTCCATTGAATACGTAGTCAAAGAATTCAGGCCTCAACTTTTCGGAGTCAATGTCATCAATGATATGTCTTATAGTATAGAAGGCCATGTAGATTGTTGAATCACTCAACGGTTCGACAATGAAGTCCTTATCAAAAGGCATCGGTGTTCCAAGACCGTAGTTTCTGATCGCTGGCCATGACTCAAGCCAGTCGATAGTATGCTCGTACTCCTCACGCCGGTTCTCAGGAATGATATTCATGTCTCCGAGAAGTCTCTTGGCATCGTCTTTCCAGGCGTCGTCGTCGTAACGGATAAACCAGGAGTCTTGAAGCGAAACAATAACTTTTCCTCCGCTTCTTGAAACCACTTCTTCCGAAAAATCCCACATGGACGAGAACAGTCCTTCGGATTTAAACTTCTCTGTAAGTTCTTCTTTCACTTCGCTGACTTTTCTGCCTGCGAATTTTCCACAGTTCTCGTTCAGTACTCCGGTATGGAACTCCTTCTCGTAAACTTCTTCCGTGGCCTTTTCTAGAGCATCTTCATCTTCTTGACTGGTTACGCTGTGCTGTTCGCAGGCCTCTTTCGCCGGAACATCGTCGTAGGCCTCTACTTCAATTATAGTTTTAGGCTCGATCTCTCCGTCAGTGTACTCGCTGAGTTTCTCCCTGACATCTTCTAGGCTGATCCAGTCGTAAGGCGCGTGAGCTGGAACTGACATAACTGCACCAGTCCCGGAATCCGGATCAACAAATTCTGCAGGCAGTACAGGCACTTCTTCTCCTGTCACAGGGTTTTCAAACTTTTCGCCAAGCAGTTCCTCTCCATTCACTCGATATACTTCTTCTACTTCAAAGTCTTGGTGATCAAGTTTTTCCAAGGCTTCTTCAGAGACAATCCAGGTCTCACTGCCTACTTTGGCTTTCACGTATTCCAAGTCTGGCTTCACAAGTAGGTGTGTGACTCCGTAAACTGTTTCAGGCCTTAAAGTTGCTGTAGGCAGCACTGTACTATCTGATTTGAATTTTACCAGGCTATATTCCTGCTGTTCTGCATTTTCTCCTTTCAGAAGATCATGTGCAGTTACAGGGTTCTCAGACTTCACATCATATTTGGTAGGATGTCTTCCTTTCTCCAGCAGGCCTTTGTCCTTCAGTTTGTGGTACTGCCATTCTATGAACTTGTTATAGTCGTCGTCGTTTGTGGTAAACTCTCTTCTCCAGTCTACTGAGAACCCAAGGTTCTTCATGTTAGGCCTGTAAGAGTTATCGATAAAGTAGTCTGCATAATCCATAGGCTCTTCCCAGGACTCGGCCTCTTCCCTACTGACGCCGTAGGTTCCAGTAATTACATCCCACTGTGCGTCTTCGCCTTCTTTCAGCCGGTCGAGCGCACCGATAATCGGGGTTCCTGTTACGTGCCATGCCATCGGGAATAGTACGTTGTAGCCCTGCATCCGTTTGAATCGGGCGAAAACATCTGGGAGAGTGTATGTGCCGACGTGGCCTATGTGCATTCCGCCGCTTGGGTATGGATATGCTACAGTGATGTAGAAGCTGTCTTTTTTGTCTGGGTCGACGTTGAATACTTCTTCTTCATTCCATCTTTTCTGCCACTTTGCTTCAAACCTGTTCTGTTTATCGGCAAACTCTTTAGACATAAAACCTTCTTTGCTTGAAACTTATTTTAATCTAAAGAAATTTTGAAGACGGGTTTTGAAGGCGTGGTAATTTAAATACTGTTAGTCTAATTTTTGTTTACGATGACGCGCCTCATCTGTGTAAGCAGTGGTAAAGGAGGAGTAGGAAAAACTACGGTGACCTCAAATCTTGGAGCAGCACTAACGCACTTCGGAGCAGATACCGTAGTCTTAGATGCAAATCTAACGAACCCGAATCTAGGTTTTCACATAGGAATACCGCTTTACCCGAAAACGTTGCATGACGTATTGAAAGGAGATGCGCACATAACAGAGGCGATGTACATACATGACTCAGGCCTAAGAGTTGTGCCTGCAGGCCTTTCAGTAGAGGATTTGAAAGACACTAGTCCTGAAAACCTCAGCGATGTTTTACTCGATGCTGTGGGTGAGCCTGATTTTGTATTGATTGATTCGGCGGCAGGGCTCGGTAATGAGTCTGTGAACGCTATTGAAGCTTCAGATGAGGTATTGATTGTTACTAATCCTAATCTTCCGGCCGTTACAGATGCGTTGAAGACTGTTAATATTGCTGAGGAGGCAGGAACTGATATTACTGGTGTTGTTTTGAATAAGGTGAGGAATAATGATGCTGAGTTGAACCAGGAAGAGGTCGAGTCGATGATTGGTTACGAGGTTTTGATGCATATTCCTGACCATCAGAAGGTTGATGAGGCCTTGGCTGCTAAGAAGCCGATTATCCATCATGATCCTGATCACCATGTTTCGGAGCGGTTCAAAAAAGTGGCTGCGGACGTTCACGGGCTGGATTATGAGCCTAGGATCAGGGAAGACGGGTTTTTAGGAAAGATTTTGGACAGGTTTAGGTAGAACCTTTTTATTACCGGCAAACGAATTCTTGATTAATGACTAGAGTCATATCTGTGGTATCGGGTAAGGGCGGTGTCGGTAAAACAACTATGACTGTGAATCTGGGTACTGCACTGGCTCAGCACGGTCATGACGTTCTAATAATTGACGGCAACTTTTCGGGCGCGAACGTAGCCCAGCACTTTGGACTCGGATTCCAAGACGTGTCACTAAACGATGTGCTTAAGGGAGACGCATACATAACACAGGCCGTATCAAAACACAGTGAAGGAGTATCTGTGCTTCCAGCAAGCATATTAGACTTCCAAGCAGATGCAGAAAACCTGAAACACGCCTTAGTAGATTTCCTTGGAAATAAAGACTTCGTCTTCATCGATGCAGCGGCAGGAATAGGGGACGAAGTACAAGCAAGCATAGAGGCCTCAGACGAAGTTCTCCTCGTATCGCAGCCTGAGCTACCATCTTTAACAAACTGCTTGGGCGCAAAGAAGCTGGCGCAGCAGCTTGACAGAGAGATAATAGGCCTGGTCTTGAACAGTGTTAGAAATGAAAACTGCGAGGTCGATCTGAACGATGTACACGATCTTGTTGAAGCCCCGATAGTTGGTAAGGTGCCGGATCACACTCATGTGAGAGAGGGTATAGCTCTTAGAGAACCTGTTGTAACTTACAGGCCTGATTCAAAAGTTTCTAAGAGGATTGAAGATGTTGCTTACCGGTTGAAAGGCCAGCAACCTCCGAAAAGAGGTATAGGCGAGAAGCTGAAGATGAAGCTGAACGAAGTATCGCCGTTCTAAAAAACATAGAACTAAAAACTCGCGGACAGACTTAGATAAACATGGCGTCTTTCTTCCATGCATACGATCTCAGAGGGAAGTATCCTAGTCAGATATCGGAGGCCGAGGCTGAAAAAGTCGGGAAGGCCTACGGCACTTTTACAGGCCGGAAAAAAGTAATGGTAGGCCGGGATGGTAGGACTCATGCGGAAGAAATAACTTCGGCCTTTGTTAGAGGCCTGAGATCTGCGGGTGTCGATGTTTTGGATGCTGGAATGGTTCCGACGCCTATTGTATATTATGCAATGGATGATTTGGGTTTAGATCATGCTGCGGTTGTAACTGCGTCCCATAATCCTTCTGAGTATACTGGGTTCAAGTTTGCCAAGTCTGGAGGCCTCGCAATGTCAAGAAATGCGGGTATGAAAGAAATAGAGGAAATATATCGGTCTGAAGACTTTGCTGAAGGTTCAGGGAGTGTAGAGGAGATCATTATTGAGGAGAAGTACGTTAATGCGGTTTCAAACTTGTTTTCCGTTGATTTGGATGTTGCTGTGAATTATGGGAATGGCGTTGCTGCTAAGACGGCGCCAAAACTTTTGGAGAAGATTGGCTGCGAACTGAAGAATGTAAACATGGATATTGACGGTAGTTTTCCTAATCATCTTCCTGCGCCTCACGAAGAATCTGCTCAAAAGGCCTTGAAACAAGAGATGGATGGTCAGGATCTTGGTATAATCTTTGATGGGGATGGTGATAGAGCAGGTTTCATAATCGATGGAGAGTATGTTTCAGAGGATAAGGTTCTTTCTCTTTTCGCTGAAGAAGCCTTGAAGAGGGGTGGCGGCAAGGTTGTGCATGGTATAAGAGTCTCAAAGGTTGTGCCTGAAACTATTGAGGGAAACGGCGGCGAGGCGGTTGAGTCGCGTGTTGGCCACACTTTTATCTCTGAGATGATACACAGCGATGAGGAAATAGTTTTTGCGGGAGAGCTTTCAGGCCATTACTATTTTCCCTATCTGGGTTTTCCATGGGATGACGGTATGCTCGCAGCATGCCTTATGTGTCAAATCGCGGAAGATGGAGGCCTGGAAAAGTTGAATGATTATCCGAGTTATCCTGTTTCGCCTGAACTGAGGATTGACTGCGCCCATGAAAGAAAGCAGAAAGTGGTAAGCAAGATTTCCGAGAAATACTCGGAGTATGATATATCGACTAAGGATGGTGTTAAGATTAATTTTGGAAATGGGTGGGCGTTGATAAGGCCTTCCAACACTGAGGAGAAGATAAGCGTTCGATGTGAGGCAGAAACGGAGAAAGATTTAGAGCAGATATTGGAGAGGGTAGAGTCGGACGTTAGGTCTCTCTGCTGATTTCATAAGCGTGACTGCCGGAACTGATTATGTCGCCCATCCCGACAAGCCTCTCAGGGTTCTCATGGATTAAAGTAGGAATTGCTGCAACCTTATACTCTGAGACCTCTGCAAAACCTTTTTCAGCAAAATTATCGAGATCAAAGGAGGCCTCAAATTCTTCAAGCGCATCCAAATTCTTCACATGCATTCTTTCAAAATCTAGGCCTTCAAAATCCTTTAGTAGTGGTAAACGTCCGTTTTCTGCGCATAAGATGGCGGAGACTTCTCCGAAAACCATTCCATCTCTCAGGTCTTCTAGGCCTATAGAATAGTTTTTGTCAGCTACTAGGAGGTGGTATCTGTAGGTGTGTAAATGAACTCTTTCAATGCCGTAACTTTCCATCAGTTTTTGGATTATTTCGAATGCTTTAACTGCTCCAATCTTTGACGATGTTTCTAGTTCTAGTAACTCGCTAATTTTCTGTAGCTCTGTCTCGTCCAGGCCTAAGCTATCGATTTCAGGGCCTAACAGGTCTAAGATCAGTCTGAAGCCTTCTTTGTCGCAGTCCACTAGTTCTAAGTGTTTTTTTGATTCTATTTTTGCTATTTGCCGTCTTGCTTTCTCTATTTTTGCTATTTTGTTTCCTGTGACGTTGTGGAATCCTGAGAAGAGCGCTCTATCTATTTTTTGGTCTATTTTATCAATGTTTTCTTCAATGCTAGTTCTGAAGTATGGTCCGAACCCTTTCAGAGAATCTGAAAGTATTAAACGGGAGGATTTGCCTTCGCTAAACTCTATTATGGTGTTTTCCTTGGTTCTATCGGTATTTGCGGCGTCTTTAACAGCTCTGAGCTCGAAATCTCTGTCAAAGTATGGGTGTTTCACGTCTTCGTTAATCAGGCCTGCAAGTTTCTCAGACAGTAAAGGCGTGTAAAAAATGACTTCGCCGTCCATGTTTGACAAGTAGTTTGCCATAATCCCTGCTTGGCCGCCCACGCTAGTTTCGGTATCTCCTATTTCTTCATCAAATCTGCTGCTGTCAACCTCTCTATTCGAGCCAGTGTCGCGACAAAACTTCACAACTTTCTTCAAGTCCTCAAGGTCTTCAACCTTCTTAAGATCTTCTGAACCGGAGTCCTGCTCAAAATCTAGGCCTTTAAAATTAATTTTTTTATCAAGGTTCGCGTTAAAGGCAGTTAAGACACTAAAATCTAGTTTTGGGGGTTCAGATGCTATTTTGTCGTATCTTTCTCTCCATAATTCGATCATAGGCCTGAGCACAACTCCAGAAGCTCTTCTAAAACGTCATCGGTTTTGACTACTCCGGAAGCTACTAGAACGCCTTTGCAGCCGAGTTCAATGCTTTTTTCCACGTCTTCGCTAGTCTTTATTCCGGCTCCTGTTAAAACAGGTACTTCGGAGAATTTAACGGCCTCGTTTATCACGTTTGGCTCTGCTGAGGATACAGAGATGTCGCCGCCTATTAACTCTGGAGGCTCAAAAGCAACGTAATCAGGGTTAAGCATGCTTAATTCTCCGCATTCTTCCGGGCTCTGGGCGCAAACAACGCTAGTCAATCCAACTTCTCTGCAGCGGTTGATAATCGACTGGATTACGTCTTTTTCCAGTCTTCTTTCAGAATGGTTTATTAATGCGCCTGAGGCTCCAGCCTTTTTGATTCCTTCCGCTAAAACGCTTCCCGTATTACTCCCGGGCTTCTCAGGGTCAATGTGCTGTGCATAAACTTTTCCTGAAACTTTGGGGATGTCGTAAGGCTGCGGAGCCACTATGATTTCTTTACCTGTTTTTTCAGAGGCTTCCGCACATTTCTCCGACAGTTCAACTGCTTTTTCTCCCACTGCCTGTTTATAGGCTTTAAAATTCACTATTATCATGTTATCACCTTCCTATCAAGATCAGGATCGTTCAATATTTTTACTTCTCCGTCCTGGAACTCTAGGTCTAATTCTGAATCTCCTACTCGTTTCCCTAATCTTTTACAGCTAATATCGCCTGCAGGATCTATTTTTACAGCGTCTTCAGTAATTTTGATACCAAGCAGATGGGAGTCGACCGCATGGATGAACAGGCCTGCGCTCCAAGCCTGTTCTAGGCATCCAAGATTTTCTCCAGTCTCAGAATCAACAATTTCGGGCAAGGCTCCGGGCTGACCGTCATCTAAGAACTGGGCTAGGTTTTCAAGGAAGTTGAGGCCTTCTCTAACTTTTCCGTTTTCAAAGTTCGCGATCGCCGCCCAAGAAGTTGTTAGTCCCCATGCACTTCCTTTGTGGTATCCTGAGCTATCGTATCCTGGGTCGGTAACTGCTCTTGTTCTTGCACCGAAACGGGATGAGAATTCGCCATTAATTTTTGACAAGTATTCGCTCTCCAGCTGTCCGAACATTATCGGCACAGCAGGATTAATTGTGTGGGGTGCGTCATCTCCAAGATGATCTCTGACATGACCGTTTTCAACAAATTCTTCTAGGCCTTTCTCCAGTTTTTCAACATCTTTTTCCATTATTCTATCGGCTTTCAACCATAGGCTTTGAATGTCTACTGCGTTAGGCCTTTCAAGCGTATCCATCCATGTACCAGCTGGCTCATGGACTACTAAGTTCTTTTCTAGTTCTAATCTATCATATGCGTCTTCCATGCCTTGCAAAATTTTTTCAGATGTCTTGTAGTGTCGTTTCAATTTTTCTGCTGCAATAATGAACAGCGGCGCGGTATCCGGTCTGCCCATCACATCGTTACTATCTTCTAAATTAATTTTCCCAGGTATTCCATACTCTGCAAAGTTTTCAAGGATTTCGAAGGATTCTTCGTAATAGCCTGCATCTATGAAACCTAGTAATGTCCAGAAACAGTCTCTAGCCCAGTAATTTTGGAACCATGGGTGTCCTGCGATTATTCCTAGGCCTTCGTTATCGTAAACAAGGTTTTTCACAGAGTTTATGGAGCTGTTAAAGCATCTTGCGATATCTAGGCCTTTTAAAGACTGCTCACGCTGGTTTAAACCTCTTCCGTCTTTCTCAGAGGTTTTAAAGGTTAGCTGTATTTTGTTGGTAGAGTTTCCGTCTACTTCAGATCTTAGTACTAGTTGTCCGGGTATAAAACATTTCTGAGGCTCTCCAGGACAGTGTTCTTTTGTGTAGGCCTCTCCTTTGTTAAAGATTTTTTGATCAGCGCTTATAACCAGTTTTTTGTCTCCAGATGTTACGACTGTGTTTTTTTCGCTGTTCTCTACATGGTATTTTTCTTGTGTTATGTCTTCACTTTTCTTACGTATGTCTATGCCTGCCTCTACTGAGGCTTGGACTGCTTTCTTTTTATCAGAGTTGTTTTCGATTTCTATTACTGATTTGAAGCCTTTAAGGCCTTTTTCCAGTTTCACGTGTTCTATTATCGTTAGGGAGTAGAGTTCGTGTATGTATTTTATGTTTTCTCCGTATTCTACAGCTTTCAAAGTGTTTGAGTCGAGCCAGATTCCGTTTATCTGGTAAGCATAGTAGTCAAGATATTTGTAGGGTGGAGACCAGTAGCCGTGCCACTTTGTTTTGAATCCTGTGTCTAGGCCTCGATGAATAAATCCGTAGAGGTTGGATGCAGTCCCTGTTTTGTCTTCAAGGCCGTCGGTCAGGTGATACATACTGTAAGCTCTGCTGTTCAAAGGTATAAAACATGTATTTTGACTTTGCAGTGGTAATCTGCTGTTTTTATACGAGGAAACGCCATAATTTATCTATGGGGCTCGAACTTGTAGAGGTATCATTTGAGGTAGCCAACAAAGTCGGAGGGATACACCAAGTACTCAACTCAAAGAGCTACAAGATGAAAGAGTACTATGGGGAGAAATACCTCACAATCGGGTTCTACGATCAAAAACAGGCCTCCCAAGAATTTGTGCCTCTAGAAAATGTTGAATACTTCGAAATATTTGAAAAACTCAAATCCGAAGGGATAAACTGCTACTACGGAGAATGGAGTATTGATGAAAGGCCTAAAACTATACTTGTAGATGCTTCAGGCCTGAAAAAAGAAGTCGACGATATAAAAAAAGAATACTGGGAGCTGCACGGCATAGACACTCTTGAAGCAGGCCATGACGTTGATGAACCGTTAAAATGGAGCTATGCTGCCGGAAGGCTTGTTCAAGAGCTGGAAAAAGACCATGACTTTGTATTACATCTTCATGAATGGCTTTCAGGGCCAGCAGCTTTCGAAACAGAATCGCCTACAGTTTTCACTACTCACGCAACAGTTCTTGGCAGAGCACTATCAAACTCGGGCTACGACCTCGTTAAAATGATCGAAGAAGATAATATATCTGAAGATCTGGCAAAAAAACACGGCGTCAACGCCAAACACACTATAGAAAAGGCCTCAGCAAGAGAAGCAGAAGTATTTACGACCGTAAGCAAAACAACGGCCTCAGAAGCCGAAAAAATACTGGGTGTGAGGCCTGACAAAGTATTACCGAATGGATTCAATGTTAAGCATTATCCAAGTCTCAAAGAGCTGTCATACAACCATACTGAGAAGAAAAAGAAAGTCAAACAGTTTTTAAAAGCCTATTTCAGGCCGTACTACGAGATAGATCTTGAAAACGATCCTAGAATATTCTTTGCATCAGGAAGATACGAGTTCCATAACAAGGGATTCGACTTGCTTATAGACGCACTCGATAAAGTCAATCAAGGCTCTGGAGACGATATATACGTCTTTTTCTTCGTCCCATCAGATGTCAAAAGGCCTAAACCCGAAGTCATGGAAAACAAGAAAGCTTATGCTTCGATAAAGCACGAATTCGAGGCCTTGATCCCAGAGATGAAAAAAGAATTTATAGAAGCAGCTACTTCGGGAAGGGAATCTATTGAAAGCATTGAAACAGTTTTAGAAGAATCTGAGAGGCTTAAATCATTGCAATCTAAGTTCCACAGCAGAGAAGGTAGGCCTCCTGTTTCAGCTTTCGAGCTAAATTATGGCTGCGATGATATCGTTCAATCTCTGTATGAGGCAGGCCTAGATAACTCTGAGGACAACCGTGTCAAAGTGGTTTTTTATCCGACTTATCTTTCTGAAGATGATGGTCTGCTGTCAATGGACTATGAGGATGCGGTTGTGGCTGCAAGCGCCGGTTTTTTCCCTAGCTACTACGAGCCTTGGGGTTACACGCCGGTTGAGACGGCGGCTAACGGGGTTTTGTCGGTTACATCGGATCTAGCAGGTTTTGGCAGGTTTTTGTTGAATAACGCGGATGATGCAGATCGTAAAGGGATAAAGGTATTGGAAAGAAGAAGTGTTTCCCGCGAGAGACAGGTAGAGGACCTGGCAAATATAATAGAAGAGTTCTCATCCTACGATAAGGCAGAAATAACTGAGAGAAAACACAATGCAAGAAAACTTGCGCAAATCACATCGTGGGATAAACTAGGCCACAACTACAAGGAAGCGCACAAAATGGCACGAGAAAAATGATGGAAATAGATTACACAAACACTCCGGAACCTGAAGAAAAAAGTTTTGAGAAACCTGAGCCATACTTCTCCAAACACAAAACAAACTTAGAAAGAATAAAATCAATAGACACAGACTTCCAAACACTCGTAATAATAGGCAACGGCGGATCAATAACAAGCATTAGGGCGCTAGAGTACGCATTCCACGACGACCACGATAAAAGACTGGAAATAATAACCACAATGGAGCCGGACCACCTCCACAGAGTCGAAAAAACGCTCAACAAAGAAGAAACACTGGTAATGCCGATAAGCAAATCCGGCAACACAACAGGAGTAATAGAATCCACACTATACTTCCTAAACAAAGGATACGAAATAAAACCGCTCACCTCAGAAACAGGCGCACTAAAAGAAATAACAACCAGAAAAGGCCTTGAATGCATAAGACACCCGGATATAGGCGGAAGATTCACAGGCCTATCAGAAACAGCGCTAGCTCCAGCAGCAATGCTAGGCCTAGACGTTGAACAAATATTCGAATCCGGCAGACAAAAACACAAAGAACTCTCGCCTCCAGGACCTAACAAGGCCTCAAAACTGGCAGAAACGCTTTACAAACTGGAGGAGAAAGGTTTCCAAGAAGTTGTGACGCCCTTCTATTCGACAAGACTATTCGGATTCTATCCGTTAATAGTCCAGTTGATGCACGAATCAGTATGCAAAAAAGCGAGAGGCCAAACATTTTACGGAGACCTAGGGCCAGAGATACAGCACCACACAAACCAGCGAATATTTGGAGGAAAGAAAAACACGGTTCCAGTTTTTTTCGAAAGCAGCTACGAATCATCAAAAATACAAGTGCCAGAAAGCCTTCAACAAATAAAGCTAAGAGGGAAGACTCTCGGAGAACTCCAAGACCTAGAATACGGAGAAGCTCTAAAAGCAGAGCTAGAAGGAGTGAAAAAAGCATTGGAAGCTGAAAACAGGCCTTTCATAACCATAAAAACAGATCACAGCTACAAAGACGCAGGCCAGTTAATGGCTTTGCTCCAGTACTTAGCAGTCTACTCGGCATGGATAAGAAACGTAAATCCATTCAACCAGCCAGACGTCGAAAAAAGCAAAGAAAAAGCGTTCGAGGAACGATTCTAAATGAGAGTGATTATACTAACTCGAAAATTTGAGGACGGCAGCCCGGTTTCAGAGTATACAAAGGCCTTAGCTGAGTATTTAGTCGAAAAAGGAGATGAGGCCTTAATTTTAGCTTTTGATGACGGCTCACACTACTCAATAGATGAAAGAGTTGAAGTTAGGAGAGTCCCTTTGCATTATGAAGGCGAATCGCTCTACAGCTGGTCCATGATGATGAATAATGAGCTCAAAGGAGAAGCCCGCCGAATATTTGACAGCGAAGAGTTCGACATCATTCACGCAAACGACTGGATAACTGTGCCAGGAGCAACCGCTCTCAAAGCATACCTAGATAGGCCTATGGTGTTGACTCTGCACTCAACGGAACATGAAAGAGGTTTTCAAAGCGAGAACTCCTCGATGATCTCGGAGCTTGAATGGAAGGGCTGCCGAGATGCGGATAAAGTCCTTGTAAACAACAGAGACACTTACGGCTCCGTTCTCCATGATTTAGATGTAGAAGAGCTGAAAATAGATGAAATATCTCCTTTCAAGGATTTATGGCAAGAAACAGTTTTAAAAACCTACAGAGAGCTTGTTAAAACAGAACAAGTCCGGCAAAAGAACTAGAGAGTATATATGAGACCGTTATTCATAACTTGGGAATATCCGCCATACAAGGCGGGAGGAATAGCAGCGCACTGCGAAGATTTAGCCACAACAATGTCGACACAGGGCCATGAACCAGTAGTTATAACTTACGGCGACAAAGAGGAAACAGAGATCCGTGACGGCGTTGAAATACACAGAGTTCCTTCCAACAACTCTGCAAATAACACAGTGACGTGGGCTATGAGCCTAGGCGACAGAATGGAGAAAAAAGCCATTGAACTCGCTAAAAAGAAAGACTTCGATCTAGTACACGGCCATGACTGGATGACTGTTCCGGCAGCCACAGGAATAAAGAAGACACTAGGCCTCCCGCTAGTGTTTACAGTCCACTCAACTCAAAAAGGCCGAGACGGTATTAACTCGGATTACCAGCAAGCAATACATAATTTAGAATGGCTAGGCACATACGAGGCCTCACAAGTCATAACGGTAGGCAGAGATTTCTGTGAAGAGGTAAAACATCTGTATGAAGTGCCGGAAGACAAAATAAACTATATCCCAAACGGTGTTGACTTGGAAAAATTTGATTCTCACTCTGCTTCGCTTCAAAGAGAAAAGTATGCTTTAGACTGGGAACAGATAATATTATTTGTCGGGAGAATGTATCCTCAAAAAGGGCCTGGACACTTAATAGAGGCGATGCCGCATATCTTGGAGCGAAGACCTGAAGCCAAGTTTATAATGTGCGGTTCAGGAGCAACTGAACATTACAAAAATATCGCGAAGAAAAAAGTTGGGGATAAGGTGCATTTTCCAGGTTATGTTTCGGATGAGGCCTTAATAGGCCTCATGAAGGAAGCGGAGATGACTGTGGCGCCCAGTGTCTATGAGCCATTTGGCATTGTTCCATTAGAGGCTGCTGCATGTGAAACAGCAACAGTTGGGAGCTATACTGGCGGCATGAAAGATACTATCGTTCATGAATATACTGGCTTGCATACTTATCCAGAGGACCACGGATCTATAACGAACCAGGTTACAAGGGCCTTAAATGATCCTAGCTGGGCCGATTGGCTGGGAGACAATGCCAGAGACAGAGTGGAAGACAACTTTAGATGGGAGCAAATCACTTCCTGGACAACCGGAGTCTATACTGAAGCCTTGACGTAAAACCGTCATTCACAGATTTAATCTTTTCAGCCAGTCCTTGATCGCATGGTTCATTTTCTGCTTCCCTTCATCAGTATACGAGTGTTTAACTCCTTCCAGTTTCTGAATGTGAACATCTGAGCTAATATTCTTTGAGGCCTTTACCGAATTTTCAAAGCGAACTGTTTGATCATCTGCGCCATGAGAGATAAAAATAGGCGTATGCAGTTCTTTTTCGACCTCACTGAAACCATATTTTTCGAAGTTCTCTGCGAAACGCTTATCTACAGGTTTTCCCTCAATGTATTCGTATCTCCCTTTCTCTCTAACTACAGACATAAATTCGCCCATTATATCATTGTAGGTTACAGGGGCATTCCCTATTATGCCATCGGGGTCTCTTTCTAATGCTGTGTGGAATACTACCTTGCCTCCAAAGCTAGTGCCGAAATATACAAACTTTCTTGGATCAAAGTAGTCTGTTACAGCTTTCAAATCCTCTATACGCGACTCTAGATTCTGATCGATAAATGCGCCACTACTCTCTCCATTACCTCTGAAATCAAATCTTACCGCATTCCATCCGTTCTCACTAAAGAACTCTGCTCTCTGTTTATTACCTCGATCCTTGTTCCCTCCAAAACCATGGCATAAGATAATCCATTTATCAGAAGACGCTTTATGATGGACTGCTGAGATTTCATCCCCAGAAACTTCAATAACATGCTTTTCAGAGCTTTCCTTCATACTTCAATCAGCTTTAGAGCATTTTTTACATAATCTGCTGTGTTTCATTTTAGGTTATCCTTCAATGAATAAGCAATTCGCACCAAAATTTAATGTTATTTCCTTAACCGAGTTCTTTATCGACTTGCTCCTGGAAATCCATCAAGTGATCTGTTATAACTGCGAAGCCTTCATGTGGATGGTCAAAGTATGAGAAGTAGTTGTGCACGCTTCCATCATCATAGGTCTTAGTAGCAATGTGATGCAAGTGATCGGACGTTAAGAACTTTCTCCAGACCTCAAGATACTCGGGATCATCTAAGGCCTTCACTTTTTCTTCTAAGGCCTGCATCTTGTCAAAAAGCATTTTCTGCATAGGATTGCCTAGCCATGCGGATGCGTCCATCTCTTGGTCAGCCCAAGAAACCGTGTTAAACTCGAAAGCATCGAACTCTCCGACAGACGGGTTTTCTGCAACTTCACGCACTTTTGCGAAACGTAGATTATCGTACTTCAGTATTTCCTCTGGTAGAGATTCTAAAAACCATAAAATGCCTGTGCCTTCCCAGTGGTGCTCTCCGAAAGTCTCATAATCCATGAACAAGTTAACAGAATGACCTGAGGCCTCAGAAAGCCAAGAAGCATACTTCTCTGCTGTTAAAGGGTGCTCATCCCACCACTCCGCGCTAAACCTGTAACCGACATCGTCAGTCAACTTTCTATTCCTCAAAAGAATCGAATTACTGTCCTCAGTCACGAACTCTGGCTGAGTATACACATCATTAGGCGACCTCCAACCAAGAATCCGGTCCACGCCCTCAGTAAAAACGCCTTTGTAACCCTCCTCAGCACTTATCTTACCGATCTCATTATGATAAATCAACTCTGTATTGGTCATCACCTGAGGCCTAACACCAAAAGTATCCTCCACAATATCCCTGTGATGGTTCAACTGCCACCTGAACTCGGACTTGTCATCAAACAAACCCGCTAAGCTGTGAAGATAGGCCTGTCCAATGAAATCGATCGAATCATCCGGAAACCGGTTAATCAAATCTATAAGCTCAGGATGATACTCTTTCGCCTGCTGAATCCAGCTTGTCGAAACAGAAAAGTTCACGACCAAAGGCCTATCACTCCCTGACCGTTTCTTCGCCTCACGCAGTAATCGCTCCGTTGCAGGAAAATAACAGTTCTCAGCCACGTCTCTGAAAAAGTGTTCGTTCATATCATCGTCAAAATACCTGTCATACAAGTTTTCTGCGTCTTCGTTCACTCCGTCAACGCGCAGACGATGAGGTTGGTGCACCTCAAAGCAAAGAGTAATAGGAGTCATCAAAAAGTAGTTGGGAGTGACGGTTTAAAATTGGACCGGATCCAATAAACAGACATGAGCCTAGAAACCGAAAAAACAGAGAAAGGAATCAAAATCTGCGTGAAAACTAGAAATAAAATAGCGGTGCTCATAGAAGACGGGAACAAAGAAAGAATACTCCTACCACTCAACAAAAAAGCAGAACAAAACACGTACTACTACGAAAACCCGTCAGGCCTCACAAAAACACAGGAAGGATACATAGGATTCTATCCGGGAATACCTGACAAAATCAAACTACTGAACTAGTTCTTCATAAACTTGAACATACTCACTAACCATTTCATCCCAGTCTCTTACCTCAACACAAGGAGTATCAGAGTTCAAAGCCTGTTTAAGCCCTTTACTGATCGACTCGGAATGAGGCTCTACGAGAGTGACTGCCTCTGAAGATATGATCTCAGTTATTCCGCTTTCAGCGCAGACAACAGGCGTACCTGAAACCAGGGCCTCGCTGATTGTTAAACCAAAAGGCTCGTTTATAGAAGGAGTGACAAAAACATCTGCAGCCTCGTAATAACTCCCCAAACAGTCTTCCGGGATAAATCCTTCAAACCTTACACTTTCCTCTATCCCCAGTATCTCTGCGAAATCCTTTAACGAACTAGTTAAATAGCCTTCCCCGCCCAACACCAAAACCCCTTCGTTTTCTTCTAGATACTTCTTGAACCCGTACAAGAGATGTTCAAGGCCTTTCTGCTCAGCATGCCTTCCAACATAGAAAAATACTGGTTTATCCGTGCCAAAATCTATCTTATCCGATTTTTTTGGCCTCGAAAACCCGTTGTAAACTACTTTAGATTCAACGCCATGCCTCGACTTTATTTCATCCGCCAGCTTTTGGCTTACACTGGTAACAGCGTCTGCATGAGTTAAACCAATTTTTTCAAGGTTCTCCAGTCTTTCGCTCGGCATTCTGCTTCTGGAACTGCTCAAAGAGTGAAAAGTAGAGATCCATTTAATACCGGAATACTTTGAGGCCTTGAAACCTGCTTCAACACCAAACCAGTCGTGCGTATGCACCAAATCAAAATCTTGTGCCATTAAAGCAACTTTTCTGCTTAACTGCTCTGCCTTACAGGTCATATCGCCATCTACAGGTACGCCAACAATACTCTCATGCTCTGGAGCTCGCTCTTCAGGCAAAACAAGTCTGGCATCAACACCTATCTTCCTAAGGCCTTCAAAAAGCTCCTTCACGTGAATGTCCAGGCCTCCATCAATTTTCGGAGGGTAGCCCCAGCCAACTATCAGAACTCTCATGCAGAAAATAAGGGAAAAGGAAGGTTATTATGTTAGGCCTAAGGCTTCATCAGTTTTTCCGATACTTTCTTCCTTTTCTTCTATTTCAAACATTGCCCTGAT
>LKMJ01001655.1_pt1 | contig 19968 bp, 28 predicted proteins | sample 643391 | NCBI WGS metagenome assembly LKMJ01 (sample SAMN04112250, study PRJNA286221) | soda lake metagenome | biome: soda lake; feature: Kulunda Steppe; material: water; isolation source: sample PL-Br10 brine of Picturesque Lake | place: Russia: Kulunda steppe | collected 2010-07 | reverse complement strand
GGAGGCAGGGATGAGGCAGCAGGAGCTCCTCGAGGAAGGTGTCTAGCACAGCAGAGAAGAGAGCAGGGGGTCATGAAGAGTGGGAGGGAGAGGGGGAGATGTCAAGTGCAAGCAGGGATCCTTGTAACGTCCAGACTGGCTCCGTTGTTGTTGAGTTTTGGCTCTTGATGCCGCTGAGCTTTGCTGTAAAACAGCGAAACTTCGTAAAAATGTAATTATTTGGGGGGCCCTCGCGAACCTCTATTGTTCGCAAATAAATGATCAATTAATTAGAAATTGCATTGCGCCACGCGAAATTCCAGTGTCGCGAAAACAAGCTGGCAGTACGGTAGTTTGCATTTCCCACTACTTACCACTACCACTAAAAAGTGGTAGTGCTATCACTACCACTATGATAGATATCGTGGTATCTAGTTGTAATTCTCCCTTTTAGCCAAAAACTTAGTCCCCCACACCTCACACTGTGAAATATGGCATGCAAGCATTTCTCCAGGAGTTGCGTTAGTTTTGACGGCCAGAGCATAGCAAGCGCTCATTTTTGTGATATTTTTGGTATGCAAACCTCTTATAAAGGAAAGTATTTCAATTTGAGTGTGGTCTTATGGATTTAACGAATCTTAACAAATTGCTGGTCTTATGGATTTAAGGAATCTTACAAGTTGCTGAATCCATAAGACCACACTCAAATTAAAACACTTTCCTTTATAAAGAGAACACTCGCAATATTCTATCAATGTTTGAGCAATGAGAGAAAGCAATACTTGCCTTGAAGGCTGATTCAACTGCACAGGAGTTTGCTGCTGATTGGCTTCTTTATGATGTTTTTTGGCAAAATATTCAAGCTGCTTTTTATCTGGGGTTTTTGGGGGCGAAACCCTTTTGTCTTGTGTGAAGACATGTTTGTTCTGCTGGCAAATGGCTGATCAGTTGAGGAAATCACAGTGCATAATTATTGTTGGAAAGCCTCGCTGCACGGCCACTTCTTGTCATCCTGATTCTCATCTGAGCCCTGAGCGACTTTGGAGACAAGGCACATGGGTTCAGAGCTTTTGTTGCTGATAGCTATACACAGTAAACTCTACATTGTTGAAATGATTGTCAGTCTTGCCGCTCAACCTGGCTCCAACTGCCAACAACAAGACGCTTAAAGACAATCAGGGCAACACTGCACACTGCAAACCACTCTGCTTCCTTTTGTGGAAGCTAGGTCTATAGAAGTCTTCAAAGACCAGGGGCTACTGGCCCAGCCCGGGGCTACTGATCACCTCTGGGGCCAATTGAGCTGAAGGGCAGCTTGCAGACCACACTACAATCCAGCTACAGGGCCCGTCCAGCTGTGTATCCAGTGCCTGTGGTGGGCATGGTGCCAGGAGGGCACACGGGTGCGCCACTTGCATCATAGCCCACAGGTGGGACCGTTGTGGTGGCCCCCGTTGTGGGAGCAGGTGCTACACCTGTGTACCCTGCACAGAGTGCATGTCCGTTTGCCAAGGTAAAAGAGCAGCTTTTGCGGTGTGGAGTGCCCCTGACCTGCATCCCTGACCATGCTTAAGCATGGCAACCGCATGTGTATATCAACCCTTGCATCTCCAAATCCATTTACCTTTCAGCAAGTAGCTCACGTGGATCGAGCTGCCTTAACAACCAAAGGTGCAAAGCACAGTTGCACTCTGGGGGCACAAGCAAGATCAAGGGCCAACATCCCATCACACAGTGGGGGAACATTAGCATACCTGCTGTGCCCATCCTTGTGGGATCGTACCCTGCCAGGCCGACAGCAGAGGCTGTCAGTGAAGGTGGGTTTGCTGCGTATGCGGCATCCGCAATCCTCTGCGAGGGCAACGTGGGAAGCATGGAAGCAAAAAATTGCTCCAGGTAGAGCAGGAATTTCTGCCCTGAAGAAAAGATGAGACAAGGGGGTGCCTCTTCATAGACAAGGGCACTGGCACAGCCTTGAATTCAGGACAAGACAAGGAGGTGCTCCTTCATGACAAGGCGCACTGGCCAGCATAATCCTTGGAGCAAGGGCAACAAGGGTCAAACGAACAGCACAAATACAGAGGGTATGTCCAATCTTCTTGGTGCCCGTACAGGCTACGCTGCTCTTCCATGGATTGCGGGACCGCCCGCACCCACCTTTGCCTCTGCTGCTTCGCCGCCACTCAAAACACCACCAAACTGCAACCAAAAGAGGCATGGATGCAATGAGGGGTGCAGGCTGCAACTAAGCAAGATGTGGATCAATGTGGGGCCAAAGTGGAGGAGACGTAGGTCAGGCAGCGTGCAGGGAGCTCCCAGGGCTCGTCCGAGGGTATGAAAGGGTGCAAATGGCGTGAGGAGAGGCTGCACAGTAGCACAATTTATCCGCAGCATGAGGTCTTGAAGGAAAGGCAGCAAGAGTTGAGCATTTTACTGCACTCACCGCTCGCTTTTCGTCGTTCCTCATGTAGTTGGCTGCAAGGCGCAGGGACATGGGAGCATGGTGTTGTCTGTGAATGACAGGTGGAAACTTGGGAAGCGCACTGAGCGAGGCTCTCAAGGCAATTCAACCTGCATTGGATCCCACTCATGGGAAAGGCAATCCAGTTGCATCCTGCCTAGCCCCGTGCATCTTCACCCTCTATTCATCCCTGCAAGAGCACCTAAACTCTCACCCACATCCTCCATTTGGGCCGGGGTCAGTGCGTTGAACACCACGCCATAGGTTGCCTACACCGCCAAATAGGAGTTGAGCATATGAGCTGGACAGGGCCCATTGGCCAAGCTGCCAAGGCACAGCGTAGTGGCACGCGCTGCGTTATCACCCACAAGGCGTCACTTTACGGACCCTGAACACAAGTAGCATTGCATGTGCAGGCAGACAGGCACGCAGGTCATACGATCGCTCCACAGCCTTGCAATCTCTCATGCACTCTCTTGACTCACCAGGGCATAGTCATCTCTGTCACGCACCGACTCCCTGTCTGCTGCGCGAAGGGCACGGGTGGCCAGTCTCTGCACAAGAGCAAGGGACAGCCATGGGAGCAAGGGGACACCCAGGGCTCTGAGCAGGGCTGCTTGGTTTGTTTCCCTCTGCCCAGCAACGAGGAACCCAGTCAACAACATGCACGCACGTAAATGATGTCCGCAGGCCATAAGGCCCACAACATGCAGGTATTTCAAGCATGCAGGCGGACAATTCATGGCAGCGTGCTACCCAGCTTGCATAAATCAATTGACAACCTGCTAGCTTGAGGCCGGCAGCAGGCAGGCAAGTGGATCCGGTTGCAATGGCAGATTAACAATAAAGGATGCACCCTCCACAGCGGCCCTGGATGCGCGTTTTGAACAGAGCCAAACCAGAGGGCTCACAGCAGCAATCTGCCCCCATTTCAAGCCATTTTAGAAATCAGAGTCCCCGAGGTGCTCCTGTTATGATCAAATCGATGCTGCGCCAAGGTCACCACAATGGGGCGAGCAGTGGCGCAACAGGCACATCCAGTGCTCTCGATAAGTCTTAATCACAACCTGTGTTCTGCACGCACCGTGGCTGTAGCAGCTTCCGAGTCTGCAGGCACTGCTCCATTGGTGGCAGCACGCTGATCCGCACGCATGGAGGCAGCAACATCTGTCGTGCAGCAAGGCCCACAGAGCGTGGGGGAGCAAGAGAAGCAGTGGGTACAGTATTGTTCTGAAGATGCCTGCCTTTGTCATGTGCGCAAGATCTCCGTCCAGACCATGGCGTGGTTTGAGTCGTGCGCATGACCTTCCAAAAGGGGCAGCAGTGCCTGACGATCTCCCTGAGCAGCACGCTTAAATTTTTTAGTATGCGCAGGGAAAGAAAGGGCCAACATCCGATCTCTTGCCCTGCCTGCCTGCATCTATCCCTGTGGACTCCGCTCTCGCACCTGACTTTTGTGCGGCGGTTGCCTCTGAGAATGGCACGCCAAACATGTTTCGGCTGTAGTCATTAATGTCCAGATCTGCAATTCGGTCTGAGGGTAACAAAGGCGAGCAAGCTCTGGACCACAGCATTTGCGAATGCTAAGCCCGAAGTGTGAGCGAGCTGCGGTCACGAGGGATTAGTCATGAGGACTGCATTCATAATTTGGTCGATCTGTGTCCACGTAGGAAAATCTAAATCACGCACCACTTGCAGTCGTGGTGGTTGTCATGGGTGCAGAGGCGGTGGCTGGCGGAATGGTGGGAGTGTACGCCATTTTCCTTCGCTGGTAGTTCACTGTTGATAAGCTAGTCAATATTTTAAATTGTTCTGCATAAATATTTGATGATGCACGAGATTGCAGATCTCTCAATGACCTAAGAAATCTTGCCTGTCTTTCTCGTTAATCCTCACATCGGACATGATGTTTTGAAAATTCAGCAAAAAGCACTAGCCTTGAAGACATTGCACTCTCCCCTTAGCTCAGGGTTTGCTGGCCTGGCAGCCAGAGTACTACTCGAAACTTGCAGTTTGGCTTCAAGGAATATAGCAGTGCTGATGTTACTGACATCAACATTAGTAATGATCAAGTTGATGTTGTTTATGTGTTGCATCAACCTTGAGGTTTTGCATCAACCTTGAGGTTTTCACTTGTCCTGCTCTACTAATTTTACCTTACATGCAAGTTCGTGGACATTATCTTACCCCGCATTTATTACCATAAGACAAGGCCTGCTCTGTGAGTATGTTGAGCTTAATGGCAAATTGTTACATCCATAGAAAAGACTGCACATGGCAGCCTGCCTGCAATATAGAAAGAAAGAAAATCTGCCATGCCAAATAAGGAGGAAAAAATCTGAATTGCTTCTCTCCAGAATCATTTATGTATGCATGCTTTGGGTAAGCAAGTAATTGGTACAAGGGAAAAAGATGTGCAATGGCAGCTGCAATCAAGGTTTGCAGCCGCTGCATTAAGGAGCGCCTCACCATACTTTAGAACCAACGTCTACGCTTCTGAGCTTGGTATCCAATTCAGACAAAGCATCCTTGCACCCTCTGCGGCTCAGCCTTTGTTGCTCAGATCTAGTGCCTCAGCTCCTGTTGCTCAAAAAGTCCTGGATCATGGCATCCACCGAAAATACCCACGGCCTTGCTGCCGCCTCTTTTTGCAGGTCAGATCCTGGCGTTGCATCTTGTGCAACATTGGCAGATCGCGCAGTGTGCCCACCTCCTATGCTTTGACCCACTGCTGATTGGCCGCTTGCACCTGCCATAGTGGCAGTCCCTCCAGTAGCAGCCATGGGAGTGCGTGTGGCAGCAGCTGCTGATGAAATAGCAAGAGCGCGTGCGTTGGCAACCACGGTGGCATCCCTGCGGCAAGAATGTTTGTGTGCATACATGTGTGTATGATTTGTGTGCATTTCAGTGTTGTTGATTGCATTGCAGGTGACTAGGCGCCCCTAGTAGAAGCACAAAAACATTTGATGCCTCTGCTTTCTCAAACAGTGCTCTAGGAAATAGGGTTCTGACTGCACTAACAAGCGAGTCGCCCATTCTGCTGCTTTTGGGGAGCTCAAGAGCGATTTACAGGCTCATGAACCATTGTTCATGTCCCAACCTTGATTATGTGCCAAAACACAGCTACTTGGCTGGCACCCCTGCTGGCAGCACACGACAGGCACATCTCCATCCTTTGGCTTAAGACAACCGCCCCCTGAGAAGCGGAGTTGCTATCTTGCTGACCAACATTGGGCAGGCCTAAAATGCAGCTACCAAGGCAGGCAGCTGCATGCCGAGGCCCCCTGCCCTCAGCAAAAGAGCTGCGTCCGTGCTTTTTGGAGCCTTGACCAGTCTGCACACAGATTCCAGCTGGTGGTCTCTTGTGCCTGCAAGCTCGCATGGCATCCACCCATATGAAAAACAAGAGCAGCACTATAGACGAGCCACTTGTCATCTTGGGCGGCAGCCAGCTTTTGTGTCCACGGCCACAGGCCCTGGAGACTGCATTACCCTCAGGCACTAAGAGCATGCTGCCTAAGACAATTTCTAACGCAGAGCAGAGCAGGGCAGGAACTGCATACCTGCTGTCTCGGGCGGCAGCCAGTCGATCCAGCCGCTCCACATCACCAGGCATTGTCGGGGGCGAGGGGCCCCCCGGGAATGCGCGATCGAAGAGCGCTTTGAGTACGTCTTCCTTCTGCACACAGGTGGGCGCACACGCAGCACATGAACGTGAGCATTAGCTGCGCAGAGGCCCTCCCCTGCCCAAGCGCTGCTTGCTGCCCTGTTTGGGCAGTGCTTGCTTTATGCTGCCCCTTCCTCTACATCCGTGGGCAGCGCCGGCAGCTACGTAGCCAAGGCCCACGCGCACTTGCAGCGCGGCCTGCGGCTTCCTGGCTCTGCTGGCCAGAGGAAAGCCGGCGGTGGCACACACCAGGGTCAGCAAAGGCTCTTCTGGCACAGGCCAGGCCCTATAGCCAGAGCCAGCTGCAGCACGCACCTGCGTCAGCCTGCGTATCAGCTCCTCACGCTCCTCTGGCCCCATGGCCGCGCCTGCGGTCCCTGCCCGGTCAAACGGCGTGGACGACAGCTGGCTGTCGCGGGCCAGCGGTCCCATGCTCGACCCTGCCTCCCCGGCCAGTGAGCCCCTCCGCAGCCCGCTCATGGGGCGCTGCGCTTGCATGCGAGGGATGGCAGAGAAGGGCCGGCTGGGCGGGGGCCGCCGCCCGCTGCCGCCAGCCCCCGTAAACACAACCGCCAACCCAGGGGCGTGGCCCGCCGACGCGCTGCTGAGCATGGCGCCGGCAGGCGCGGGCACAGGGGTGCGCGCCTCGCCCTCGCTTTCACCCTGCTGCCGCTCTGGCGCACCCTCCGCTGCCCCCCCACCCCTGCTGGGCTGGGAGCCCAAACTGGTGCCGATGATGGTGCCTGAAAGGTCGCCCATACCCCCCGCTGTGTCTGGCTTTGCCAAGCCCACGCCTCCCTCCACAGCCAAAGCACTGGGCCTGCCCAGCTGCTGCCGGCCGGCAGGCGCAGCTGAGAAAGGGCGCGGCCGAAGGCCCCCTGCCCTGCTGCTGCTGAACGCGCTGGGCCTGCTGGCGCCGGGACCGCTGCCGCCGCCGGGCACAGTGCCGCCCCCTGATGGTGCGAGGCTGCCGCTGCTGGGCCCTGCAGTGCTTGGGCTGTCCCTGCACAGAGTTGGTGATGCTAAGTGTGAGGGAAATCTGTTTGAGAATGTTTCACACGCAGTGAGGACGCACCGTGCATGCGGGTGAGGCGGCAAAATGCACAAGTGCGGGCGCTGCTGTTGTGGCTGGCCAGGCAAGTGCAGGGTTGCCTGCATTCTTTGGCACTGCTTTTGGGAGGCTTGCTGCAATGTGCGGTGCTCCTGCTTGGGCACCTGCCGCTCCTGCGTGAACACTTTCGCTTTTGCAATCCTGCTAATTCGTTTTTGCAATCCTGCTTGGGTGTCCGGTGCCTCTGCCTGGGTATCCCATGCTCATGTGTCCCCTGACCAAGATAGCAGAGTGTTCACACCGGCCTGCATGCCTGTCAGCAGCGCTCAGCAACCCAAATTGACAGGGGCCCTCACTCCAGCAGCAGCTACCCTCCTTGTAACAGAGGTCCCAGCCCATACACCATCCTGCTGTGCTCAGGAGGTTGCTGTTTTGAGGCGGGCCGGTCCAGCGCATGCACACACCACCAAACCAAGTGAGCTGACACTAGCCAGTGCTACGACATCCCTCGCTCAGCCAGCAAGCATGCTTTTCTTACCAGAGCGCCACACAGCCTGCCTGGCCTCTTGGCCCGTTTGGCTGTGCAGACACCCATCAAGCACACATGGTACATGACACACCCACAGGGTACCCTGGGTAAAGCTGTGTGTGCAGCGGTTGGCATGCGAGTCACGTGAGGTGCTGTTTACTCATGTGACATGGCTCCTGTGATGTGGGGCACGCACCCTGTCCGCGCGCGTGGGGTGGACTGTGCGCTGCCCTCCTGCAGTGCCTGTTGCTGCGCGCGCACGTCCTCCACGCACTGGCGCAGGATACCTTGCAGCTCGGTGCGGGATGCAAGCTCAGCAGTGTGCGCTGCTCGCGCCTGTATCCATAGGGTGGAGGCTGTGGATGTCAGCTCTTGTGCATGCATTGTTGTGTGTGTATATGCGTGTGTGTGTTTGCGTACCCTAATGCCTGATCACGCATGGCTCGCAGGGCAGTGTATTACTGGTTATGCATGTGTGGAATTTGAATGGAGGCAAATTTCATGGGCCTGATGTATGGTCAAACAGCCACGCACTTATATATCATGTGCATCGGTGAGATTATTGGGCACACGTCCACGTAGGGGAGGCAGGCAGATGACAGCCAGCTGCTGCCCAAGTGTATTGCAGAGGTGCGGGAGAATGCAAGTTGGTTCGCAGAGGCAATCAACCAGACTCTCCTTTCCGACTCCAACCGGATCTTTGCTGCCAGGAGCAACAAAAGCCATCTCTGAGCCAAGTACACCTGGGCTGCATGTACACCCTGTCCTCAAGCCTTGCCTCTCCAGGATCCATCTCAGCTCAGCTTGCATCAAGGCCCAGGCCCCCCTCAGCATGAAACAGAAGGATGTATTCCTCCTGTATCATTTCAACTACGACCGGCGCCCTGTCAGCATTGCCTCCCAGCACTTATCAGCACCTCCCAGCAAGCCATCACCTGTTTTGTGCGCCTGCGCTCTGCCTCCACCAAACGCTTCAGGCTGTCTATGATGCCCTCGTACCGCTGCGTGCGAACCTGCGCGAGACCATCGATACCCTTATCGACACAGATAATACCTTCAACTCGCTGCAGATCTAGGCAAGGCTGGTGCTCTCAGGTGTGAATGACACCAACCCATCAAATGATGATCTCAGACTGGCAGTGCAGGATGGGCAGCCAATGGCATCCTTGCCTCGCCTCTTCCTCGGTTCCTCAATAAGTGGTGGTGCTGACACACAGCACATCTCCTGAGAGCATTGTGCGCGGGCATGTGCGTCCTGTCGGCCTTCATGCGAGGGACGTAGGTGAGCACATTGCCTACCTGCAACACATCCTTCTCTCCCGCAGACAAGGCCGCCACTGAATGGCCTGCAGCTTCCTGCATCTGTGCTTGGTCAGCACTTGCAACCTGCGGGACATGTGGATACATACCTGAGCTTGCGACGAGCGCGTGCAACAGCATATACACACGCACACACACACACGTGCGCACATACATACACACAAGGGCCTGGGAGACTGAATCCTTGCAGCAGCGAGGCTGCTCTGCTGATCACCAGAAACAAAGCAAGTCGTGGCGCACACTCTGGTTTCAGGGTGCAGCGAGGATCTCGTATATCAAACAAACGAGACAGGCTATGTCAGATCAGGCCCCAGCCGCTGCTGACAACGGCATTCCGCTCTTCCCCCTCTGCGGCATGCAGCCAAGCAGCACATAGCTTAGCCAGTGAGCGCGCCCACCACAAACAAAGTGCAGCGTCTTGTGGCCTTTACATGCACTTCCAACATGGCAGGCGCTGACAAGCATGCGTTGAGCACGCTTCAATGCTGTCACACACAGCGTACACTGTCACATAGTACACCTACTGTTTGGGTGGCCAAGAGGTCATCCCTCTCCTGGCTGGCCGCCTTGGCTTCACTTGCCATGGACGCCAACTCAGCCATGAGCTTCTTGTTGTCTTTCTTCAAATTAACCACCTGCATGACAAACACAAGGCGAGGTGCACATAAACGATAGAAATGTGCCATGATTCATACATTCATGTATGATAATGCCACAATGAACACATGCAAGTCACTGTTGATTGCCCGCATGATGAACAGAGTAACGGTGAACACGTGACAGCAAAGTACAGGCAAGATCTCATGCCCCCCAGCCTGCAGGCTGAGCAAGCATCACGGACTCTGACCCAAAACACCTTCACGCCTCATTTGCTTCACCTTCTCGGCTCACCTGAATGCCTGGTTTTGTAGGATTCAAGCTATACAAGCCGTTGACAAATTTACAAGCGCAAGAGGTGGCCGCAGCCGCACTGCAGGTGCTATTCTCTACCGTGTTGCCAGCCTCTCAGCTTTCCCTAAGCAGCAAAAAGCTTCCCCACCAGATGCAAGTTATGCCACAGGCCTACTGCACCCTTGCAAGCTTCTCAGCATCCGGCTTGCGTGCACACCTGTAGGATTAGGTACTACATATCACCTTCCTGACAGTCCATGAACACCTATCACCTTCCTGACGTCCATGAATACCTATCACCTTCCTGACAGTCCATGAACACCTGTCACCTGCCTCCTGTCCCCTGTCCCCCAATGCCAGTCACCCATCACCTGTCCCCTGTCCCCTGTCCCCTGTCACCAGTCACCTGCCACATTCCTGATGTCAGACATACCCACCTGCCGGATCAGGTACTCCCTGTCATCTTCTTGACATTTGAATTGTGCACGCAAGCGCCCGTTTTCCTCTTCACTGAGCTTGTACATCTTATCCAGCTTCACAGCAATGCCCTGAACGCACGGAGACGCGGCAGAGGTGTAGCCTCTTCGTATTTCTGCCTCACCAGGCGCAGACCGAGGATAGGGAGAGGTATCTCCCGTAAGTCTGCTTGCAGTCAAGTGCCTGCTTGTGCGCTTTGGCAGTCACATTGCCTGCTTATGCTTTTGGGCAGTTATGTTGCCTGCTTGTGCACTTGGGCAGTCACATCGCCTGCTTGTGCAGTCTTCCAGGTAGACAGGTTACAGATGTCACAGAGATGGGAGCAGCAGGGCTACCCACAATGATGACGCGCACAAAGACCGTGCAGTCAGGGCCTACCTGCACAGATTCAAGCTCTGCCCTCAACTGCTTGGTGCGCTCAATCCACACAGAGTCCGCCTTTCCGAACGCACCGCGCAGCTCCATCAGCTCCAACTCCGTCTGTGTGATACAAGCATGTGACAGTGGATGCCACAGTTCATGAGGAAGCACCAGCCTTATATGAGCACATTCAGGTGTAAGCAGCGGTAGGCACACAGAGTCAAGCATGCTTGTACAACACAACTTGGTGCCAGTAAAGGTCTGTTGCAACACCTGCACTGCAGGACAGCACGCATAGCCTGCTAAAGCGACCCGCCACCGAGACCCTTGCCTCAAAGGACACTTACGTCAGTGAGCTTCTGTTTGAAGCGACGGAGGGACGCGGCCTCCTCGTTCTTCAGGTTCATGGCCTGCTTACTCAGCAGGTGGTCAATCTCACTGACGACCTGCATGGTCCAGACAACCTTCTGACATTTCAGCTCCGGACCAGGCGTCTTGTTGGCGGCAGGCACCCCCTAGTGTTTCAGACCTTTCAATCAATCAAGGAGCCCCCTGAATAATGCACCCAATCAGACTGACACTGTTTGCAAAGGCTGGCTTGGCAGCAATTTACACACGGCGTGGTAACTTCTTGACTGAAATGGTCATTTAAGCACACCCAAGGAGGTATGCAAGGATCTTGATGTCGTCTAAAGCCTTATGGGAAGTTCATTAGGGCCAGTATGACGGATGAACAGATTGCAGAGCTGAAGGCAGCACCTGTGGGCAGGGAGGCAGCAGCAGCTTTGGCAGAAGTGTGTATTTCCAAAAACACACTTTTTGCCATTGCTGCTGCTGCCTCCCTGCCCGCGAGCAGTGCCTGGAAGTGTGAGACAGGCTCCAAAGGGCGCTGTGTTTGCTATGTTGGCGTGACTGTGTGGCCTCTTGCTGGTGAAGGCATGGCAGCTCAGCTCCCATGCTGGTGACAGGGTTTGTACACAACTCCCGAGGGCAGTCGCATGGCAGCTCAGCTCCCATGCTGGCGACAGGGTTTGTACACAACTCCAAGTGCAGTCCACAGAGTTATGCTTCAGAGGACTGCTTGCATGAACAATAATAACCATTCAGATCTGGACTGAAGACATGCACACACACACACTTTCCAGTGTAGTGCAGTGTGCATGTGTGTTGTACGTGGGTGCACACACGCATGCGTCTGTGTGACAAAGCAGGCGTCCATGGGGGCGTGCGTGTATACATGCGTGAATGCACTGGACGTCAGGTGGGCACGCTTGTGCAACATGCTCACTGGTGCTGCATGCCCCTGAGATATGCCCGCAGCCATTGCCCGGCCCTGCCTCACCTCGCCGTGCAGCTCCTCAATGCTCTGCGTGGCCTTCCCAAAGCGCTGCTCAGTCTCCTTGGTCCGGTCTCCCTGTGCGCGTGCCAGGCGGGCCTGCTCCGGCCAGACAAGAACATATTGCAGGAGCATGCCTTTGAAACGTGCGCCCCTGGGGTTCTGAAAAGGACGTAGGGAGGAGAAGCCTTGGGGCGTGTTCCCCTTGAGGGCCAGGGCCAACACTCTGCACTGAGTCAGGGGAGGTTGGAGTGGGGAGCCTGCTTCCCTGGGGCGGCTCGCAGCACCGGCCTCTGCCCAGCGGCATGCAGATAGGCAGCAACATCATGTGTGTCCCAAGAGGCATATCAGGCTCTGCAGGCACTTTTCGGGGCACTGGCTCAAGCGCTTGCTATGATACGACCCTGGGTCGCTTGCCCTTTGAAGCGGCCCTCCAGGCGCCTGGACACTGGCCACACATGGGGTCGAGATGCTCCATCTGGTTGGCATTCTGGCAGGTGGCTTAGCCCATGATGGGAGCAGAGATGCCATGCGTGCCCTTGAAGCCAGCGCCCTACCTCACAAAGCCAAAGAAAGACATGGGAGAGGAAACCGTCACCGCAGCCGACGCCTGTCTGCCCTAAGCAACACTTGTTGCACGTGTGCGGGTTCTTGCTTGCCTACCTTCAAGTCTATTATCTCGGCTTGCATCTGCTCTTCTCGTCTCAAGTAGCTAGCCTGGCGACGCTCCAGCTTCTCTTGAGCCTCCTCATCACGAGCCTGTGCATGAGCAGGTGAGCTGCGTCTTGTTGTGAAAAGGATGAGCAAAAAGGATCAAAACCATAAATACCAGTGAAATGTGTGCAGGACCATAACATGTGCTGCATATGCTTGTATGTGCATGTGCAAGCTAGCTGGAGTTTTGGCACAAATTGTTTTCAAACACTCATCACCGGAATTTGCCCAAGCACCTCAATCTAGACCTGTGCTTTGAAAAAACAGTTTCCTCACAAATTGGGTGCAGTCCAGTATGACAGCTGGGTGGGGGCAACACAGGCCTCCGCATTTAAAAACATCCTTGCATGACACTGCAGTTAATTAGGCAATGGCAGAAGGATCCTTTGCTTTGTCTCATTACCTTCAGGATACGCACAGTAGACTCTAAATCATGCACCCTGGTCGATAACGTCTGGTTCAACTCCTGTTTTGACAAGTTTTTAGCCATTTTGCAATCTTGTTAGACAGCATTGATGTGTTAGGCAGCATTGACGTTTGAGACAGTATTGAAGTGTGACATTTTTACTGCCCCAGTGAGAACCCCCTCAGGCAAAGGCAGCCCATCAAGGTCAGGAAAAGAAAGAAGTGAGCAAAAAGAGCAGGACTTGCCTATTGACAACTTGGCTGCTGCGCAAACAGTGGTGCACTGCGCTAAGGCCCTAATCACACATATTTAAAAAACTTTTTTCACTATTTTCACACGACCCAGGAGGCGGAAAGACATTTTGACGGAAGGCACATATACTTTTTGTGCTGGACCCCCCTGAGGGACCACCCACCCCTTCCAGACCCCCACCCATTGCCCCTACCCAGACAAAATGGGTACCAATCTGATCCTTTTTAAATTCTGCATCCATCTGCATACTCATCACGATTTAAGATTGGTTTGCTGCAGGGTTATAGGGCAAACACTGAGATGTGGACGCTCTTGCACACATGACCTGCCAAGCACAAGTAGCCAAGTACAATAAGCCTAAAAACCCCACAGACTTGCTTTCCTTTCTTCAGCATTCCAATAGGCATTTTCTTCTGGCACTATCCTGCAAGTTTGGAGTGACCAGGTGCTCCTTTGGCTTCACGCTCTCTGCGGCTCACACCCATGCGCGTGTGGCTCTGACTTGTGGGTATGCACACAGCCCCCCCCCTTTTATCCAATTCGCATAGAAAGGTACCAATTGACTGGGCTTGAGGATTCCGATTATATGTTTCAAATTTCCAAGAAATGGCCCAGTAAAACTTTGGAGACCCCCCCCACCACCTCGGACCCCCCCTGAGGGCCCCCCCCCGGGCAGATCGGACCCATACATACATATATACCAATCAAAAGCTCTAAACGTCAGGATTTTGATTTTATCCTTAATATTTTATCCTTAATGGATTTTTGACACGTGTCGTCCAAAAGTTACAAAAAGAACACCCTCCTGCTCTACAAAATGGTGAAAAAATCGCGGTCACACACGAAACAAGGCTAAAATTCGCGAATTGAAAAACCCGGTTCCAGATGCGGGTTCAAATGCGGACCCCATCCCCGCCGGCTTCTCCTTTGTTCCTGCTCATTTCTTCTCTCGGTGACTTTTCTTCACGTACGCAAATTAAAAGAAATAAGGAAATTTTAAGCAGTCTCTTTATCAACTCCTATCGCTGCTGCTGTCCTCATCGCTGCTACTGTCGTCTGCATCACTGCCCTGGCACTCCTCATCGTCGCTGAAGACTTCCCATTGTGCCTGAGGCCCCTGCTCCAGGGACTGGGTGCGCTCAGCCAAGCGCAGGTTGCTGTTTGGCCACACCAGCTTGCATGCGCGCGATGTGGTCAAGCGGTTCCGGCTGTCGCGGTGTACGCAGGAAAAGTTACTCCAGTTCTGCTCGCATTTGCTGCTGCACTCCTGTCCAGCTGGCGCTGCGCTGCTGCTGCTCCTGCTGCTGCCTTGTTCTGAGCATCAATGGCCCTCATCTCATCCAGGATAGGCTGCAGGACTGCCTCGTCTGCTGTGCACTTTGCTACCCCACAAGCTGGATTTATTTGCAGTAAGTGCTCCCAGATGCGGGAAGCACCACCTACAAAGACATGCTTGGCAATACTTGCACTTAAGGTTGGGTCATTCGGTTCTTACGCATTTTATCGCTTTCGATTTTTTACAAATAATTCGTGCTTATTAAAAGGCATTCGCGAATTTTATACCATTCACACCCATTTTGACCAATTTATCCCCTTTTCTGCCTCATCGACCCCTGGAAAGTTGAGGTATAACGTAAGTTCCATGGTTTTAAAATTTGATTTACGTTTCACTGTCATTTCCAGGAAATCCCGGCTGTCTCCCAACCTTTGCAATTCATCACATGATCATGCATGTTCCAGCAAAAGTGCTCCAACCTGCCATCTCCTTCTTGCTGCAACTTTTCATGCAATCAGATTGAGTAGAATGTGCATAAACAGAGGGAGAGGGACCTAAACTGGGTGAAATTGCCAGGGAGAGGGCCCTCCTGGGCCAATCCCCAAAACTGAACGAAAAAGCGACCGAGTAATTCGTGAATTTCGCTTTTTATTGAATAATTTGCGCTTTTTAAAGGTGAAATGACCGAATGACCCAACCCTACTTGCACTCTACCTTCAAGTTGCGCTGGAGCGACTTGTCTTTCAGGTCAATGACCCTGACATGATTCCACTCCTTCCCCTCTTCTCTAGGCATTTTGAATATACATGTACATGTAAGAGCGTATGGGGGTGGTTATAGGTAGCTGGGGGGGCAGTTGGGGACCCACAGGCCCACCTCTACCCCCCCTAACCACTACCCTCAAAAATGACCCCTAAATGCGGACGCATTGACGTTAAATACGCGAATTGTTTGTATCATACGCGCATTGGTCTGGGCAAATGGACGTATGACCCAACCCTGCTTTCTTTCACTTTGGGCGGGGCGGTCTCAGGAGGCCCCCAGGGAGGGATCCAATCGTTCAAGACCCCTAGAAATCCCTTGTTTGGGATTTGTATGTTGGAAAGAACTTTCACCTCGGGAGGATGTCTGAGGAGACAAGGTTTCCCTACATGGTTTACACACGTGATTTATGCAGCTGCAGCACTAGCTGGTGATGATACTCCAGGCCGACAGTGCACCGAGATGAAGTCGCATGTAACTGTTTGCCAAGCTAATACTTGTGGGGTGCCAAATGTGGTGAAGAATGTCAGGCGAATAGAAAATGAGATGGATAGTCATCGCTGACATTTCCTGTGCCTGAAGTCTGTCAATTTGAGGAGCACTTGCGCACAAAAAAGACTTTCGTAGCATGCGTGAGGACATACTCTCAAATGAAGGCAAGGACTGATGCACCGTGGCCACATGCACAGGGGAAAAATATGAGTTCTCAAGCGTGCGCTGACCGCAGTAACCACGCTCTGCAAACTTTCCAGCATTCTGTCCTGGCACTCTACCCTGATGGCTCAGGGTTGAATGTCTGTCATGCAAGACCTTGCAGGCTATGAGCTGAGTGCTTAAGCGAGGGCGTCTGCAGCATTTCAGGCTCCTTATGAACAGTGCAGTCTGTGTCGTGTTGCTGCCTCATTGCGGCTTGAGGACCTGTCGCAAAGAGCTTTTTGGATCCTGTAGCTGGTCTTAGGGAGCTAGTAAACATATGAGTGTGGTTTCTAATAGCAATGCTGGAAGAGATGGGAGGTCATGGGGGAGAAGTGCAGGTGTATAATTTCCAGTGTGACTGCAAATAAGTTTTCACTCCGAAAGTGAAAAAGTTTTTGCTCACGGCGTGTTTACAACCGATCCCAGTTAGTAAATTTAAAGGTTTTGATAATCACCGGTCTGAATTGAAAACCGGTATTTGCTAATCCGTTGCGTTTACAACACTAACCCTTTTCCCTTCTCTCCCTGCTTGCTTTCCAAGCCTTTTAAGGCCACAGGATTATTGCCAAAAGCCATAAGAAGCTTTTTCTCGGTTTTACCTCCCATCCACAGGGAATAAAACACCAGTCCTTAATTTTTAACGACCCCCCGGGGGTGGTTTGCAAATGCGCTTTTCAAGCACCGGTCCTTGCACACCAGTAAAAAAAACAGTGTTGTAAACACTAACTGGTGTTTTATTGTTCCATACCACTTTCAAAAAAAACCGGTTTTGTAAACACGTCGTCATGAGTGAAAAAAATTGCGTGTGACCGCGGCCTAATGTACCTTTTCATGCATTATGTCAGCCCTGTCCACCAGCTTACAAACGTGCAGTCTGCAGAGTGCACTTAACGAGCACCAGACAGGCCTTGCTAAGGTGGAGCACCACATGTGCGTACGCGGTGTCATGCTCATACGCATTTGCATGTCCTGTGCCTGTCTGCCTGTCAACGTGCGCGAACATGTGCACGCAAAAACATACACGCGTATGTTCAGATGCGCACGCGTTTTTGTTTTCGCGCATTTGCACGTACCAGCCCAACACACCTGCATTGCCAGCGACGCCTTCAGCGGCCCGCCCTTCCTATCAGGGCTGCTGAAGCTGTTGTGACGGGAAGATTGCAGGCTGCGGTCCCTTTTGCTCTTGCCGCTGGACATGCTGTCTGTTGGGGAGGGCTGGGAGTCTCGCTTCCTGGATGGACTCATCAATCCCCGAGTGGGTGAGCCAGAGGGGGCCGGTCCCAGCGTGCTCACATCATTGTGTATGAGAGACTCGCCGCTTGACGCCGAGGCCTGCCGCTGTGGCTTGCCACCAGACCTGTGGCTGGTGGCGTACGGGCGACTGGGCTTGAAGTACGGCGCAGCAGGGGAGCCTTTGTAGGAGGAGGCGTGGGCAAAGCCTGCATCTGCAAACAGATGCCCAAGCATGACCGATCACGCTCTGGTCAGCCTTTTCCTCATGTGGTGGGCTCGGGGCACGTGGTGCTGCTGCAATGCAAGACTCTGTGAGATTGTGCCCTGACTACCAGAGATGCGCTGAGCCCCCACAGAGAGCAAGAGATCTCACACTGGTCCTGAGCCCTCATCCCCACCTGGCTCAGAAATGCGCACTGACAGAGCCCGCTGGTGGCCGCGCTTGTGAGAACCAGCGGAGGCAGTGCTGGGTCGCCGTGCAGAGATCGGGTTGGATGAACCTAAGATCTCCAGCTCCTCCCGCAGCTGGGCGGCCTGCGAGGGGTACAGTCATTTTCATCATGTTTCACGAGTTCTGAACTTACTTCTCAACAAATGCTTCTGTTAGTCCATTCTTTTCAAATGGCTGGCATGCAATCTCAGATGGGGCTTACCAACCCCCTGTCCGCTTTACATGCAGTCATGCTCTGCAGCAAAGAAATCCAGCTGAAGGCCAGCTTCCCCTGCCTTCTTCAAGCCCACGTCCGATGCGGAAGAGCTCTCCAGAAAAGCATTCTTCAAGTGTTCAGAGCAAACTGGGGCAAAGCCTCATCCACTCCCATTGGTGTGATGTTTTGGAGGACATGCCAGCCACCCCATCACTGCCGTGTCAGCTGCGCTTCCAGTCAGATTGTTGCAAATAGACAAGTCTGGGGTTCCAAATGAAACGAGCATGCATGCTGCATACCGTAGGAAGAGCTTCCTTGGTGAAGCAGCACAAGCTTCATGCTTTATGTTGGGACCCAGCGATCGGACCAAACGTCATGGTGTGCATCTCCTAGACTCTGCTTTTGAAAGTCCTGACTGGCAGGTGCCTGTGCTCTTCTACAAGATGCTGTGCTTCAATGCTGAGCATGTACAAGGCTAATGGAAGCAACGGTTTCAGAAGCACTCCTACCTTGCCCTGCAACTTAAGCACCGGCTCGTACGCGTCAGATACCATCTTTCACTCTGCCAGGACACCTTATTTGTACACAGTGGAACAGCTTGAAGTAACCTTTGTGCTGGATACCAAGATATGTTATCCCCTGTCATCCCCTTAGACAACTCCTTACCTGCCCAAGAGCAAATTACGTTCAATCATAATCAATATGATTAATCTGTTTTTCTGCAGCTTTTCTACAGCTTTTCTACAGCTTTTATAATAACAATTGGTACAGCCTTTTTCCCGCCACTTTCCAAATAATTAGGTTCAAGAATTCTCTGAAAAGGAGCAAACGCATAAGCAGGAGGGAGGTACCATGCAGGTGTGTCTTATGTTCGACCGGTGCAGGCCGGGGAACGCCTGGCCTGCACCCCGAGCTTGTTGCTAGTTGCACGCACATGCTGTGTACATCATCCACTTGTCTGCTGCTGCACGCTGCTGCGCGCGCGTGTGCGGGTCCTGTCCGGGTTTGTGAGTTCCTCTCCTTCAGTCTGCCTCGTGAATTCATGTCGCTCTTGCCTAGCACCGTTCTTCGCATTTGACCCTAGCTGTGCTCCTTGGTGGGGGGCAGCGCGCAGGGAGACGCTCAGGAGAGTGCTCCTGCTCGCTCGATGCAGTTTTTCTTTCCTTCTGTCTTTCTTTTCCCCCCACACGGCTACCACGCCCTTTGGCTGCCATGATGTGCATACATCGCTCGTGGTGGGTGAAGGGAGGGCGGGGCGAGGGTGAGCAGAACTTCGCATTGCTCCTCCTCTCCCCCCCCCTTTTCCCCATGTGCCTCCTCTCTACTTCCGTCCACACACAACACGCTCCGTCCAAGGATATGTCATACTCTTCGCTAGAGCCTTCCCAGCGGCTCTGGTCGCCTCAGAGCACTGCCTTGCTACAAGCCCATGCCTGCAACCCGGTCATAACCCTATTCAGGAATTCTCCTGTCCTGACCTCACCTCTCCTCTCCTCTCCTCTCGCCACATGACCGTGGCCCCCCTTTCCAGATACCCGTCTACCTCCACGTTCTATTAGCTCCTCTCACAACCCAGCCTCTGCTTTGGCCTTGGCACTTGTGGGTGCATCATCATGATGACTTCATGGGCTGATCAGCCTTTCATGACCTCAACACTCCAAATCCACCAAGCAATCCACGTCCGCCACTGCCGCAGATCTTTGTCAAAACCCTGACGGGCAAGACCATCACTCTGGAGGTGGAAAGCAGTGACACCATTGACAATGTGAAGAGCAAGATCCAGGACAAGGAGGGTGAGTGTGCAGCACAGGCGGGCATGTGTTAGGGAGCGCTGCCTGTGCTTGTGTGCAGGCTGTTGCGTGCAGTGTTTCCGTGTGCCAGCACCACCAGGCACCAGCAAAACGTGCCCTC
>LKMJ01001654.1_pt1 | contig 19971 bp, 21 predicted proteins | sample 643391 | NCBI WGS metagenome assembly LKMJ01 (sample SAMN04112250, study PRJNA286221) | soda lake metagenome | biome: soda lake; feature: Kulunda Steppe; material: water; isolation source: sample PL-Br10 brine of Picturesque Lake | place: Russia: Kulunda steppe | collected 2010-07 | reverse complement strand
CCTGCAGCGCCCATTGCTTTGAGTCGAAATAATCGCCCGACAGCGCGGCGATTAGTGTTTGAACGGCCATGGTTTTGCTTTCGTTCGATAGGCGAATAGGCGAGTGCTATCCACGGGAATTCGCGTACGTCCAAACTGGTGGCCAGAGAGAAAATCAATCGCCGATTGACGCCACACTCTCTCAGGATAGGTGCGCTGTATCCAGAGAGTAGATGCAACACACGACGTATGTTCTATTCATATGGAACCAACTGAATCAGCTGTAAGATCCTGTGTGCGAATGAATCGATGCTTATCGATCAATGTGGGTATTGGTTCAATCACATCCCACTCTGGGTTTTACTCATTTTATTCGTGGTTCGGTTCCACCTGACATGTCTCATCTCGTCGAGTTTTGGTAGTTTCTTATGCACGAATTCATTTTCGAGCACGTATAGCTCATCCGTCTCTGAAAACGGCTCAAGTAGATCATGATGTTGATACGGATTGCTAAATAGGGGTTAGAACCGAAAACTGGCCGTCTTGTCCTATTCCGGCGCAATAGTGATTTGTATAGAATATAAGCTTGCGGAGGATGTGCGGATCTTACAACTGGGTGGGGTGGGGTAGGAACGTGCCACCCGTAGAATTAACTAGGCCTCACGAGATAACGAAAACACATGAGTGTCCGCAAAGTCCTCACTTGGTTACGGCCGGGCAATGGGCCCAAAGTCGTTATTGAGTGCCGCAACTGTGGGACAACAATTGAACCGCGAACCGAGGACTGTCCGGACTGTGGGCAACAAGAGTTCATTCATTACGAAATACCGGAGTAAGTCGTCCGCAGGTTACTCTACTCCGTCAAGAAGGCGTTTCAATGCCTGAACGAGGGTCTGATTCTGTTCGGCAAGGCTAATCTTCAAAGACACTTATTCAGAGTTCACTAGCTCTGTTGGAGTCTTATTGGTCAGACACAAAATCACATGAAACAGCTATTCGCTAAAGGTTGCGTGTGATATTATGGTTATTCAAACCTCTCACTCTTACATCAACATCTGCTTTTTTTGTGTATGGTATCTATCACCACGAATACTTGCTTATTCTTCTAGAGCCTCTTGGAGTTTCGCTCGAAGCGCCTCCCGGAGTGTTTGTGGGGAGAGATCTGCATCACGGGCGATCATCACCGTCCCGTCACTTTGTTCGACGATCCGTTGTGGAACCGACCCGTACAACGTACGAGCCACGAAACTTTGTCCAGTGGCTCCAACACTCACAGTATCATAATCGCGTACCGCTTCAATGAGTGTGTCGGGGACCGTTTCACTCACAATGACCTGTGACTCGTATTCAGCATCGTCGAGTTCTGCTTTCGTGGCAACCTCTGTGATCGCTGCTTCGCCTTCTGCAGCCGGGTCCGTGGTATCCTCAGTTTCCTCTGTTGAGGAGTCGTCTTCATCAGCTGGCGGTTGGACGTTCAGTAACGTCAGTGATGCGTCATCGAAGGTCCGTACGAGTTCTCCAGCACGCCGTGCGGCAGTTGGAGCGTTCGGCCCGCCACCAGCCAGTGCGACAATTCTCCCCGGTGCTCGACGTGGATTCGTTACTAACGTCACTTCACAGGGGGCTCGTTCGATTACGGGATCGAGTGTCGTGCCGAAGATGGCATCACGCCGACGAGATGAGCCACCCCACCCCATCAGAACGTGATCTGCATTCTCCTCCTCAATTACTGAGAGGAGCGCGCTGCCAGCATCCCGTCCGACCATTGCTCGCGTGCGGAGAGGGATATCCAACGTCTTAGCCGTCTCACGTGCACTGTCAAGCAGTTCCTGTTGACGCTCGACGCGCTCTTCTTCGAGTTCGATCTGTTCAGGAGACATCTGGGGCGGGACTTCAATCACATTGACAGCCACGAGTTCTGCCTTCCCGTCGTCGTGCCCGTAAGCACTCGCTGCAGCATACTTGACCAACGTCGCCTCGGTTGCAGGGTTCGCTACCGGAACCACAACCCGATACACACTCTCATCATCCTCAGTCTCAGACTCGGGTGCGACTGCTTCACCAACAAGGCTTGTTGAAACCGCCCGGTCACGCGCATACCCAAGATACCATAGGACGCCGATACCCACAATACCGAGGCCGATGAGCTGTACTTCCGTCCGCATCTGAACCATCACGCCGATACACGCTAGCCCGCCAACAATGGGGACTGCCGGATAGAGAGGCCCTGGGATCCGGAAGTCCGGATCGTAGTCGTCGGGATCAGCCCTTCGGAGAACAATAACAGCAATGTGAACGAGTGCATACGTAATAAGGAATGAAAAAGCAGCCACGTCCGCTAGGGTATCTATAGGGAGTGGTCCGGCGATTAGCAGCAGAATTACGGCACCCGTCGCCAGAATCGCCCTATACGGCGTTCGATGAGTCGAATGAATCTTGTTGAGCCACTCTGACAGGAGCTTATCTCGCCCCATTGCGAAGTTCACTCGTGCTGCGGACAAGATGGAAGCGTTCGCCGAAGAAACCGTCGCCAGCACCGCACCAATAATCATCGCCAGCGACCCAATTACACCGAGGTATTCGCCTGCAACGTCCGCAACCGGGATATTCGATGCTTCCAGCACGTCAACTGGTAGTATGCCCGTCGAAACCAACATCACGAGCACGTAGAGAATCGTCGGCGTTACGACCGCAGCGATCATCGACAGCGGAAGGTTCCGGCCCGGGTTTTTAATCTCTTCTGCGGACGTTGCAATGACCTCGAATCCGATGAACGTCACGAACACTGTCCCCGCTGTCAGGCCGACAGCACCCCATCCTTCAGGGGCGAACGGTTCGAGCAATGTGGGGTCGATCGCGGCCAAGCCAAATGCAATAAATCCGATGATGAGAACAACGAGCAGAATGACGATTACGTTCTGTAACGATCCCGTCTCTTTGACCCCCCGGTAGTTCACCAGCGTAAGAAGTGTACCCATCACCAGCGCGGAGGCGATGATCGGAAACACGGGATGTAACCCGGCCAGATATTGGCCGAAGCCGAGCATATAGAAGGCAGTCGCAAACATCAATCCAGCCCACATCCCCCACCCAACGATGCTACCAAAAAGACCACCGAGCGCCTGGTTGACGTAATAATAGCTCCCGCCCGCTTTGGGCATCCCGGTTGCGAGTTCAGATAGTGAGAGCGCGGCGAGCAGCGCGACTGCGCCGCCAATGAGGAACGACACCATGCTAGCGGGGCCAGCCCGACCTGCGACAATGCCGGGGAGAACGAATATCCCCGCTCCAATCATCGTCCCGAGGCCAAGCGTGTAGGCTTCAAGAAACCCGAGATCACGGGCGAGCTCTGTCTCTTGAGAGCTCATCTAAAGACACCCCTCACTGAGTTCCCACCGGAAGTCATCACTTGTTGTTCGACGAATTCCATGCCTATGAGAATATCATGACCATGTATAAATATTACGACCTTATTTTCACAAGCGAAATATTTTGGGACTCAGTTTATGGAATAGAATATATTTGCATTTCTGCATAGGATAGCGAATAGGTCGGGGTTGTTATGAGATGCACTTTCTTCATTCACTACCATCACGTACGTAAAAACGTGAATCCGGCAAACCTTGTAGTGCGATCACTCATGTGTACAGGTTGAATCGGTGGAAGACTGTGCCGAGAAGAACGGCGACGGGGATGATTTCCAGTCGTCCAATCCACATGTTGAAGATCAACATCACTTTGACAGCATCTGGCATGTGTGGTCCTGTGATACCGGCATCCAGTCCAACGTTGCTCTGTGCGCTCATTACTTCGAAGATGATGTACTCGACTGGATGGTCCGGCGAAAGCACCCACAGCAGGACCGCAACGCCGATAATCAGGAAGATGATCCAGAGCACGAACACGACTGCTGCCTCTGTGTACTCCGCTTGTACCTGGTTCTCGTCGAGTTTTCGTTTCCCGAGTTTCAGCCGACGAACTGCACTATCCGGGGTGAAGACACCGCCAACCTGCCAGATCGTCCCCTTCACGAGCGTGATGACGCGAATTAGTTTTAGACCACCGACAGTCGAGCCTGCTGCTGCGCCGGTGAGCATCCCGAGACAAATAATGAAGGTAGCACCGGCAGACATCGCCCGTCCGGTTCCATCACCGATCGCCGCTGTCCCGAATCCGGTATTCGAGGTAGCTGAGACGAACTGGAAGAGGGCGGCCCGGAACGTTTCTTCAAAGTCATCGAATTGACCGACCGGATCGCCGCCACCGACCCACAGCACGAATGTGAGGGCGACTGTCCCAATGGCAAACCAGAGAAACACCCACCGTGTCTGAATATCAGTCCAGAAGTTCTGGATCTCACCTTTCAGGATGAGGTAATGCACCGGGAACGCGATACTGCCAGCAACCATAATCGGGACGACCGCGTATTGAATCACCGCGCCATACTCTCCAATCGATGCACCGTGAACGGAGAATCCTCCGGTCGCTATACCGGTCATCGCGTGATTGATCGCTGGCCACAGCGGCATTCCGACTGCGAGCAACAGCGCAATCGCCGCGACAGTGAAGCCAAGGTAAATCTTCCAGATTTCCTTGACAGTCGAGACGACGCTCGGGTGGATCTTGCTTTTCTTTTCTCGGGCTTCGGACTCAAACAGTGTCAGCGACCCGCTTCCGGGTCGTGCAAGAATCGCCACCGTGAGCACGATTACGCCGACCCCGCCGATCCACTCTGTGAAGGAGCGCCACCAGTGCAGCGACCGCGGCAGCTCGTCCTCGATGAGGGCCATCGTCAGTCCTGTACTGGTGAAGCCGCTGATAGACTCGAAGATACCGTTTATCGGCTGCCGGAACACGTCCGTTGTGTCGTCCACTGCCGGAGTATTCATCCACGCCGGGTACGGATCCAGATAGATCGTCCACGCAATGAGGATGAACGGCAGAGAGCCGAGGAATGCCAGCGCGCCCCATGCACTCGCAGCCGTTATCATCGCCTCCAGTTTCCCTGGTGAGTCTGCATCGGTAAACAGGCGGGCGAGTCCGATCCCGACGCCAGCCATCACCACGGCAGAGACGAGAAATGCTGGGATGGCAAAGAACTCGGCGTTGGCAGCGGCCACGACTGCCGAGACGATCAGCATTAGCGAAACGACTTGCAAAATCCGCCCAACGTCTCGTACAACAGTTGGAAGTGTGCTCACGTTCTGGTCACCTCTCAACTCTCGTTGGACTCGTGGCCGAAGACTTCTAGAACCTGCTCAAAGGAACTCTCGTTTACCAGTACAGTGACGAGGTCACCAGATTCGAGCGTCGTGTCTCCAGCAGGCGTGAGGACATTGCCGTCGCGGACGATTGCGGCCACGAGCGCGCCCTCGGGGAACGTCCCCGCTTCGCGGGCCTCAGCGAGCGGCTGGCGGGTAATTGGTGCGCCCGATGAAGGCTTGATTTCGATGAACTCGGAACCTCCTTCGAGGTGCATGAAGTCCTCAACAGCTGGATGTTTGACCGAGTGATAGAGATGTTCAGCGATCAACTGGTGGGGATTCTCTACCAGTGTGACGCCAATTTTCTCGAAAACGGGGATGTGCCCGGGGTCCCGGACAACGCTGATCAGCGACTCCACATCGAGTTCCTGTGCCAGCAGCATGACCATCGTGTTCACCGCGTCGTCGTCTGTCGTACTGATGACGGCGTCAGCACGCTCGATTCCTGCCTCTTCCAGCACGCTAGTCTCTGTTGCGTCTGCGTTAAGTACGAGACAGTCGTAGGTGTCTGCAATCTCGTCTGCGTGCAAGTCGTCCTTCTCGATGACGACAACGTCGTGACCGTCCGAGGTCGCCATTTCGATGAAACTCGACCCGATTCGTCCTGCACCGACAACTACGAGATACATTATTTCATCACCTCCGTTAGTGTCTCGCCGCCGTTCTGGTTGAGGGCAATGACCGGACACGGGCTTTCGGCGGGTAACCGACTGCGCACATCTGAAGAGAACAGCCGCGACAGCCCCCTTTTTTCAGTAGGTCTGAATACGATAGCAGTTGCATCGTGCTTGACGGCGCTCGCGTTGATCTCGTCTACGACATCGAAGCCAGCACGGATTTCGGTCTGAAAGCCGTCAAACGAATCGAGATAACCTCCTGCGATGGTGAACCAATGTTGAGCTTTTTGTTTGAGAGCCTCTGGTGACGTGGGGTCGATATACCCGTCTGTTTGTTCGATTACGTACAGGATATTGACCAATTCGACAGTCTCGTCAAGGTGTGGAAGCAACACTTCGCAGGTTGCGGTCGTATCTTCCCTGTTTGCGATTGGGACGATAATTCGGTTCAGGAGCGAATCCGTCATACCGGGATTATACCCAGGTGACAATATAAATCCATCGGACAGTATTTTTGATACCGAAATAATTTGTACATCAAGCTCGCTATCCCAACCTAGAGATTTATATAATTCGGAAAGCGTAGTATGAGATATGAGTCACGCCAACAGTCAAACTGTTGCTGGCAAGGAATGGCTCCAACAGAGCATTCTCCAAGAGCCAACTGGTCCTGCGCTTTTTGTGGCGGTAGTTATCTCGCTTGCTGGTCCGTTTCTCAGTTCGGTACTGATGGGAACAGGTCCTCCGCATCCAGTAACCATCTTCCCGATGGTGTGTGTCACTATCTGGCTCTGGTGGCATATGATCACTATTGCCAGAAAAGACGGCCTTGACTGGACCCGAAACCGGTGTCCATATTGGTATATCGCTAAATGTCCTGATATGGATCGATAGGTGTTAAACGGACTAATGTACGCATTTCGACTATTCCCGACAGACTAAGATCGCAAGGGGGTCACACTGGTGAGAGGCAGTATAGCAGTAAAGAGCCAACAACTCAGGAGATTTCAAACCGACCCGGGTGAGCTTTCGCCTTCCAAACCCCGATACAAATATACCGCTACGGAAAGCAGAGTGGACTATGGGAAAAAACGGTGAATACCGGCTTGACGAAATTGACCGGAGGATTATTCACTCCCTCATGGGTGATGCCCGAAATACAACAGCCGCTGCAATCGCGGAAAAGGTGAGTGTCTCTGACGCAACGATCCGCAATCGGATCACACAACTCGAAGAACACGGCATACTGACAGGTTATCACACCACTGTCGATTTCGAGGATGCAGACGGCTCGCTGATGAATCTCTTCTTGTGCCATGCAAAATTCGGTGACGTAGAAGCGGTTGCCCGGAAAGTCGGGACCATTTCAGGCGTAATAAACGTCCGAGAACTCATGGGCGGACGAATGAATCTTCACGTGCTCGCTGTTGGACAGAATACGTCGGAGCTACGCCAGGTCGGGCGTGAACTCGAACAAGCGGGTGTGGAAATCGAAGACGAATTTCTCCTCCAGGAAGAGTTTCACTTCCCGTATTCGCCATACGGTCCCGCCGATGAACACAGACGACAGCCGTTAGCCGACTATTTGAGTCTTGCCGGTGGAGCTGAACTCGTCGAACTAACAGTTCACGAAGAAGCTCCCGTTACCGGACACACACTCGCAGAAGCAACTGAGGAAGGAATCCTTGACGCCGGAACACTCGTTATCGCAATAGAGCGTGACGATGCGGTGCTTACCCCTCAAGGCGAAACAGCCATCAAGGCGAACGATATCGTCACAGTGTTCTCACCGGACAACCACGAGAAGCCATCTGTTGAAGCGTTTCAGCATCCCGAGGATGCTGACTCAGTAGCGTCAACTATGTGAATCCAAGATGTCCTTTGATAGAATTCTCCCGGATTCGTTTACTGAATCTTCCGAAAGTGACCCAGACGAGGATAAACCGACACTCTATGAGTGTCGTCATTGTGGAGCTAAGTTCGAATCGAAACCAGACAACTGTTCAGTCTGCGAGTCCGAGGAGATTGCTACGTACACATTCAAGGCTGATCCAGAACAAGAGGAAGAAGAAGCTCCAAATACAGAGGAGTTAGATGATCAGTGAACGCCCCAAGGGACTTATCGATATGACAAACCAATACTCACACCGTGACTTGTTTGAGCACGTTCTCGTTCCAGTTGCACACGCGGATGATACAGCCAAGACAGGAAGGCGCTGGCATCTTATAACCCTAATCGCGTAACTGTCGTTCACGTTTTCGAGAAGCAGGTGGCACACCCGACAAAACCCCGGTCGAGCAATCTGAAGAAATAGCCACGGGATCATACGCTACCGTCAGGGGGACTTTCCCAGATGCTGATATCCACATGAAGTATGCGCGAGGTGTTGTGGAGCCAATTTTCGAAGCAGCAGAGGAGGTTGATGCTAGTGCGGTTGCGTATCGGTTCCGAGGAGGAAATCGAATCGTCCAGTTCGGCTCTGTGGAAATCCTTTCTCCAGACACAACACAGTATGAAACAGACGGTTGATCAGTAGTATGGGTGCTGCACGAGAGTCACTGTAGCATCTGTGTCGTCAATTATCCGGTCCTGTATTCGATGCTTCCTTACAGTGTCAAAGAATGTTGATTCTTTGTAGCCAAGTATAACAACATCAACATCATATTCCCCAATGTAATCAACGATGTTTTGTCGGATAGACTGTTTATTAGTCGATGAGATACGGATCGCTTCTGCTTTGAGAGTCATGTCATATTCTTCACCAAGGTTGTTAATATGGTTAATTGCGATTGGGACTCCACCCTCCTCTGGACCGTCAGTGAAATGGACAGCGTGAACGGTGACTGCTTCATTATCACCGTACACTGTTTTAATGTGATCTAACGCCCTCTCGTTAACCTGTTCAATAGTAAACGGAAATAGGACGAGCACGTGAAATTATAGACCGCGATGACCATTATAAGTAACCCCTACACCTTCTTTCGTCATGCCCAAGAGGTGGATACTAAAGAACGTGAGTCGCACTTCCGGAACATCGGCTGAGTCGCCCCGGTTCGTCAAAATTAATCCTTGTCTGTTTGCTCAATCCGTATACCCAACCAACGCGGGTTCAGTTGGAGAAGTTTCGAGCAAGAGGATGTCACCGGGGGTTTTCACCATGGATTATTCTGAAAAGGGACGAAAATAGTAGACGTGTTCAGTAGGTGAGGTAATGGTAATGTCCTGGGAACGATTTATTCTTCGGCATCTACAGGAGGGAGCGAGATGACAGGGCGATCACCCTGTGTAACGAGTTTCACTGAGTAGTCTCCTGAAAGGAATTTCTGGAGCCGGTTTCCTCGTCGTGGTCGAAATGCGATCGCTGTTGCATCAACGTCATCCGCGGCCTCAAAGATGGCACCAACAACATCCCGATTATACGTGGTTTGGGTGTCTGCGTCGGGAAAAACCGACCGGACAGCAGCGTATGATTCGGCGGCTATCTCCTCAGACTGTGCAACAGGCGTTTTATCAGGTGCTCCATCAGCTTTCTCAACGACATGAAGGGCCGTTACTCGACCCGGGTTGTACGGTTCGAGTGCTTGTGCTGTCTTGAGCGCATCCTCCTCGTGCGCGACTGGAAGAAGGACGTGGTCAAGAAGGCCGTCTTGTGACTCCTCATTAATGTAGGTCATAAGTAAACTAGGTGAACTCACTTCATAAATCAATTGGCCAGTATATATCGCCACTCGTGGGAGCGGGGAGTTTCCACTCTCAGAGACCGGGGACTGCGATCGACTAGGTGGGGGGTAGCTGATTTGTTTCTGCCCTAATTTTGGCACCTATGAAGACTGTTACCCGAACGCAGTTACTGGGGATCAGTTTCTAAATATCACTGTGAACTGCCGGATCAGAGTACTACTTATAATTTCTGTACCGAGCGATCCATAAGTTCCCTGTATCGAACGATCCGGTCTTTGCCACATCACGCTGTGTATTCAGCAGACTCGCTGAAACCCATCAGAAAAAATGATTTCGACAGCTTAGTGAGTTTAGAGGTCGGTTAGATATTCTCTCCGCTGTTCCATTTTGTCTTCTTCCGAGCGAGAATCGTAATGCAACTCAAGTACCGTCTCGGAGACATTTGCTCGGTCTCCAACCGCCTTCATCGGCCAATCGTTCGAGAGCGCGTGTGTGATGCCCCCCCGTCGGAGAGCATGCGGGCTCACAGAGGACGGACATTCCGACGCACCATCGTAGTCAGCCCCTCTACACTCCTCGATATCACGTCCGTGCGGGCACTCTCTTGTGAGGGCACATGGACGGGTGTATCGATAGCAATCGCCACGCAAAGTTGTGGTATGTGCACGCCCCTGGGGTGTCGCAATTAGCGGTTCCCGACCGTGCTCGTCAGTCACCGACGGTCTGGTATGCTCCAACCAATCATCCAGCAGCTCACAGACGTGATCTGAAAGGGCAATGAAACGTTCTCCCTTCGCTTGATTCTTTAGCGTCGTCCCTGTACCGGGACGATGGACCACCTCCAACGACTGCCTGACAGGATCGTAATCACCACAGTCCAGTGCGTGAATTTCACCCACCCGCATCATCGTATGCCACATCAGTGTGAGAACGACGTGTGGCCGTGACGCGTATTCGTACTTTTCCAGGTAGCTCAGTATTCGATCTGCCCGTTCGGAACCCAGCATCTCATCGCGGATGTTGTCGTCGCCGGTCAAGTTCGGTGACAGAACCTTCGTGTGCAGATCCTGTTCGACGCCGTCAATCGACTCAACCCACTTGATGAATACGCGCAACGTGTCCATCTGGGTCTTCTCGGTGGCCGGTGCTAGATCACCTTCGACGCGTCGCCAGATCCGAAACTCGTGGAGCTGGCGGCCTGATAGCTCGTTTAAGTTCTCGATTCCTTCCTTGTTGCACCACCGAATGAAGTGCCCAAGTCGGGACCGGTGTGAGTAGATTGTCGCTTGAGTGACACTGTTTTCACGATCGGCTAAGTACAGTTCGAGTGCGTGGTTTGGTTCGATTGGTTCGAGACTCATTAGTCGTTTCCACGCGACCCCCCGTCAGAACCACCGTTTTGAGACGCCCGATTTCGGCCGCCTCACGCCTCAAAGGTCGATCCGTTCGATAGTCGAACCGGAGCCTGCAGCGCCCATGGCCGATTTCCGGGGTTGTAATCACCATACAGCAGCGGGTCGAGATGCTGCCCGAACGAAATGCCAGTGCATTCGTTCAATGGTTGCTCGGGTGTGTGATTATCACGAGTGTCCGGGTCCGTCCAGTGAGTCGATCAGGTTTGCACTCTCCGAAATCGTTCTCGACCGATCGATGGTCTAACCCCTGGCAGAACTGTGACGCCCTACAGTGGGTCCGAGAGGTACTCCTTCGGGACCGCGTTCCGAACGGTGACCAGTGGATCAACCACTTGACTGATTTCGAGTCCACCGACGAGGCTGGAGAGCATGTAGGCCTCGGTCGTCGAGAGGTCGTGTTCGGTAGCGAGTAGTTCGATCACGTCCCCATTTGCGAGTTCGCAGGCGGTTTCCATCGTCTCCGCACTCGCGATCGTCTTCCACGCCTCCGGCGTCTCGACGAGCGGGCGCTCCAGTTGGACATCGGTTTCGACCACGTCGACAGTCAGGTCGATCTCGGTGGCGACCTCGCTACCGGTGCCACACATCTCGCCGTCGGCCATCGCAGCCTTGCAGTCGCCCATCGCAAAGAGCGCGCGCTCCTGAAAGACGGGGAAGTATGCGGTGTTTCCGGCGCTCATGTCGGTCGTATCGAGGTTTCCGCCGTGGTCGTGGGGAACGAGTGTGGTGTAAGACTCTCCGGCCGGAGCGACGCCGATCGTCCCGATCACCGGATCGATCGGGACATCAATACCCTCGAAGGACAGCCGCCCGTCCTCGATCGGCGTCATCCGGCTTTCAGGGGCTTTAATCCCCTGCTGTCTGTCGAGAAGACCAAAGCCGTCGATCGTAATGATCCGTCCGGCAGGTTCGACGACGCGAATCTCCTCGATCTCGATTTCGAGCACGTCCCCCGGGCTTGTACCGTCGACCGCGATCGGTCCCGTGGCAGCGTTGACCTCCTCGGGGATTTCCTCGATGACGTCGGAATCCGCCTGGACGGCACCATCGAGGCTATCCCGCGTTTCGATTGTCAGCTCTGTCCCCGGTTCGACGGTCACGATCGGGTCCATCTCCGGTGCAAACTCGTAGATGGCCCCCTGTTCGTGTGATACGGACTCGCGTGACATGGTCGATACTGCGTGGTGCGATTACCTAAAACGTTTGCCATATCACGTGGAGATACCGTATCACCGGCCGAGCTCTAGCAGATCGGCCGCCCGGGCATCACGCTGGGCGCGTTCCAAAAGGTCGTCGGGCTCCAGTCGACGGATCTGGTCGATTGATCCGTGTGTTTCGGCCTGCTCCGGGGCAAAACGGTTACAGCCAGCCGAAATTGTCGCGGTATCGAACGTGTTAATTGTCCGCGCGCGCTCGACGATCTTTTCTTTGTCCATGATCAGCAGAGGGCGGTGGACCGGAAGGTCGACAGCCTGACTGGTCACGCCCATATTCGCGGTTGTCTGGCTCGACTTCTGGCCGATAGCCTCGCCGGTGACGATACCCATTGCCCCGCGGTCTTTCGCGATGGTTTCCCCGACCTGATACATGTAGCGACGAAAGGCGAGCATTCGCCCTTCCTGGATGGTCTCGGCGAGGTGGGACACCGTCGCTCCGGCGTCGACGATCCGGAGATCGAAGGAGTGGTTCGGGGAGTACCTCGCGAGGGTTCGTACGGACTCGATCGCACGTTCGCGGTGATCGACTCCTCCGTAGTCGCCCAGATCGAGATAGACTGGAATGATCGGAGCCCCACGGCGCATAACTTCATAGGCAGCGACAGGTGAGTCGATGCCGCCACTGATCAGCGTAACGAGGGGCTCCTGGGTGCCAATGGGGAGTCCCCTCGGCCCTTCGCGCTTCTCGACGAACACGAACGCCTCCGCTTTGCGACACTCGACGTAGAAGGTCAGGTCTGGATCGTCGAGGTCGACTTCAGGATCGAACCGCTCGGAGACGGCGTCCCAGACGGCGCTGCCACCGAACTCGCCGATGTCCTCGCTATCGAACGGCGTTGTATCCCCAGCGCGGCGGGCATCGATGGCGAAGCTACCACCGGTGTAACACGCCTTCGCCGTCCGGACCAGTGCAGATTTGATCGCGGCCCTATCTGCATCAACGACGAGCGCAGGGCTGGCAGAAACGACACCGAATACGTCGCTTGCAGCTGCTGTCGCTGCTTCAACGTCCTCCTCGGCGACATGGATCAGCGGTCGGGTCCATCTGCGCTCGACGTCGCCATCGACTCCACGGTCGGCCAGTATGGCCCGGACGTTCTCGACGAGCCGCCGCTCCATTGCGAGTTGCACCTGCCGACTCTTGGTGTTTACCTCGCCGTGACGGAGCAGTACGGTGTCCGCCCCCGGGGGATGCATGCCCCCGAATAGACCGTAGCCAAATATACACCCTTTGGAGTCGTACGAACGCGACGGTTCTCAGATTCTTAGGCTAACCAAAACCCTTTTAGATTTAGGCCTGCCTAATAATCTGCAATGAGCGCCACGGTCGATCCTGACAAGAGAGAGTCGGCAGATAACGAGGTTCCAACTGTCGCAGTCTGTGAGACTACTCCCGGACGCGTTGTCTTCACAGAGGATGGTAATAGCGATGGCTGGATCGCGACGGATCTGACGGTCTCCCTTTCTCGGTAGGGCAGCATCATTTCGCCGCTTGCCTGTAGTGTTGACTCTCACTGGTTACCGGTGGTCGTCCGCACCGGGTCCGGCGGTCGGTGGTAGATGACGAGGGTAAACAGTAAATTGTGTAGCCAGTGGTGTGAACCGCATCGGAGTCAAGCCGGCATACCTTGCCTACTGATTAACTTAGAGACAATATTATTTTATGAATCTATAAAACTCTTTTAGCGAGTGTGAATCTTTAAGTGCGTAGCCATACAATGTTGAGATGCAATGAGCTCACAGAAACACGCCCGTCAGTCCTTCGGTGACATCCACGAGAGCGAAGCCCTTCGGATTCCCGAAGACAAAGCCGAACAGCTCGTCGAGGCGCTCAACACCGACCTCGCCGCGACGTACGTCCTGTATCACCAGGTCAAAAAGCACCACTGGATCGTCGAAGGTGCGGAGTTCCGCGACCTACACGTCTACCTCGGCGAGGTCGCGGCCGACCTGGAAGAGGGTGCTGATATCCTCGCAGAACGAGCGCAGGCGCTCGGCGGCGTCCCGCTCTCCGGCGGTGCGAACTACGAGGAGCGTGCCCCAGTAACGCCTGAAGACAAGGACGTGTACGATATCCGAACGTCGCTCGAAAACGACCTCGAAATCTTCGGTGACATTACCGAGCAGCTCCGCGAGCACGAGCAGCTCGCCCGCAACCTCGGAGATCCCGCGACTGCCGAGCTCCTTCGAGGGATCCTGATCGACATCGAAGAGCACGGCCACCACCTCGAACACTACCTCGAGGACGACACGCTGGTCACTGAGAGTTCGATGGAGTAATCGATCCGCTGGTTCGGATCGATCGCCTGTTGTTGCCTTTTTGTATAACCGAAAAACATTACTGACGAACGCACGCAGTCGAACCGTGTACCACGGTGCTGCGAACGTGGGACAATCCGTCCCACTCTATCGAAAGAGAACATGAACTCCGAGAACACGGTTCTGTGTCTGTCCAGAGACGCCGATGTCGTCGAACGGTTCGCCAGTCCACTTCGCTGGTCGCATCCCCGGATATCCGTCTGTGCGACGACCCGGCTGGACGAGGCGGGTGCCGAAATCGAATCCGGAACGGTCGACTGTGTCATTGCCGATCAGATGACGATAGAAACGGAATCCGAAGTGCTCGGGGCGATCCGTGAGCAGTACCCGTCTATACCGTTGATAGTGGTTTCCTCCACCGATCTTGACGGTAATAGTGTCGTCTCCGAAGTCGTCGATTTTCTCGATCTCGACGAGGAAAGTGACAAGACAGCCCTCGCCGGGTGGGTTGCAAATGCAGTCGTTCGAGGCCCCGGTTCTACCGCACGTCCGGTGGGCTCCTCAACCGAGGACATGGTCCACGACATCAAGCGGCTGCTCGTGGATGCGAGTTCGCCGATGGATATCGAACATGCTGTCTGTAACCAGCTCACTGACGGCGGAAGATACACCTTCGCGTGGGTCGGCGAGTACGATGCGGGGGAGCGACAGGTCGTCCCCTGGGTAATGAGTACTGCACCCGACGAATGGCCAACATCGCGGACCTTCAGCGTCGGTCCTAACGCCCCGGAAAACGTACTCGACGAACTTCTCCGGAGACGACAGAGCAAGATCGTTACTGATATCGACTCCTGTCCCGCTAGCTTCCCGTGGCGCTCGGCGGCTCTGGAACAGGGCTGTCACGCCGCTGCGTTCTTCCCGCTGGTCGAAAACAATGACTTACACGGTGTGCTCGGGGTCTATACCGAATCCAGCGACGGTTTTAGTGATATCGAGCTAGACGTCCTCGAAGAGATCGCCGGGACGACTGCTCACGTTCTCGATTCGATTGCTGTCCGGGGAGAGATCGACCAGCAACAGCGAGTGTTAGAACGGTACGAGCGACTGGTCGAAACCGTCGGGGACGGTATGTACGCGCTCGATGCCGGCGGACACTTCATGACGGTAAACAACGGCCTGCTGGAGATGACGGGATACTCCCGTGAGGGATTACTCGGAGAACATGTCTCAATACTACTGGACGAGGACGACATCGAACGTCGCCGCGAGACGGTCGCTCGCCTCGAAGGAACTGCCGATCAGGAAAAAGAAGCGATCGAAATCACGATCAACTGCAAGGACGGAGCCACTATTCCCTGCGAGAATCAGATCGCGCTATTACCCCGTTGTGACTCCCACCGGGGCACTGTGGGTGTGCTCCGCGATATCACCGAACGCAAGAAGCGCGAACGCGAGCTAGAGCGCCAGAATGAACGCCTCGAAGCGTTCGCACGTATCGTCAGCCACGATCTCCGCAATCCTCTCTCCGTTGCCCAGGGCTACGTTGACCTCGCGACAGAACAGGTCGGCGAACTGGAATCACTCGACAACGTCCGTGCAGGGCTCGATCGGATGGAAGATATAATCGGCGACGTGCTCGCACTGGCTCGGCACGGCCAGACCGTGACCGAGACCGAGCAGCTCCATCTCGACGATGTCGCCAGCGACGCCTGGTCGAACGTCGCGACACAGCAGGCACGGATCGAAATCGAAACGTCCGAACCGATCGCGGCCGACCGCTCCCGACTTCTTCGCTCGTTCGAGAACCTGTTCCGGAACAGTATCCAGCACGGGAGAGCGGACGTGACGATCCGTGTCGGCATGCTCTCCGATGTTGGTGGGGGCGTCTCCGGAGAGTCCGGACGATCAACCGGGTTTTACGTCGAGGATGACGGACCGGGGATGCCCGAAGAGATCCGAGAGAACGCTTTCGACTCGTCGTTTACGACCTCCGACGAGGGGCTCGGAATCGGGCTATGGGTCGTCAGGGAGATCGCTTCGGCCCACGGGTGGACGGTGAACGTGACTGAAAGCGACAGCGGCGGCGCACGGTTCGAGTTCCATGACGTACGAGCACATCCCGAGTGAGTCTCGAAGTTGACATCCATACACACAGGTTACATTGTGAAATCTGGTTCGTCAAAGAACCTAAATACGGGACCCACCTACTTCGTCATATGTCGACGGGTACCCCACAGGAAGAGAAACACCACGGTGAGGACGTCTGTTCGGTCGTCGACTCGCTCGAACAGATCGGGTCCCAGTGGCGGTTGATCGTTCTCAACGACCTGCAGGACGGCGAAAAGCGGTTCAACGAACTCAAACGCTCGACCGGTGCCAGCTCTCGAACGCTCTCGCGTGTCCTCGATGACCTTCAGGAGACGGGCTTCGTGACGCGTCGACTCGAAGAGGACGCGCCGGTCGCGACCTACTACGACCTCACCGAGAAGGGAGCGTCGCTCTGTCCCGTTTTCGATGAGATCGAAGCTTGGGCTGACGAGTGGCTGTAGCGGTCCCTTGAGCGATCCCGCCTTCCGCTTCGTATTATCCGTCAGGTGGCTGAATCACGGTTGGATCATAGTCCTCACAGCCATGGCGGTAGATCTCCAGATACGTCCGGTCACGGTCGGACGGCCTGTCTATCGTTTCTCGCGTAATCTCTTCGCGTACCATATACATGTTGACGTGTGTGAGTTCCGTCCCGTGCTCGTCGGCCCACTGCTCGCAGATGTGTTCGGCGAGATAGCGGGGAACATCGTTTCCGTACTGGCCGCCGCGGCGGACGCTGTTCATGTAGAAGCGTTCACGATACGTCCCGTGCTGTCGCTGTAATCGGTCGTACGGGCGGTCGTACGTTAACTCCCGTGCGTTGTATGCGTCGACGAGGTCTCCCTCGGCGGTGCGTGCCGGGAAGACGTAGTATCGGTCCTCGGTCCGTGGCTGGGCGAAGATCCCCCAGGCAACCGGCTGGTCGACCCCGGCGCTTTCGGCGACTGTCTCGACGTGCCGAAGTCCCGTGACCCCGTCCAGCCCGTCGACGAGGACGTCGTCGATCGTCTCTTCGGTCGGCTGGTGGTCATTAGCTGCAACCGCTGTCCCGATCTGGAATAGAAAAACCGCCGAAACCAGCACGATCGTCACGACCACGATACCGAGCGTGACGGTGTAGACCCCACTCCGGAGGCGCTGTATCCGGCCGGCTGGGACGCCAAACCGTTCGATGTCGCCGATAAGCGGTGACGCCGGGACGAGCATCGCCAGATTCCCCACGGACGCCCGGATCCCATCGACATCGACTTCCGCTCGATCGAGCAGGGTTCGCACCTGCTGCCAGAAGACCGGTGGAAGGAACAGCAACAGTCCGGCAATCGAGACGTACGGGAACGCGCCGATCCGGACCGTCAGCGCAAAGGAAAGGTGTCCGGCGACGAACAGACCCACGAGTGCCAGTCGTCCTCGCCCGACAAGGGCCAGCAGGAGCCACGAGCCGAGTAACATAAGGTACCAGACGAAGCCACCGATCCCGAGCAAGGTTGGAACCTCCCGCAGGAGATCCCCCAGCAAGAAGGTCATTTCGTCGATGCCAAAGACAAGCGTCCCGGCGGTTCCGCCGACCCACTCCTCGGACAGCGACTTCGTGAGCCCGTTTGTAAAGTAGACATAGACTACCTGCACGAGCACCAGTGCGGTTGCGGCGCTCGCCACCGACGCCCGCGGTGTTCGGTCCCGGTGGATGGCGTCAACCGACCACCGCTCGCCGAGTGGGAGAAACATCGCCCAGAACAACAGGAAGCGAAACAGCGTATCGGCGTAGCTCAGCACGAGCGGGTTGTGATGATCCAGTGAGACAACAAAAAGGAACGTTAACACCGTAGCGAGGCGGGTTTTGTAGCCCACGATCAACTGTAGCGCAATGATTCCCTGAAGAACGAACAGCGCGCCGATCAGTGTCGGATCTGTCGTAAGATGATAGATCGAGACCGCATATTCAGCTGACAGTTCGCGCGCGAGCGAGCGGGGAACCACGCCGGATTCAGTGTAGAAGAATCCGAAATTGCGAGATCTGAGCAGCAGGTCGGCGATGACGAGCAGCCCGGCCAGTATGCGAAACGCCGCGAGCGACCGGCTGTCGATTCGGATCCGGCGCGTGAAGGCAGTTTGCAGCCGGGCAAACAGGGACGGCGATCCGCCGAATCCACGGGACGACATCTATCAATGACACACGGGGACGAATGATATTCCTTGTGGGGGAGAGTAGCTATCAGATCCCGATCATGCAACGGTCACCAGCAAGAGAGTGACAGCCGTCAAACCCGCTCGTTCGTTATCAGGGATCCTCGGTCCGGAGAGGATATCGGAAGAACAGTCACCGGATGCGGCCAGTAGGGGCGACTACAGATCCGCGACGTCTTCGATCGCGTCGGTGAGTTCCTTGATACTCTCGACGTCGTGTTCTCCCATGTGGCCGATGCGGAACGACTCCTCGCTGAGGTCGCCGTAGCCACTGGAGAAGGCCAGATCGTACTTCTCGTTGACCTCGGCCACGGTCTCGGCGACATCTATCCCCTGCGTGTTCTCGATACAGGAGACCGTCTGGGACTCGTAGCCCTCCTCGGGGAACATGGCGAAGTGCTCGCGGGCCCATTCGCGGGTGTACTCGGCCATCTCCCGGTGGCGCTCGTCTCGCGCTTCGTGACCTTCCTCGAGCATGTGTTTCATCTGCTTGCGGTAGGCCAGCATGATCGGGATCGCGGGCGTCGAGTGGGTCTGGCCCTTCCGGTCGTAGTAGTCCAGACAGCGCTGGAAGCCGCCGTACCACGACGCCTCGTCCTTTTCGAGTTCGCGCTCGTAGGCCTCGTCGCTGACGACACAGATCGCAAGTCCCGGCGGCATCGCGAACGCCTTCTGTGAGGACGCAAAGAGGACGTCAATGCCGTGTGCATCAATATCAATGTAGTCACCGCCCAGTGAGGAGACCGCGTCGACGACGAAGTATGTGTCCTCGTACTCGTCGACGACATCACCGATCTCCTCGATCGGGTTCCGGACGCCGGTCGAGCTCTCGTTTTTGACGACGGCGACCACGTCGTAGTGCTTGTCGCTCGTTTCGAGCGCCTCGCGGATGTCCTCAGGCTTGACCGCGTTGCCCCACTCGTAATCGATCGTGTCGACGTTCTTGCCCAGTCGCTCGGCAACGTTGGCGTGGCGTTCACTGAAGCTTCCACAGGTCGCCACGAGGATGTTCTCGTCGACGAGGTTGAGCGTCGACGCTTCCCAGAACTCCGTACCTGACCCGGTGAGGATAATGACGTCGTTCTCGGTGCCGAGGAACTCTTTTGTGTCCTCGACGATCGTCGTGTAGAGGTCGGTCATCCGGTCCATTCGATGGCCGAACATCGGCTGGGCCATTGCGTCGATGACGTCCTCGCGGACTTCGGTCGGACCGGGAATATACAGTTTCTTGTCGGTGTAGTCGTCGCGGTATTCGCGTTTTTCTGT
>LKMJ01001653.1_pt1 | contig 19973 bp, 22 predicted proteins | sample 643391 | NCBI WGS metagenome assembly LKMJ01 (sample SAMN04112250, study PRJNA286221) | soda lake metagenome | biome: soda lake; feature: Kulunda Steppe; material: water; isolation source: sample PL-Br10 brine of Picturesque Lake | place: Russia: Kulunda steppe | collected 2010-07 | reverse complement strand
AGGAACTGGTCATATTTCTCATGATTGTTTTGAAAGACCTGTGCAAATACAGTAGCGCGATCAGGTCGCCAACGTAGGAAGGAGCTTTGGGATTGAAATGGGCAAAGGAAGTTGGGCACGGAAGGAAGGAAATCAAGAGTTTACAAGTTTGACCTTCAGCCATAGAGGAAGCTTAGTACGACGTCGTGATGCTACATATTACATGGTAGATTCTTATACTGGTAGCTGTTATGGATAATAATTACAGCAAGAATCTTTGGGGGGAAATGTTAGGTAAATAGCAAAAGGGGGGTAAATAGGTGTTGGCAGTGAGAAGCGCATAAGAGCAGGCCCACTGCACAGAATAAACGCAATCCCACTGCACAGAAGAAACGCAATTCTCTAGACGATACCAGGAGACCATACTCTACCCATATCAACTGTATAATCGAATCACAAGGATCAATCAGTGCACAAGGATATTTGCTCCATGCATACGCACCCACTAGTGGATTCCCAAGTACTTGAAAAGCAGAAGGAGTAGCAGTTGAAATCCTTGTAAACCCTTATTAACCCTTGAAATCAAACTGTGATGATGCATGCCCTGAAGCACATTTTGAGCAAGCAAGAGAGCTGACTTCCAGCCTCACTCAGATGCCTAAGTCTCAGGGATGCAAGAAGGTTCATCTGTGCGCACACTGCGCAGTGCACACTGTTTTCTGCTGGGAGTACCAAAGACAGATGGGAACGCCACCAAGTGAAACACCACTAGGCAAAATTAACAACAGATTAGTGTTATGTCAGACTTGCACCGCTTTGAGATCAGGAGGCTGGTTGATTTAGTTAGTTTACTGAGTGTCTGACCTTGACTGCCATACAGCATTCGCGGCATCCCCAAACACTTGCTTGCCCACATTATCTATATCACAAAGACTCCATCCATAGCTTTCTTTCTCTCTGAGCTCCCTTGACTAGGGTTCATGCACGGTGTGTGTAGAGCGTGCATGGGCTCATATAGTCAGACATAAGATTATTGATTTAATTTCAATTTATAGTTGATTTGATCTTGATTTTGTGCTCAAATTATTGTTGTGCGCTAACATATTATAATTTTCATGCATGGACGTTGGATTTCGCCTTAAATCCCAGAGAGGAGGAGCGCTCTGCTGCGTGAAAGAGAGGAGGAACCAAGCTCCCAGGCAGCAGCAGCACCACCACCACCACCACCAGCACCAGCAGCGTAGAAGCCAGCCAGGGATGGCTCCCAAGGCATCTTGTGAGATTAAATGCTGGTTGGAAGTTTGTGCCATGTGCCCTGAACCACCCTGATATTACTCTGTTGCTCCTAACCCCTGCGCGCAGCGGAGCGGCCAGGAAGTAGCAGGGGTAGGTTAGGGAACAAGCGTGGAGCCCAGGAGATCACACCTTCAGTGACTGAGGGTTACAACTGTGCGGAAGTGCCTGCAGAGGTGCGAATGCTACAACCCAAAGCCAGCCCATCATGCGTACAAAGCAAGATGTAGACTTAAATTAGTTAAGTGCGTGCCTACAGTCATGTTTTTGAAGGAGGGTTGTTTGGATGTTCAGGCTACACACAGCACAGCAGTTGGGACTAATAAGCACCATGTGTCTCATGCTCTCATGCTTGTACATGGTCAGCCAGCATGGCAATGTATGAGTGAAAAGAAGTAAGCAATCAGCTGCCTTGGGCATATGGGTATGTGCGATTGCGAATTTTGGACATACCGCTACAAACACGTATGTTAATGTGCTCAATTGAACTGGACCAGCAGATTTACTATGACCTACTCAGGGACATGCCAAACAAACATCCATCTACCATTGCTGAACAAACTTTGACAAGGACACAAAGATCATTTAATGTGCTTAAGTCTCTAGCAACCTAGTTGCTGAGTGCATACCCTTTGCTCAGGAGCTGTCTCGCTCAAATGATTACTGTTTACTTGCTCATGTCCATGCTGAACGTTATGCTCGCAGCCTGTTCCCTTGAAGCAGCTCATTGCAGAAGCTGTTAGGCGCTGGTTTGAAGACACACTCATTGAAGCGCAACGAGGGGATGTGAAGCAGCAGGTGCGGACATAGCTTGATTATGTCATTCAGGGAAACGGGCAGCTAAACCACATGAGGGTTGCTGTGGCTAATCCTAGACAACACCATTTAGATCATCGAAAGAGACTGAGGATTGCCTTTGATACGTGTATTTCACAAAATGAGGCGCTCACACCACCTCAAACCTGGTTGCAGTGACATTGTATTTTAGCTGATTGGGGTGTACTTAAAATGCCACTAACTCAATGCACTGTGAGGGTAGGGTGGGGAAATCAGAGTTGGCATGCCATGACGGCTTTGTCTTCAGGCCCTACTTGGCCAGATGTATGCGGAAGGCTATGGATGTGCAAAGAACCCGAAGGCTGCCAAAGAGTGGTCGGATAAAGCTGCCATGCGCGGCTACAAAATGCAAGGTGCGCTCAGGCAGTGACTAGCTGGCCTGGTAGATGCCTGGTATTTTGAATATAAGATTTTTGCAATTTAAGTGCCAGGTGAAGGCTAGTGCTTGGGTCTTCCAGCAACTTAGGAAGGTTGTGTCAGGATTTGTTGTATTTTGAGCCGATTATGACCAATCCTGTGAATATTGCCACATATGTGTGAGCACACAAATATTGGGCATCCTTTTGCCTGCGCACTCGCGCGCGCACACACACACATATGCACACACACATGCACATACATGCGGACATGCAAATGCAGGAGTCTATTGTGAGCTTTGATCATTGATGGTCCAACCTAAAGCACTGGTCTCATAAGCCAGCTATCATCGATTCAAATCTGACCGGCACCTAGCCTCTTTTTTTAAGCTTGTTTGCTGGCCGAGCTGCTTTGTCAGCTTTATTCTCGTGCCGCAGTTTGAATGATTTGCTTCCCCAGAGCACTGGTTCGTTAGAGAATGCAAGTAAATGCTGCATTTGCTGTACAAATGGCGTAAAGTGTGGATGTTGCAGCAATTAGGAGCAGCAATTGGATGGACTTCAGGAAATTTTTAGCTTTGGGGCTGGCTCTCTAGCCCATCTGGTATTTGCCTCTGGCCTTGCATTGTGCGATGCCACAATATTGTCTTGTTAAGCTATGTGTCATACATCAAATTTCAGGAACACTGGTAGTAAAGAAGAAAAGACAACTACGCAGGCAGTAAAACTCCCTGCATAAATCAAGGGAAAGGAGACAAATTGGCCCTCAGAGCTGTAGGGAGAAAAGTAGAACTAGTGAGGATCTGGAGGGTGGTGAGCAACCCCCTGCCGCATATCAAGACCTTGGGAGCAGCTGGTTTTTTCAAGAGCGCGTTTAATGGTAGCCGATTTGTGCGCACAATGCGAGGAGTGAGCGTGTAATTTAAGGTTAGGTAACAAAGCTGTACCTGCCAAACGAGGGCAGCTTAGCAGAGCGTGTAATTTAAGAGCGGTCTTAGACCATTAGACCAGTGGGCTCTTTTTGTGTCAAGGCTGAGCTCTTCAAGTAACAATGGATTTAGACCTTCAGCCAGGTGGGTTGACTGCTGAGCTTGCTGGGCACGCTCTTTAAGATAAGTTATAGTATAATTAGTACCAGAGATTGATGTGAGGAACTTTTTGCTGCTTGCGTAGTTTTCTTTTTCTTTTCTATCAGAGATGCTTGCGTAGTTTTTCTTTCTTTCTTTCTTTTTCTTTCTTTCAGAGACACGAATAGAACCTCACACACCACTGGTGTGTGTACGGCTGATATGGCATCAACTAGAAGCGCGGCTGACTACTGAACTTATCAGCCGAGTCTAGAAATGTCTGACGTGATGGACCGCCTTTTTCTGTATCTAGGTATCTGCATCTGGATTTAGGCAGGCAAACACAGCGCAGTGTGGCACGTTTCAGGTTACATTCCCATGCGCTGCAAGTTGAGACAAGGAGCTGGGGACATCATGGTGGTACCTGTGATAAGTGTGGTGGTAGCAGTTCAAGATGAAAAACACGCTCTTTTCTTGTGCCCTTGCACACAAATGTGTTCGTTGAGGCTTCAATTTGCAGACTTGTTTCACGATTTACCTATGGCTCACAAAATTACTGTCAATCAGACTGGAGCTTTTAATTTCTCTCAAGCTTGTTCTGAAGATGTTTTCAATTGTTTTCCAGAAACAAACTAATGATTCTTATCGTTTTATTTCAGAGCTTAGGGATGTTTTTTTCATGGCTGGTGTTCACCAGCAACCTGATCAGTCAAACTACCTGGCTGGAGGTGAAACTTAACTCGTAAACTTGCAACTACTTATTCAGTCTGCAAGTCAGCTGAGAATGACTCGGCTTGCAGCCTAATACGGTGTTTTCCCCCCTAATCTGTGTCCGACAGTACTTCCCACAACTTGTGTTCCCACAACTTGAAGACCACACTCAGTGGCTCTGTATGCGCCAAACAATAAAAAACTGGAAATCAGTTGAGGCAACCACTCTCTGCAATTATTCCTTAGACACCATGATCAATAATGATGTAAACACAAATATGTGATGGTGTCAGATGTCCCAGTGTCATGTTACTTTATTTCGTCAGTCTGAAAGGGAAGGTTGGGAGCGCCAGTCCCTTGTCTGTGTTAAGAGGGTCAGCGACAGTCAACAAATAGTCTGCTCTCAGGCGTGTCGCAGTTGGGTGCAACAGTGTGGAGCAGGAAGTGAGTGCCAGCCTGGACTCAACGCACAGCCGACCGCTTTCAATCATACTATTTCAGGCCAGTCAATGGGCGCGCACAGCAGGGCGCACCAAGAACAGAGAGCAGCTCTTCACTCTGCACAGCGCTGCTGGACACACCCAAGCACGACCCAACAACATGCGCCCCACACAGGCCTTCCTACTTCTTGGCCTTTTTAGCCACGTCAGCCGCCTCTACGTCCCGTGTGCGTTTCTCACCCCCACTGCCCTCCCCTGCGCCTGACCCGCCCACTGTGCTGAGGCCAGTGGGCACTGCGGGCGCCGCCTTCCGCCTAGCATGTTCCTCCTTGACCGCCCTGTCCACGTACTTGCAGTAAGCGGAGATGTCGAACTTGCGCTTGCAGCCCGCGTAATTCATGTACCTGATTTTTCCAAAGACGGCGCGCTCTCCCCAGCCCTGGCAAAAGCGAACCAAGGGCAGGGGTGAGGCAAGGGTGTGCAATGTCTCTCTGTACTACACTCCAGAGATCGCATGGAAGGGCAGGCAGGCAGGAGCGAGGAGGGTGAGCAACAAACAGCGACAACATTGAGTGAGCCCCCATCACATGGTACGGGAGGTGGGGCTTGCTCCAGGATCGAGGTGCCATGCGCGCCAAACTGGCTCGTGGCACAAAGGGCAGCAAGGAGAGCACGCTCTCTGATTCATCATCAAAAGCCCTCCCCCCTGCCACTCTCCCCTCCGATCCTTGCCAAGCATTCAGCTGACAAAAGACAGGGACCGCTGGTTAACAGCCGGCGCATGCAGGGCAGGGCAACACGCGCAAGGGTGGTCGATGGCGCTGAAAGCCCACAGCAGGGCTGTGGCTGCGCGACGACATGCACGGAGTCTGTGCCGTGACAAGCAAGCGCCAACAAGGTCACCCAGCCATGTGGGCCTCTGCGGCTGCGCATCGCGAACACTCATCACTGTCGAGGGGCTCCCAGCGGCGGATGCACGGCTGGCAGGCGCGCGTGGGCGCCCTCGCGCACCTGATCATGGATGCCTGCCATAGACCACATGATGCCGGTGTAACCATTGGGGTCGCGCCCGTCCAGCTCATACTTGTCATTCAGGTAGATGGCAAACTCGATGGCCTGCTCGGGGGACTCCGTCCACTCCAGGATCTTCTTGGCCTGCACAGGTAGACGCATGGTCGGGGCTGGGACTGCATGGTCGGAGCTGGGACTGCATGGGACGCATGGTCGGGGCTGGGACTGCATAGGATGCATGGTCGGAGCTGGGACTGCAAGGACCTCTGTGCAGGCCCTTCTAAGCCTGGGAATACTCGGCAGTGCAAGGGAGGGGTGGATCACTGCCCCCTGCCCTCCACCCCTCTCCAGGCACGTCTACATTCAGTCTGTGCCTCCAAGGCATACATGCCCAGGGAGAGATGAGACAGCTTCGGCAGGCCCACATCCTGTGCCTGCGCACCCTCTGCTCCAGTCTGGCATGCTCCCCTTCTTCGTGGGACAGCAGCTCACTTGCATGATCATGATCCAGGGCCTGCAACATCCCTTAGCTACTCAACAACACTCATGCGCATCATATTCTCTCCCCCCCCCTCTCTATCTCTCTCTCTCTCTCTCTCTCTCTCTCTCTCTCTCTCTCTCACAGAGACACACACCTCCATACATTACGCGCATGTAGCTTGCCCAGAGCGTAGAGTCGGCAACAGCAGCAAGCCGAGCGGGCGGCCATCACACAGGGAGCAAAAGGCAGCAGAGGCCATCACACGGGGAGCAAGGCAGCAAAGGCCCCTCTGCCAGTGGCAACGGCCATGACGACGCACCCAGTACATGCGCATGAAGCCGTGCATCTTGCCCAGGTGCACCATCTCCATCTGGGAGGCATTCCAGAGCTCATCATGCGTCTTCCCGTGCTCCAGCTTGTCCCTGCAGACGCGCGAGGCACGAGCACCAGGCATGCACACACACGCGTCATGCCGTATGCGCCCGCTCCATGGCATGCAAGCGCAGCCTGGCAAGCGCGCAGGCCATGCGCAGGGGAACACATGCATCACATATGCTCACGTGTCTGGCACCCTCTGCAGGGCACGCGCCACAACGTGGCTGGTATGCCATGCCAGGCATGCGGCATGCGTGTGCGCTCATGTGGCATGTGTGTCTGCGGCACACATGTCCGCTCATGGCAAAGGAAGCTGGCTTTTGTGTTAAACATGTACATGGTGTGCTTAGGTTGCTCAGGCACTCGGGGCCTGTGGAGGCTCACGCAAGCTGTGCCCTTGCAGTGGCACACCTTCCAAGTCTGCACAGGCCCTACAGTGCACTCAAGGCGCCAGAGCCAGCTGCTGACCAGGCCCAGCGGGCGTGCTGTCAAGCACTTACGGCAGGCGGCTGCCACAAGCTTGGCGCGGCTTCCAGCGGGGGCAACGCCACACTCAAGGCGCGCCGGGTGGCTCACGCGTGCATGCTCAGGCCCTACAGTGCACTCAAGGCCCTACAGTGCACTCAAGGCCCTACAGTGCACTCAAGGCCCTACAGTGCACTCAAGGCGCGCCGGATGGCTCACGCGTGCATATGCTCAGGCCTGTGTGGGCTATTGGGGCGTGCAGCCTGCGCCAGTGCTCGCCAGATCTGAGTACAGGCGCTTGCGCTGGGGTACAGGTGCTCTGCTCCCGGCGGAGTACACCAGGACATGTGTGCATGAGAACTGTGGCACTGGAGCACTGGGGTACGTGCGTGCTGGGTTGCACGAGCACTGGGTTGCATGTGTACATGAGCGCAGGAGTGCAGGTGCCCCCGCTGTTGGGTACAGGTGCCCACCCACCTGGGGTACAGGTGCTCCCGCTTGTCGGCACGGTGCAAGTCCAGGCTCTCCCTTGCCCAAGCAGCCGCGCAGTCCAGGGAGTCGTAGTTGGGCGTGTACCTGCGCCAGTGCGGGCGCGCAGCAGGAGCAGGGCGACGGCTGCTGTGTGAGAGGGGCAGCGGTTGCTGACGTGAGGGGGCAGCAGCCGAAGTGAGCCGGGTGGGGGAGGGCGCAAGGCCAGCGCAGCAGGGCAGCAGCTGATGGGAGGCAGGGGGAGGCTTTTGCAAGCATGGCTAGGCAAGCACAGCACGCGCAGCGCATTGCGCAGCCGCCTTGGTGCACACATCCAGCATCACCTGGGCCGCCGCATTGCCCTGTGGTAGCTTTGGATTGGTGCTGCACATCCAACCGTCCGAGCAGGGGTGGATCACATCGGGGGCACACACACACACGCACGTGCACACACACGCGCACACACACACATGCGCGCACTCACACACACACACACACACACACACACACACAAGCAACGGGTGAGCAGGGTCGGATCACAGCAGGGGCACACTTCCCAAGCATAAGGTGTGAGCAGCAGCTGTGAGTGGGTGCATGGGCCTGGCCACAGCCACCAAGGCAACACCGCAGAACCTCCAGCCGCGCAGGGCCACGCAGGTGATCGGAGGCCATGGAAGCGAGGAGCACTCCCGGGGTCAAGGCACCGCCCGGGGGCATAGCAGAGCTCACACTGGACGCCTGCTTCCTGGGCAGCTCATGGCTGCAGCACACCCCTACCAAGCCCTGACGCCACTCACTCGCAGAAGTTGTCAGACTGCAAGCACCATGGAGCGGGAGTGAGGAGGAGGTGCCCGTCAGCCTGTCAGAGGTGTGGGCCCCCACAAAAAATGGTGCAGGCCCCCGACAAAGGGGTGTGGGCGAGCCACGCACAGGCTTAGCGTGCTTCTAGGGGCTGGAACTGGGGCACGCTGTGTACTCGTGCCCTGCGGGACAGAACTGATGCCTTGTGACAGGACTGTTGCCTCTTGGGACAGAACTGGGGCCATCTGCCAACAGCCACCTTGGTTGGCCATCATGCCTAATGGCGGGGACGCAGCCTGGGAGCATGTGACAGGGTCCATCCATCCTCCAACCTGACAGGCAGGCTGATACGTGGCTGGTGTGATACGTGGCTAGTATCTGGATCTGACTGGCAGGCTGATACATGGCTAGTATCTGGACCTGACTGGCAGGCAGATACGTAGCTAGTGTCCCCGAGCACGGCCAACGCGCGGGTGCTGGGAAGTGGAGCTAGAAGCCCTCCCACTTAGAACATGCGCGTGCGCACGCACCAGCAAGCCGCTAACAAGCTGACTGTTTTTACGGCAGAGCAAGCCAGCCTGAGCATATGCTTCCAAGCGGCAGATGCAGCGGTACAGCCGGCAAGACACGCACCAGCTCCCTGCGCACGACCAGCTCCTCAAGGAAGCCATCCACCGCCTCCTTGTATCTGCAACGCAGCATGCACAGCATGCACAGCCGCAGTTCACGCTGTTTACTTGCCCAACTAGCGGGTGCTGAGCACCGGGGGCTTGAGGCTTTTCACGCACGCCGCCGGCCATGAAGACTGCTGTGAGTGACAATTGTTCTGCACAATACGGCAGCAGGGGCATGCTTGGGCAGCGAGAGGCCGCACGTGTCCTCTGAACCTTGAACAGTAGCAGTGCGCCTTGCATGTGTTTGAGGCAGCAGGTACACATGCGTGCCTTGCCTGCGTGTGAGGCAGCCTTGCCTGTGCGTGACAGCGGCTTAGCTTTGTGTGTGATAGTGTCTTAGCCTGCGTGTGACAGCAGCTTTGCCCTTGTGTGAGGCAGCGGCTTTGCTTTGTGTGAGACAGTGGCTTAGCCGAGGGTAAGGCAGCGACTTTGCTGGTGCGAGTTGCGTGTGTGAAAGCATGCCTGAGGGTGATGCTGCCGGCTGGTGCTGACGTTTGGCCCTGCAGACCACAGTATGCGCACACCCCACACCTCAGCAATGGCTGACGCCAAGGGACTGCATAGCTGAGCAAGAAGCGCCACCAATATCACAGTAACTGGGCCCCAGCTCAGCCAGCAATAGCACAGCAACACAGCACCAGCTCAGCCTGCAATGCCACAGCAATGCAGCACCAGTTCAGCCAGCAATACCACGGCAACGCAGTACCAGTTCAGCCAGCAATACCAGAGCGATGCAGCCCCAGCCCAGCCAGCAATTGGGCTCAACTCACTTGGCCCGGTGCTTGGAGGCTGAGAGCGCGATCCTTTGTGCTGACAGCTGGCCGTAGTGGAGGTAGGGTGACAGGTTCGATAGGGCCTGCACAAGCGACAGAGGGCAGGTGTGCAGGAGAGGGGGGGGATATTGGTGAGGCATGGCCTGCGCAAGCAACGCAAGCTGCTGTGCAGATGGCGGGAGCAGGTCAAACAGGGTCATCATAATGACAAAAGAGCAGCTGTGCAGATAGGGGAGACTGGCCAGGGCGTCCTGCACCACTGTGCAGGTAGGGGAGACTGGCCAGCGCGTCCTGAACAGCTGTGCAGGTAGGGGAGACCAGCCAGCGCATCCTGCACAGCTGTGCAGGTAGGGGAGACCAGCCAGCGCATCCTGCACAGCTGTGCAGATAGGGGAGACTGGCCAGCGCGTCCTGCACAGGCGATGACGAGCTGCTGCGCAGCGGGGTGCGTAGGAAAGGCAAGCTAAGGGTTACAAAGCTGCGCCTGCCGAATGAGAGCAGCTTAGCTGGAGCCATTCTGGCCTGCAATCAAATCCTACGTCCGCCTTGTATGCCACAGGCCACGGCAACTCGGCGCAATGACAGCAGTGCATGCGTGTCAGCCAACCAGCCGCATAAGATACCAATCGAACGCATGGGTGTCAAAGCAGACGCAGGGGGCTGAAGGCCCTAGCACTAACAGATCTGGAGGAAGGGATCCTGACATTGCAATGACGCCTTGATGGGGGTACTGATGCCTTGTTTATGTACTGAGGCATCAGTTGGTTAGTGAGTTGGTTGAGCTGCAGCCTGCAGCTCGGCGCGGATCCCTCTGGAATGGGCCTGGTGCTTTTCAATCCTGCAGGCACACAGCTGCCTGGTGCTTTTCAATCCTGCAAGCACACAGCCCCCTGGTGCTTTTCAATCCTCCACGCACACAGCCCCCTGGTGCGCTTGAATCACCCCCCCACACACATGACTGCCCTGCCACAAGCAACAGCTCCTGTGACCGGAACCCTGGGCCTCGTGAGGGAAGCGGCAGCACACACGTGAGGGAAGCGGCAGCACACACGGGTGCGCACCTTGGCAGAGGGGTCGTTGCGCTTGGCCGCGTACTGGGACAGCCTGCAAGCGCGTGTGTGTGGAAGGCGATGCACAGGGCGTACGTGGGCCTCAGCGCAGTGCGCGCGTGCAAGAGGCTGAATGCAGCGCGCGCGCATGAGCCCGAGCGCATCAAGCGCATGCGCTTGCATGCTGTGGGCATGCGCCAAGCAGGCGAGGGATCAGGCACGCACGGGCACAGGGCGCAGGCACGGGCTGCACAGCGGCATGGGCCCCCCCCTTGCCACAGTGCGTGCATGGGGTGGGGCGCGCCCCTTTGATCCGACATGCGACAAAGCAGCAACTCATTCACATGTCTCATGGGCGCGCTGGGGCAGCAGGGAGCGCAACCTGCTGGGCACTCTGCTGGTACGTGGCTAGTATCTGGACCTGACTGGCAGGCAAGCACAGCAGGGGAGCAGCGCACCAGGCATGGGCACGCACTATGCGCACAAGCTGGCCGTAAAGATGTGAGGAGCAAGGCACAAACGCGTAAGCCCCGCGCAAAAGCAACAGGCTTGAGCACGCTCGCGTGCAGGCAGGCCGCGCAGGCCAGGATCTGCCAGGCCCTGGGGTAATGGGGAGGGGGAGGACATGCGGAGGAGCAAGCACGATGCCTTGATGGGGGGGAATGGGGGGGGGAAGGGGGCGGACCTGTTGGGGGTGAGGAAGCCGTTGGGTCCCTCCAAGGCCAGCTTGGCCGCAGCCTCTCCAGGCTGAATCCAGTGCACCTCCGGCACTGAGGAGCCCCTGCGCGCGCGACAGGCCAGGACGCGACGCTTGAATGGGGCACAGCGCAGCGGCCGTCACGCGAAATGGCACATAGGCACTCCCACGGACACACACACACACATGCACCAACTCGTGCACACACACACACACATACGCGCACTCACGCATGCATGGGCACACTCATGCGCGAATTAACACGCACACATGTGCCTGCATGCACACACACACACACACCATGCACAATAGCGCACACACACACCCCATTCCCCCACACCCTTCCCACCTCTGCAGGGCCTCGCCAATGAGCGCGTCCCAGTCCAGGCGGCTGCCGGCGCCGTTGTCCGGCTGGCGGCTTAGGTCCGCGGGCCATTGGGCCGGTGCTTGCGGCAGTGCAGGGAACTCACGCAGGAAGTCGGGAAGGTTCTTGTGGACCTTTGGCCGGATGGTGCGCGCGCCCGTCTGTGTGCAACACACATGCATGGAGCTGGAGTGGGAGGCCGTGAAGCCTCAGCAGTGCTCACATGTACGGATTTTGGCGATCTGGGCTTACAAGGATTGCACGTCAACAGTCTTGAGATGGACAATTCGGGCTTCAGTTACACAACCAACACTCCACCCCTGCCACTGCTTGCTCAGTGCTCCCTCGGAGTTCCTGTGCCCCTGCGGCTCCTGTTGTGCGCTTTTAACAGCCATCTCACTCCCACGCTGTCGCTGCCTGGCGTGCTGTGGTGCAATGTCCATTGCACCCTCAGGGCTCGGAGGAATGATGCAAGGCGATGCAGTGGCTGTGAATGAGCATGCTCAGTGCTTTGTGGGGAGTTTGTGTGCGTGCAACCCACTCGTGTCCGATGCCCCGCGCATACTTTACACCTATCAGCGTGTTGCAGCAAGTGTGCGCGCACGCGTGTGTGTGTGTTTGTGTGTACTCAATGCTTTTGAGCGTGTACCCAATGCTCGAGAGCGTGTGAGCGCGTGCACCTGTGCGCACCTCACGCTTGTCGGATGCCACCCACACATGGACCACTTTGTGGGCGGACGCCACCCACACATGGACCACATCGTGGGCACCTGTGCGCACCTCACGCTTGTCGGACGCCACCCACACAGGGACCACATTGTGGGCATCGACCTCATACACAGGCACATCTTTGGGCAGGCGGGCTGCGACCTGCAGCGGTTTCGATCGCAAGGCAGCAAAGGGCATCCAATGCATGAAGTCTGGTCAAGATCCTCATACGGCACGAGGGATGCAAAAGGAGCATGAGGTGGGATGGATGGCTCAGAGGGATGCCTGAGGCCCTTGCTGCCCAAGCTTTGAAGCGCCTGCCCTCCCTCCCCACCTACAGAGTCGGGCCTCAAGCACTCATGAAGGGGAGGGAAGGGCAAGGAGAAGCAGCACTACTTGGTCGACAGCTTGCATTGCATTGTGGGTGATGCTAGATCTGGCCGAGGCCTGGATACATAGAAAGGGGGCTACTGTATGTCATGGCACAGACAGAGGTCATGGCACAGACAGATGGCATGAACTTGGCGGGGATAGGCGTCATACAACATCAAGGGACACTGACAAGCAATCAAATATTACAGCAAGGAGAGTCAGGTTGAGGGCATTGTAGACAACATGTTTCAGATAGATGGACGCGAATGAATTGTTCTACATACGTGGACATGAGCAGTGGGCCGGGCATTCAATGGCCATCTGAATCTGTTTACTTGAATGCATCAGACGTTCAAAGAGACACAAAGGAAATGACCGCGGCGCAGCTTGCATGCAGGCACACATCGGGCGCACATCAAGCTTGTTGGCCATTTGCGCCTAGCAGCCGCTCACCTGCTTCCGCCAGTCACGGCCCAGCCGTAGGGGCGAGTAGTCCGTCACAAGAACTGAAGCTGCACAGTTCAGGTGCAGGTTGTGTGCATGGGAGGCAGGTGTGAAATGCCTCATATCATGGCCAGCTTCTCAATACCCTGTGGACAAAAGAAGGCTGCATGCACGTGCCCCTAGCTGGGCAAACAGCTTACACACCATGCTAGAGATAAAGCTGCCTACCGCACGCACGCTGGCTGCCACACTTAGTGGACAGGACTGATGAGGGAAGGTCCTGCGCGCACCTTTGGTGTCAGCCACCAGTGCAGGGATGGTGTCCTGTGGCTCGCCCTGCATGCACAAGGGGAGCAAGGCCAGGCTAGATGGGAGGCATCAAGATTTAAAGCAAAGTGCACGGGCGGGGAACCACCAGGAGCCACCAGGTGCCACCAGGAGCCACAGTGCTGGGCAAAGGGGTGCTGGGAGGGCCTACCCAGCAGCAAGCGCACAAGCAGAGGGCATGGAATGCCCAGAAGAGAGGCACCTGCTTCCTCACCTTGAGCATGAAGAAGGCGATGCCCTTGTCTGCGCATGCAGCAGACAGCTCCCTCAGACCACGGAGCATGAAGCCAAAGTGGCGGGCCCCCGCACCCAGGAATGCAGGGACCTGCACATTCATAAGTCAGAGTGGAAAGGGTGTTCGGAGGAAGGTCGTGCCTGTGGGTTTACGCCTGCATGCCTACAGCATTCACACTGCTCAGGAAACAAAACATGCTGCACAGATCAGCTGCTGCAGGCAGCAGTCCTGCCTTGCGAGCCGGTGGGCAGGCAGGCTCAGCCAAGCCCTCTGTCCAGGCTGCGACATGCCACAATGATATATGCTAGGTAAGGCAGGGGCGGAAGGGCTGTCCACCATGTTTACTGACCCAAGGCTCCAGAGTTGGGCCCTATAAATTATCATTTTCCAGTGGGATTAGGCAGTTTGCTGACTTGCTGACTGCAAAGAATAGAATGCATAAAACTTTGATAAATCCATGTGCCTTTGTTCAATATCCTGGATGAAGGGCCAAAGGTTTATCCGATTGCTCAAGGCCAAACAGAATGGGAGGGTCCAGGGACCCCTCTCCTCTCACCTACTCCTTTACCAAGGCCAAAAGGAGAGTGAATGTTTGCTACACTCATCATCATGATCATCAGGGTCTATCACAATGCCTCGGTGAGGTCTGAAGGCCAAAAGAACGGTTCAAAACAGGAAATGCTGGGAGCTGACGGCTATCACTAGGGCCCTTCAAGATTTGGTGACCTCAGGAATGGAGAAATGGAGGGCTCTCCCTAAGCCCTCCAAACCCCTCTCATGGACAACAAGGACACTTGAACGTGTCTACCTCGACACAAAAGAATGACAGGTGGCCAATTTGCCATGGTTTGCAGAGCCTTGGGTCTAGAAACATGAAGGAGAGGTGGTTAATGTAGGAAGTTGATACCCCAGTCAACAAGGTTCAGGTTTACACCCAACTCACCAAATCAAGGCAGTGCTTGCGCAAGCAGTTTTCCCACAGGGCTTGCTGGCGCTGATCACAAAGAGCTTTAAGTATGCTTGTTTGCTTTCCACCAAGGCATGTTGGCAAGATGATGACACTCACCAAGTTGAAGGCAATAGCCACAGGAGCTTTCGTCTTTTGGGCACACTCCATGGCATACAGCAGCGCCCAGTTGTCATTAATGCGCTGGTCGCGAGACAGCCTACTCGGGCAAAAGTAGGGAGTGGCACATGAATTGCAATAACTTCAAACATGTCCAGGAACATGTGGGACGAGGCTGGCCTGGTCAGGTTGCAATCGAGGCGCACAGGTCCCAGGCAGATGGACAGGCACCCACCCACTTATGCATGTGCGGCAACAGCATGCCCCACCCTTTTGCAAAGCGCTCTAACAAACACGCACCATAGAATGATGGGTCCAGGGGTTTGCTGCTTGGCGCCCTGCTTGAGACACCGCACCCGCTTGGGGTTGACCAGGCCTTGAGAGCCACTCATTTCCGGGTCGGGTGACAGTACAACCTGGAAATCCTTGACCGCGGTCTTCTTTGCTGCCCCTGGCCCACCAGCACTCCGTGAGCTGAAAACAGCTACAGAAGGCTTGCACCAGACTAGTGCTAGCTGCTGCTGGTAGCAGAACAAATGCTGATTTGCTGGCCTGACTAGAGAGGGGGCTGCTCCCCGATACACTAGGGAACGTAGTATGGTGAAAATTTTAAGCAAATAATGTCAGTTAGTAAGTGACAGTAAGTGACAATTAGTAAGCCCTACTCAAACTTTGGACAATCAGCTACCGACCTTCAAAAACAAACTTAAGTAAACATGCAAACTGGAATTTTGCAGAGGCAAGGCGTACAGGGCAGCGTCGCAAGGGGCAGCAGGTGGGCAGCACGCTCGCTTTGGCTGGGCAGGCACGGGCCGGACAATGTGACATACTCCAGCGTGCAAATATTAGCTTGGTTTGGGTGACGATGCGGGCGGAGGCGTGGGAATGAGCAGCTGTGACGTACATATGTGGGTGTGCTTCAAATCCCCCTGTCCTCTTTTCTACGCTTCATCACACAGGCCCTGCTGCTCCCAGCCATGCCCTGCCCCTGCCCTGCGGCCGCTCCGATCAGCTCGCCGAGCGGCAGCCAGCGTCCGTGCCAGCGCGAGTGAGTGGAGGCCAGGCGTTCCGGTGGTGATGATGTGTATGTGATGCAGCCCGGTCGGACAATGGGAAGAAGCAAGATGGGAAGCATCTCAATGTTAACATGCTCATGACAATGCCGGCCTCTATGTCTGTTTGGGGCAATGCAGGCTTCAACCCTCCCGTGGTGGAGGAGACCAAGCGGAAGTTCATCCACGGCTACAAGAAGCCAATCGCCGGCCTGTACAACACCGTGCTGCAGGAGCTGCTGGTGCAGATGCACTTCATCCGCCACAACCTGAGCTACGAGTACAACGAGGTGCGCAGGGCGGTGAAACACCTCGCCCTCGCTGAAAGCCACCCTGGGGTTCGCGTTTGGCTGTGAGGAGGCCAACACACACAGGCCACCCCAAGCTCCATCCGTCACGTCCTCTTTCAAGTAACTCGCTCCTCGGTTGGACGCACTTGGCCAGGTGTTCGCTCTGGGTGTGGTCAGCGTGTTCGAGCAGATTTTGGAGTCCTTCCCAGCCGACGAGCGGGAGCAGGTGTTCAAGGCCTACATCGAGGCGCTGGACGAGAAGCCCGACACCTTCAAGGCCGACGCCGCGCGCCTAGAGAAGACCACAGCAGAGCTGTCAGGGCCAGAGCAGCTGATGCCTGACGCCAACGGTTCAGATGTGCAGGTGACACACACTGGCATTCCACACATAACTCTAGAGAGCGCTCTCACACATACGCACGCATGCACCCATTTGCACGCGCAAATGCATGCATGCAAACCTTGCACACAGGTACGCGCAGGTGCTTGCCCACATTTGCACACGTATACACGTGCGCATGCAGCACATGCGCGCATGAGCCCTCATTTGCTTGCATTGCACATGCAAACATTAAGTGGACTAACGCGCATGCTCCAATTCATTATAGTGTGCTCTGTGCGCACACACTCATGTTTAAACTACACAAGCATGCATGACCTGTGACTAGTCACCCATTGTGTGAGAAATCACATGCTTGCTCATGCACGCATGCTACTGGACACTTGTGTGGTAGTTCAAGCAAGTGTCCATGGATGCAAGTCAGGCTCTACTCTCCGGAAAGAAAGGAAGTAGTAGGGTGCTGGAGCAACAACTGCCACGTTGATGCACCCTTCCTACTACTCCATTGTCGGTCCACTTTGAAGGATCTACAGCAGTTCTGGAAAAGGAATTTATGTGGACAACATAGCCCATGTGCAGGAAGCTATTGGTCATCATTTGTGGGCCCTAGCATGCCCTCACTGAGTATCCTTCCCCTCCATTTGCCCATGGTCAAATATGAGTGACCCACTGGTTAGGACCAATGGAGGCGTTGTCCTAAGTTTGGCTAGACGATTGATACATTATGCTTGTTTTGCTGATACATTATGCTTGTTTGGCTTTTACATTATGCTTGACTGTATAACTCTGCTTTTACATTATGCTTGACTGTATAACTCATGAATTTGCTGACATTTTCCTTACAACACATGCATTGTAGAAAACTCTGGCCCGAGTCGCTGAGCGTGCTGCCAGCGGGGAGTTTGGATACAACAAGTTTTTTGCCATCGGGCTGTTCAGGCTTTTAGAGGTGAGTTGTTAAGGGCCAGTGGCTTGGAACGGGTGGAAGCTTTCTGCAGCGCGCCATTGATGATTGTTTTGCTGGAAAAAGCATCTGAACGTGGACAGTTTTTGCCCGAAGTAATGTTATGGCTGTGGAGCAGCTAGCCTCCACACAGGGAGTCAGAGCATGCTCTTCACCAACCGGCTTTCCTGTGCCAGTGTTGTGGTGCTGCACTGGAGTATGCACGCTTGAAATGCTGGCTCTCTTCTGCTTGCTTGCAGTTGACGGGTGCCAAGGACCCTGCAGCCCTTGAGCGCCTAGTCAAGGCAACGGGATTGAAGCCGGAGAATGTGAACAGGTCAGTACCACCTGCCTTGTGTGCATCTGCTTTGTGTACCTCTGCTCCAGCTGAAGCACGGTGGGCTGCTCTATCACTAGGTCTGACACATGAGCCTAGCCTGTTGCGTCTGGCGCCAATGCTGAACGCAGTGTACCCAGGTGGTTCCTGCTGTGAGCATTGCAACAGTGGTCATTAAGCGGTGCTTGGACTCAGTATTCTCAGATGATAGGAAAAGCTGTCATGTCCATCAATCTCTACCAAACCCTCCTCTTGAGATTTGGGGGCTAATGGCCATTAACAAAAACTAAGTTAGGGAAAGGTTAGAGGTGAGGAGGGTGATAGGGGGGCAGGAGTGACGAGCAGCTGGCGAGGCATCATGGAGCGAACGCCATGGCTTTGTCGATGTGGGTAAGGTGTGAGTTCCAGATTTGCAGCTGTTGCGGAACCTGGTGCAGCAGGAGGATGATGAGGAGCAGGGCCCGAAGCAAGAGCTGGAGTATCAGGAGCACGAGCTGCGGGGCCCTGAGCACGGGCTGAGAGGCCCTGCTGTGAGTTGCCCTTGCTCAGGCGATAATGTGCCATCTGCTGCGTGCAGGGATCTGATGCTGTACAAGAGCATCTTGACCAAGCTGAGTGCAGCCAAGGAGCTGATGGCTGAGTTTGTGGAGCGTGAGAAGAAGAAGCAGGCTGAGAGGGAAGCAGACAAGGCCGCACGGGCTGCCAAGGTATGAGGAGACAATTTCCCAGCCTGCACCAAAATTAACCGGATGGGCCTCTCAATTCAGTGCCAAGGCACCTGTTGAGCAATTTCCATCCGGGGCTGTTTGGAGGCCTCAATTTATCGATGTGCATGCCTGAAGAAGTTTGCATCTTGCGTGTTGGCCTGTATGAGAGCAAGCTATATGGTGCACTGCGTTGAGCCAGCATGCCTTGCCCTGAGCATCAACTGTCCACAGATTTGCCGCAGTGCGGCCTGTCTGCTTGGTTCCATTAGAGTGGACAGCAAAAGGTTCGGCTAGGCCTGGGCAGAACACACGCCTTGTATGGAGCCGCACTTAATTGCAGTTGTGCAGACACTCCTGGAGCTTCGCTCTGATGTGGCTTGAATTCCTCACATGCGTGCGTGTTGGGCCTTCTGTGTTCTCTTCCTGCAGGAGGCCGCTGGAGAAGCTGCCGGTGCCCAGAGCCCCGTACAAAGCAATGCTTGAGAGCGCCCGCTTTAGTCTCTTCCAGTAGTTGAGTGAGAGTTTTGGGGGTGAGAAGTTCAATAACCCTGCAGGTCATGGCAAGGCCATGCATAGCCGTGTATGCAGGTATGGCAGGGTTCCTCACAACATTTTTCGTGTTTCGTGCTAGTATGTTCCCGTACAGGCCACAGGTGCGAGCCCTGGTGCTGCCTTCATCCGCTAATGTGCTTGTGGGTTCTGCACTCCTGAAAGCGATTTTTCATGAATGCTGGCTGTCAGGCCAGGGCCCTCAGCTACTTTTTGCTGAAGCTCAAAATCTTGGCTTCATTTCATTTTTTGTGTGTTGCCTTCCAGAGTATGGTAGGACTGTGAATACTTCGGGACAACAAGGCACTTGATTGGCATGAGAGCTGTTTCCATGCCACAATTGCTGTTGTGCAGCTTCTTTTTGCCTTGCTGAAATGGTCATTATGTAATTTAATTGATCAACTCTTGACAAGTGTCATACGGGGCGGCTTAGGGGAAAGGAGGTCTTCAAGTTGGCCTGGCATGCAAATGCCTATTATCTGAACACACGCTTGTGATTTTTGATTGGGTGATTGCGTACTAGCTTGAACAGCAGACAACCAGCTCATCCAGCTTTTTGGTCTGAACGCAGCTCAAATCTGACATCACACGTATATGTTAGATTCACAGTTGCTTGAATAGTAGTCTATTCAAGTTTAAGTTTACAAGTTTAAGTTTGACCTTCAGCCAGGTAGTTTGACTGATCAGGTTGCTGGTGAACACCAGCCATCATATAAACATCCATAAGCTTAGAAATAAAACGATAGGAATCATTAGTTTGTT
>LKMJ01001652.1_pt1 | contig 19976 bp, 20 predicted proteins | sample 643391 | NCBI WGS metagenome assembly LKMJ01 (sample SAMN04112250, study PRJNA286221) | soda lake metagenome | biome: soda lake; feature: Kulunda Steppe; material: water; isolation source: sample PL-Br10 brine of Picturesque Lake | place: Russia: Kulunda steppe | collected 2010-07 | reverse complement strand
CACAGCTGACCTTCACCGAACTCTCCTCTCCCGCAGAGCGTCCCTACGGCGCGGAACGCGGCTCGAAGTATCAGGACCAGTCAGGGCCGCAGGCGTCGAAGATCGGGGGGGACCGCGAGTTCGGCGGCGATCAGTGAGGTGTCTCGCGGCAGGCTCGTGACGACCTCGTGACCTGGTGAAACCCTGTACCGACAGAGCCGCAGAGTTATTTCCCTGCCGACCGAACAGACCTGCAAGAATGCAATTTATCGAGGAGATCGTCGTCGAGGAGTTTCTGCCGACCTTTCGGTCAATGCTCGCGGAGGAACTCCGCGAACGGGACCTGACACAGAACGAGGTCGCAACCGTCCTTGGGATCAGTCAGAGTGCCGTCTCGAAGTACGTCCACGGCGACGTGAGCCGGAACGAGCGTATCGAGACTGACGAACGTGTAATCGATCTCATCGAGGAGATCGCGGACGGGTTGACCACTGGAGATATGCGTCCCGTACAGGCGCTCGTCGAGGCCGAGGTGTTGATCCGCCAGCTGGAGGACGGCGATATACTTGCCAAACTCCATCAGGAGGCGGTTCCCGAACTCGCGGAGTACGATACCACAATACGGATCCACGACCCGGAGAACGACCTCCGATCGGCCGAGCGCGTCCTCACATCTGTTCGACGCGGGCTCCGGATGCTCGAAAACGCGAGCGGCTTCGCGGGGCTAATCCCGAACGTCGGTTCGAACCTCGTGGTCTGTCTGCCGGAGGCCGACAGCGTGGACGACGTGGCGGGTGTCCCCGGTCGGATCTTCGACGTCAAGGGAAAAGCGACGATTCCCGGTGACCCCGAGTTCGGCGTCAGCGAGCACGTGGCTTCTATTCTCCTCGCGACACGCCAGCACGGCGGTACGGCTCGTGCCGCGGTCAATCTCCGATACGACTCAGATCTCGTCACTCGATTTTCCAAAGCGGGCTACGAGACCGTCGAGTTCGACGCCGACGCCGAGACCAGTGTTGCGATCGGCGACGCGATGGCCGAGGCGGACGACCCGACGATCCTCTACCAGACCGGCGGCTACGGCATCGAACCGATCGTGTACGTGCTCGGTGAAGATGCCGAAACTGTCGCCGGTATCGTTCGCGAGATACTATAGATGACATCCGACCCGCCGACCGTCGACTAAAGATGACACCTGATCCACCGACCGTCGACTAAAGATGACACCCGATCCACCGACCGTCGAGGATAGATGACGTCCGACTCGCCGACCACGGAAGATACGGCTGGCACGTCGACGAGTGATGCACAGGCCTTCTACGGTCAGTGGGCACGTCTCTACGATGCGCTTGCCCGGTATACACCCGGGATCGCCCGGCTTCGGACGCGCGCCGCAACCGCCCTCTGCCTCGAACCGGGTGATACGGTCGTCGAGATGGGCTGTGGGACTGGCGCGAACCTCCCCTACCTGCGCGAGCGCGTCGGTCCTGAAGGAACCGTAATCGGCATCGACTACACCCGCGGGATGCTCGCTGTGGCCGACGATCTCGTGGGCGAGTACGACAATGTTCATCTGATCCACGGCGACGCGACCACAGCGCCACTCTCAGCGGTCGGGGAGAGCACTCCCAACAGTCACGATGTCGATGCCGTCCTCGCCACGTTCGTCGTCGGGATGCTTGACGATCCTGCAACCGGGGTCGAGGACTGGTGCGATCTTCTCACCGCCGGGGGCCATCTCGTTCTGGTAAATGCAGCGAGGAGCGAGCGCTGGTACGGTGCTCCGCTAAATGCCCTGTTCCGTGCGGTCGTCGTGCTCTCGACCCCACCAACCACGAAGCTCCGATACGACACGGACCCGCATGGAACGCTCGACAGGCGAATCGCTACCGGACACGATGCGCTCCGCGAACGCGCGAATGAGACGACAGAGGCGACGTTCGCAGGGGGAATCGTTCGATTGACAGGCGGACGGATCCGCCGCTGATCACCGAAACCCCCTTCGAATGCATTTATTTCGATGGAGTTCTTCCTACAGTAACATGGTGTCCCGTCGAGTTGCGCTCACAGCAGTCCTGGCCGCCCTCCTCTTGCTTGCTGGCTGTACTGCTCCCACCCCGCCGCCCGACGTGGCGAACGGCGGGGAGATCGAGGGCGAGGAAGCGCCTGCTGGCGACGATTCTACGACTAGCGCGGATCGAGATGATGCTGATACTGAATCCCACCCGGACCTCGACCTCGATGAGGATGCCGTCTGGGACGAGGTCGCGACGATGATGGACTCGGATGCACAACAGCCGGACCTGTTCGTCGACGAGATGCCCGCCGGTGCCGACCAGGCGTTCGAGCCACAGCAGTCGGAGTTTCAGGACGCACTGAACGCCACTGAAAGCTCGCCCAGCGGTAGCGGCACAAGCGGGCTGGCGATGCCCGGCAGCGTCTATGTATTCCCGGACGGGCCCGACGAGGAAGTCGAGCAGGTGCTGGTCCACGAGTACGCTCACGCGATCCAGTTCGCCGACGGGATGTTCGCAAGCTGGCTTCGCAGTGCTCCGGGGACGACCGATGAGGAGCTTCTCCAGACATCGCTGATCGAAGGGGGTGCGGTCTACGTCGCCGACGAATACACTGAGGAGAACTTCCCTGAGTTCCCCGCCCAGTCCGAGCAGATGGCGGCGTCCTACGAGGCGGCCCCGGCCGGTGACCGACTCCTGCTCGCCCCGTATCATTACGGTGCCGAATACGTACACGCCGAGATCGACAGTGCCGACGAACTCCCGGAGGTGTATCGCTCGCATCCAGTTACTACCGCTGAGATGCTGGATCCGGACGGCCACCCCCCGGCGACTGATCTCGACGTCGACGTCGAGACCAGCGACTCCGACTGGTCCGTCGAGCGAACGGATCGGAAAGGAGAACTGTACACCCGAATCGTTCTCGATACCGAACTGTCGCACGACGAGGCCACCGATGCGGCAGCGGGCTGGAGCGACGACGAACTCGTCGCATTCGAGGACGTGGATGGGCAGGAGGCTTTCGTCTGGACTACTCACTGGGAGAGCAAGGATAACGCCGATGCGTTCGCCGCCGCCTTCGACTCGAAGCTCGATTCCCGCACCGACGACTGGGCTGATCGGACCGTCGTCGAGCGAGTCGACGACCGAACGGTGTCCGTACTGATCGGCCCTGACGAGTTCCGGTCTGCAGTCGATACCACGGCGACGAACGGAACGATCGACATCGATCTCGGGTCGACGACGGCTGCGCCAGCACTGACGACCCCGGCGCAGTCAACCCCCACTTCGGCCACCGGTGCTGACGCGACGGTCAGCTCGTGATCCCGGCTCAGGAATCCAGCAGATCACTGTACTGCGTCCCGGTCTGTTTTAATCGTTCGACCGTCTCCAGTTTGACCCCCGGGTACTGCACGATGTCGTTGGCCAGTTCGTCGATCCACTCCGACACGGCGGACTCCTCACGACCGTGTAGCATCGTAAACAGCGAGTAGCTCCAGTCACGGTCGGGCCGGTCAACCCGGCGATAACATTTGGTCACGTACGGCTGGTTGCTCGCCCGCTCGCCAACCTCGTCTATTTCCTCGGAAGGGACCCGCCAGGCGAGCATACAGTTGCTTGTGAACCCTGCAGCGTGGTGATTAATAACGATCCCCACTCGCTTTACGAAGCCGTCGTCCAGCAACCGACGGATCGTCGAGAGCACGGTCGTCACGTCGACATCCAGCGCCGATGCGACCGTTCGGTACGGCATCTCGCTGATCGCGAACCCGTCCTGTATCCGTTCGAGGACTTCGCGCTCCTGTGGGGTCAGTTGGCGGTCGGTATTCCGACGCTCCGACGGTGTGGTTGCCCCCTCCGATTTTGCTGGCCCGGCACTCGCCGTTTTTCCCGACCCGGTACTCTCCATCTCCGTCATCCCCTCCGTCCGGTCGGCGACGACCGGGAACTGAAGATCGAGACAGTACTGGCGGAGCTTGGGCAAACTGAGCGGATCGTAGCCCGTCCGACGCTCGATGTCCGTGAGGACGTCGTTCAACCGGTTCGATGAGGAGGCAGTTACCACGAACCACATGTTCCACTCGTTGTCCCGCCGGTAGTTGTGAGTCACCTCCGGAAACTCGTTGACGACGTCGGCGACCTCCGCAAACGCCTCCTCGTGGACTCGGAGGGCCGCGAGCGTCGACGCACCGATCGCAGACGGGTCGAGAACCGGGCCGATTCGGCGGACGAGACCGGAGTCCACGTGGCTCTGCAGACGCTCGAACAATACGTCTGCGGAGTACGGCGTTTCACGCGCGATGACCTCGAAAGGGCGTTCCTCGACCGGGAAGCCGCTCTGATATCTATCGAGCAGGAGCGCGTCGATCTCGTCGAGCTCTCTGGTCGCGTCAGTCATCCTTCCTCCGTGGCCCATGGACAGAGCGGATCGCTCCCGGTCGGGGTTCCGGTTGCGGCGAACGCACGTGATCGCGATCCGCCACACTCTGCAGTCACCACGCAGTCGCCACAGGGTCCGTCGAACGATTCTCGGGCACGGAGCTGCTCCATGAGACCGTCGTTCCGGTACAACTCGGGAAGCGGAGTCTCGCGGACGTTACCCGCTGATTCCGGCAGGAAGCCCGAGGGATACACTTCGCCAGTATGGCTCACGAAGACGAATCCGTTGCCCGCACCGGTCGTCCCGACGGCCCCGGCAGAAGACCCCGCCTCGCTCTGTAGCTCCCGAGCAACCCGTCGATAGAACGGCGCTTCTACCGTGATGATCCGAAACGGGGCGTCGGTGCCGCGCCGGTACAGCCACTCCATTACCTCACGGGCACGTCCGGGCGTGATCTGTTCGAGCGCCGCTCCTCGACCCAGCGGGACGAGAAAGAACACCTCCCACATAGCTGCACCGAGATCCTCGACACGGTCAGCGATTGCGGGCAGTTCGTCGACAGTCGAAGCTGTGACTGTCGTGTTGATCTGGATCGACAGTCCCAGGTCGGCAGCGTGTTCCGCCGCTTCGATCGCGGTCTCGAAGGTGCCGGACTCGCCACGGAACTGGTCGTGACTCTCGGCGGTCGCGCCGTCGAGACTCAGCGCCATCCGGTTGACGCCGATATCTGCGAACCGCTCGATTGCCTGCCTGTCCAGTTGTGGGGTCGTCGCCGGGGTAATCGAAGGCGTTACACCGACGTCGACTGCACGTTCCAGCAGGTCGAAGACATCGGGTCGCTGTAGTGGATCACCCCCAGTGAACACGAAGAACGGCTGCGAATCGAACGTGGCGACCTGCCGGAAGAGCTCGGTCGCCTCGTCGAGACTCAACTCTTCTGGGTGCCGCTCGGGCTTTGCTGATGCACGACAGTGGTCGCAGGCCAGTTCACAGGCCTGTGTCACCTCCCAGGTGACGACCAGCGGCGTCTTCGAGTAGTCACGCGCATGCGGATGCGGTCCGGACGAGTCCGACCGATCCCTCTCATGGTTCTCATGTGGGTGTCCCCCTCCGTGGGATGGGCGGTTCGAAGACGAGTGCATTGGTTAGGACTCGGGGAAGTGGACAGATGAATGGCCGGCGTCGAACGACGGTGGTTTTTTGGCTCAGCTGAGACCGTACTGCTCACGGTGCAGCTCGCAAAACTCCGACCCGTGTAACTGCGCTTCGACCACACCTTCCTGATAGTGGGCGTTGAACAGCCGACATCCCTCACTTTCACAGAAGGGCTCGCCGGTGTCCAGATAGTGGACCGCTTGCAGGACGTATCCCTTCAGAGCCTCAGTCGTTCGTGGGTCGTTCTCGACGAGGAACTCACCCTCGACCTGATTCTCCAGCACTTCTCTCGCCGGCGCGTCGCCCGAGAGCATCGCGTGTTTTTGCTTTTCTCTGTAGTAGCTCTCGGGTTTCGCGGGAGCCTCGTACAGGCCCGGAACCGAGACCAGCGCGGGCTGGCCGAGCACGTTGACGCGCTTGTGCCAGCGCCCGTCGTGACAGCCCCACGTCCCCAGTGCTCTATCGACCAGTGCGACGTGTGCGTGATCAAGCGACGTCTCACTCTCGGGCAACACGTCGTTGAGCGCGCGCTGTACTGCGAGGCCGTCGTAGAGGACGCCGCCTTCACGCGCCGGGTTCTCCAGCGCTCGTTCCTCGTACCGGACGATCCCCAGCATCGTGTTACCGGTCTCACGGTTGTACGGATCCAGCACACGTGCACTGGCGAACTGCTCGGGGAGGGCCTCGGTCTGCCAGCGGGCGAGGAAGCGTTCGCGAACACTCACCTCGGCGTCGATCCGGGAACGCAGCCACTCGGCGATTTCGTCGGCGTCTGCGACCGACGAATCGGGCGGGCGATACAACGATACTTGCTCCACCATCGTCCCGGATCAGTCGTCTGCAGGTGTCGCCGACCGCGACGTGACGTCGACCGGCTCGGCGTCGACGCCCAGTTCGTCGAGGGCGATCTGTGCGGCGCGCTTGCCCGAGACGAGCATGGCACCGAACGTCGGACCCATCCTCGGCAGGCCATAGGTCGTTGCGGTCGCCATTCCGGTGGCGATCAGGCCGTCGTGGACGAGCCCGGTGTGCTCGACGACGGCGTCCTCGCTCTTGCCGACCCACATCGAATCGTGGCCCGGCGAGTCGTGGCCCGGTGCGCCGTAGGAGTCGTCGCCCGTCTGGTCCATGCCCGTCGCCGATTCTTCCGCGTCGCCGATCCCCGGGGCATCGAGGACGCCGCGCTCGTCGAGTTTCTTGACCGCCATGGCGTCGTGGCCGGTCGCATCGATGACCAGGTCTGCCTCGACGGCGATCGGATCGACGCAGGTGATCTCGCGGGGCAGGGCGTGGACGGGCGTCCAGTTCATGACGATCCCGCCGACGCGGTGGTTCTCACGGATCACGATGTCCGTGAACTCGGTCATGTTCTGCATTTTCGCACCCGCGTCACAGGCAGCCTTGATGAGGCCGGAACAGGCCTCGGGACCGTTTGCGATGTACAGCCCTTCGCTGTCCTCGGACTGTTTGTGCGAAACGTCCAGTTCATCGAGGATCTGTTGGGCTGGGTCACGGACCGTGACCTTGTTCATCAGGAACCCGCCCAGCCAGAAACCGCCGCCGAGATAGTTGTTCTTCTCGACGACCATCGTCTTCACGCCACGCTCGCTCAACTCTTTCGCCGCCGTCAGTCCGGAGGGGCCGCCACCGACGATGATCACGTCCGAATCCGAGAAATCCATGAACTCCTCGGTCCACTCCTGTCCGATCGCTCGCGTTACGTCCGCTTCGCCGACATCGCTGAATTTCTCAAAGTTGTCGCTCATACCACTAGGTGTTACCACTAGATGGTTAATATGGGTTATGGTCTTGATAGACGAAGCACTCGGCCCAAATCCCACTGGATACTGTTTGAATGGTCAGTATTTTACCACATCACAGCACAATTACGCCAATATTATTGGTAAGTTCATACCTACCCAACCAACTTATACCAAAGTGGCGTTTCGTCATTCGATGAGCAACATCGTGAACGTGCTACAGTTGGCCGCAATGGACAATCAGGATACGACCGCCATCGACGCCGACCCAGAACTGTCGTTTTCACGGCTCTGGTCGCTAACCGACCGGTTCGCTGGTGGGCTCCGTGCTCACGAGATCGGCAAAGGCGACTCGGTCGGGATCTGTCTCACCGATCCGGCAACCTTGCTGGTTGCTATCTACGGCACGCTTCGAAACGGCTCTGTTCCAGTTGTGTTCTCGCCTGACCTGTTCGATTCGGAGGTTGCTGACGGACTTGATGAAGTGGGCTCCACTGCACTCGTTGTTGACGACCGCTCGCCCGTATCGCTTATTTCACTGTCATCTTCGATGCAATTCATCATCACTGTCGATATCGATTCGTACTTCGGGATGAGCTATGAGGAGTTCCTCGACAACAGTGGAATCAACCCATCAGGCGCTCGTACCGGTCGAAACCTGATAGAACGTGCTGAGGATGACGATGCCGTACTCACATACGGCCCAACCGATGGGGACGGTGCCCCCCGTACGTACACTCACGGGGATCTTCAAGAAGCGGCGAGTGAAGCCGAGCCCTCCCGTCAGAAGCCGATTGTGGCTCTTGGCCCGGTTTACGAGGAGATCCAGCCCGACTCCGCGAGTTTAAGCCCGAACCCATGTTGACGGTGGGAACCTCCGGTTCGTTTATCTGACTCCGGCAAGTACTGTATCAGTTATCGCTCGCCCGGATTGTCCGTTCTGCCTCCCGCAGTGCTGTGTCGGCATCGAACTCCTCGATAATCGAGTGTAGTCCCGGCTCCGATCGGCTTTTGAGGTCGTGAGCGTGTTCTGTAATGTTCGGTATCGCCCGGACGACGTTGTCGATAATCGGGATCGATGCGACCTGTGGTGACCGCGAGAGCGGATTCAGATCGATCACGATCTCGGTCTTGTCCATCTCGCCGAGCGCTTCGGCACGGTCACCGTCCTCCAGTGGGACAACCACCACGTCGGCGCTGTAAATCCCGTCAGAATCAACTTTCGCACGCTCGTGGTCGATGCCGGGAATCCGGGCGTCCGCGGTTAATCCTTTGACCTCCTCCGCACCGTGTGCTCCGAGATGATCGGCGATCCGCTCGATTCGCTTTTCGGTCCGATTGAACAGGTTCACCTCGATATCCGCGTCAACCGCATTGGCAAGCGCAACCGTCTCCTCAGGGACCAGTGCGGCTACGTTACCATTGACCGAGAGAACCGGCTTGTCTGCCCGCAGCAGTGCAGCCGCGGCTGTCCGTGCTGCCCGATCCGCGCTCGGAATCGTTTCTTCCCCGAGCAGGTAATCGAACGCCTCGCCACGACCCTGGGCGATTAGCCCCTGCTGGCTTGTGATTCCCGTTTCAACGCCAGCCTCGATCCGATGTCTTGTCAGTAACGAATGATACCTCGGATGACTTTCCGGAACATCCACCTCGTCGCTCATTATGAGAGTATCGCCTATCCCGAGTAAAAACGGCGTCGGCTTCGTCGCTATCCGGCGACCGACAGTGAGCCGTCCGGGGCCTGCTCTTTGAGCGTATTCATCCGCTCACGAGCCGCCGAGCGAGTTGGATAGCTTTCGGCACTTTCGGCGAGACCGATCCCGTTCTCGTCGACGAGTCGCCAGATCCAGCCGCCCTCCTGTTGGTGCAACTCGAAGGTCGGATCGTCTATCTCCAGGATGCTCGCACTGACCAGTAGGTCTCTGATGTCATCGATAGCATCGATGAGCGCGGATCGTTCCTCGTAGACGGTTGCGCTCGCCGCGACGACGTCCTCGTCGCCGTTCAGGAGTTGCCAGCGCCAGCCGTCGTCAGCTTCGACGATTTCGATACCAGCCGTTTCAAATTCGAGGAACTCCGCATCCGGGGCGAGCACCTGTAGCTCCTCGATAGTGTCCAGCACCACCTCCCGTGTGTCGTACTGTCCACCACTCCGGGCATACACAGTACGGTCACGGTCGATCAGTTCCCAGCTCCAGCCGCTCTCCGATTGCTGGAGCCTGATTGCTGCGTCCTCTATCGTGAACGTCGTCGCGTCACCGGCGTTAGCTTTCAGCTCCTCGATCGCTGATTCGGCAGCTTCGGCCTCCTCGTAGCTGCGTCCACCGACCACAACCGTCTCGCGCTGCTGATCGAGCACGTCCCACCGATACTCCGAATCCGGATCGATCTCGAACGCCAGCCCCTCGATCGTATGAATCGCTGCACTCGTGGCGTTCGGTTTGACGCGCTCGATAGCTCCTTCCGCATCGTCTCGGGTCGCGTATCCCTCTGGACTCTCGGCAATGATGGTGTTGTCCTCGTAGAGACAGCGCCATTGCCAGTCGTCGCTCCCCTCACTGAAGACCTCGAAGATCGCTCCGTCGATCGATTCTACATCCGCACCGGGTGAGTTGTCCACGAGGTAGTCCATGGCCTCTCGCGCGCCTTGCTTTGTCGCATGGCTCTTTGCGCCCTCCGCGACCAGCCGACCTCCCTCGTCGATCAGCCGCCAGCCCCAGCTATCGTTGTCGTTCTGGAACAGCTCGAACGCCGCGGTTTCGATCTCTAGCAGTTCTGCGTCCGGCGCTTTCTCTTTTAGCGTCACCATAGCATTGCCCGCGTCGTCTTTGGAGTCATAGGCCTGCCCGCTATCGGCGAGCACTGCGCCGTCCTCTTCGATCAGCCGCCAGCGCCAGTCGCCGGTGACGGTCTGGTACTGCTGGAACGCTGCCGTCTCGAACTCCAACAGGTCGGCCTCGCTGGCCTGTTCTCTGACACGTTCAATCGCCTCTTCGGCGTCCTCGATGGTCTCGTATCCCTGCGTGTGGTCGGCGATGACCTCACGCTCGTCGGTGACAAACCGCCAGTTCCATCCCTCGTTTGCACGGTAGATCTCGTACTCCGCACCGTCAAACTGAACGGTCTTTGCGTCAGCAGCCTCCGCACACAGCCGCTCTGCTCCCTGCTGTACGTCCGACCGATCGCCGACTCCACCCGGGCTTCTTGCAACCGTCTCGTCGTCATCATCCAGTAGCCGCCATTGCCAGTCCGATCCGGACTGATACACTTCGATCCCTGGCTGGCCGCTATGCAGGACGGTCGCTGATCCGAACTGATCGAGTACCTCGTCGGCACCCGTCTCTGCGTTGCGCCGCGAGTCGAACCCGACAGCACTGCGTGCGACCTCTTCATCAGCTGTATCCAGTAGACGCCAGCACCACTCTCCGCCATCCTCGAACAGTTCGACGCCGAACGAGTCGAATGCCAGCACTCGAGCATCTCCGATACGGTCCGTTACAGATGCGATAGCGTCCTCCGCGCTTGCCTCGTCGGCGTGTCGGTTCGGACTCTCGGCCATCACCGTCCGTTCCTCATCGAGGAGTCGCCAGCGCCAGTCATCGCCGTCACGATAGACGTCGAAGGCTGCCCCCTCGATATCCAGCAACGGTGCATCGGGTCCCCGATCCTTCGTGAAACTGACTGCGTCTTCGGCCTCGTCACGGCTATCGTACTGATCGACGCTCTCCGCAATGACGCTCCCGTCGTCCCGCATCAGCACCCACCGCCAGACCCCCTGTTCGTTCTCGTATAGCCGAAACGCTGCTGTCGTTATCTCGAGCAACCGCGCCGAGTTGACTTTCGCTTTCAGGGTATCAACTGCGTCCTTTGCGGCCGTTCGGCTCTCCAGCGAGTCTATCCCGGTAGCGAGTGCACTTTGCTGGACGGCTCGCCACGTCCACTCCGATCCGGGGCGGCGGAACACGCTGAACAGGGTTCCGTGGTCCTTCTGGCCGACCAGCACAGGTGGGTGTGCGTCGAGCCCCTGCATCTCGTCTTCCACGAGCATCCCCTCTTTCCCGGTGAGGATCGGCACCAGTACGATCACCCCCGCGACGATGGCCAGTCCCACGGAATAAATCGCGACGACAACACCACTGTAGTCGGCCGCGGAGTCAACCCACCAGTTACTGGGATAAGCGAGATTGAATGCGATCACACCAATAAACGTGACACCCAGTCCGACGAGTGTGGCGTGGATACCTCGTTCGCGCACTGGCAGGAGTAACACGATCCCGAACATCGCGAGCGGCAACCCACCCGCAGCGAGTGAGACACCCGCGCCACGCAGGAACCAGTTCGGATCGCCCGCCTGCCAGAGTTCGGTGACGAACAACAGGATCCCCGCGAACCCGAGCACGTACCCGATAATGAACAGCCAGTAGCCGTATACCTGCTTTTTCGATTTCGGTTCTCCGATATACTGCTCGTACAGCGAGAACAGGACTCCACCCCGTATGTTAGCGTTCGACATTGTAACGAACAAAACGATGAAACAATCTACAATAAAGCTGCCTCTGAATGTAATGTCTTGCACATGTCTAAAAGAATAAATGAAATATCCAGTTCACACTGTCAGAACAGCGTTCACTCACTGGGCTATGGCTCGCTCTGACGTCGTTGCACGAGACGGGCGTGGCATGGATCCGAGCGGAGACAATCGTGCTCGTACGCTTCACCTATTGTGCGGGCTGTGTCTCTCGGGGTCGAGTCCCGAGGTGTCGTCATTACTACTCGCTATAACTCGCAGTCGATGACGGGCGTGACGGGATTCGAACCACATGAAGACGTCCTCGCTTCGCTGCGCGTGACCTCCCTGATTCGAATCCCTGCGGTTCGTTCTCGACCTCACTAGCGCTCGGTACGAGAACGGGCGTGACGGGATTCGAACCACCGGAACGTCAGTCGCTCCGCCCCCTCGATCCGTACTTCGAATCCCTGCGGTTCGTTCTCGACCTCACTAGCGCTCGGTACGAGAACGGGCGTGACGGGATTCGAACCCGCGATCGAAAGGTTAGGAACCTTTCGCCCTATCCGCTAGGCCACACGCCCAGGCAACATGACTCGATAAAAAGGCGACTAGTTATTCGTCTCGGTTTCAGTTTCGGTGTCGGTGCTCGACGGTGTCGTGTCAGTGTCGAGGTCGGTGTCGATATCCGTATCGATGTCCGTGTCGACATCGGCTCCTTCTCGAATTTCCTGTAGTTCCTGTTCCACTTCTTCTCGGCCCTTCTGGAACTCCCCCATCGCTTCGCCGGTCGACCGAGCAAGTTTCGGGATCTTGTTTGCACCGAACAAAAGCACTGCGATGAGCAAGACCACCACTAGCTCCATCCCGCCGGGCACAGCGAACAGCGGTGTGATTTCAACTGCCATCTCTATACGTTGCTTGCTCGCTCGCGATTATAGGCTTTTTGCATGGGATTTCAGAGACACGATACCGGATCGCCGCTCCTCCATGCGTTCTCCCCCAAACGGAACTGATTTGATGGAAACCCGTCAACGCACGGCGTGATAGTTAATACGGGCGAAGACGCACTCTATTTCACTGCACCGATTGCAGCCGGTGACATCGAGTCGGTAACGCTCTCGGAGGAGCTCGACAGTGGTCCAATCGCACCTGTGTTCTTCTCGGGCGCGTTCACGAGTATCTGTACCGACGAGATGTGTGCATTCCAGGACCAGCTCGCGTCATTTGAGGACGTGGGAGCGACGCTGTACGGCATCAGCCGGGATACTCCATTTGCGCTCAACGAGTTCCGCAGTCAGAACGACCTCGAGTTCGGACTCGTGAGCGATCTGAACCAAGAGATTCTCGACGACCACGGTGTCTCGAATGACTTTACCGACACAGAGGTCAATGGCGTCGCCAAGCGATCGGTGTTCATCGTCGACGGCGATGGACGAATCACCTACAAATGGAGCGGTGACAACCCTGGCGTCGAACCCGACTACGACGCAGCTGCTCGGGCTGGTGCGGCCGTGGAGAACCGAATCGTGTTCTGAACAGTGCACTCGGAGGACTTTTTCCCGTTCCCACACTCAGTACCGGTATGTCCGACTCCGACCATCGCGTGTACTCGCCCGCGGACGATCATGCCTTCCCCGACGAGCGAGTCAACGATGTCCTCGAACGAATCCACCAGGATACGGAGATACAGACCTATCTCGAGGCCCAAAACGTCAATCCCGTCGATCGAATGCGGTACAACGATCATGGAGCGAAACACATCGAGATCGTCCAGCATCGCGCGCTTTGTCTTTACGATCTCCTGAAATCCGCTGGTGTCGAATTCAACGGCGCCCGACAGCAAGGCCTCGACGAAGCCGACGAACCGGTGATTATCGCTCTCGCTGCAACGCTTCACGATATCGGTCACGTCATCCATCGCGACGATCACGCATACTACTCGCTCCCGCTGGCCGCGGATATCCTCGATCGTCTCCTCGACGAGTTCTACGACCTGTCAGACGCCATCCGGATCAAAGGCGAAGTACTTCACGCCATCCTCTGTCATCACAGCTCCGAGACGCCACTGACGACCGAGGCTGGCGTGATTCGCGTCGCCGACGCGCTTGATATGGAACGGGGGCGCTCACGCGTTCCGTACGAGGATGGTGGGCGCGGAATCAATACGATCTCCAGTCGGGCGATCGACACCGTCTCGCTCCGACCCGGTGAGGAGCGGTCCGTCCTCGTGGAGATCAGGATGACCAATGCCGCTGGCGTCTACCAGGTGGATAACCTGCTCAAACGGAAACTAAAAAACTCTCGGCTTGAAGACCACATTCGAATCGTCGCTATCAACGCCCGCGAAGACGAAGACAGGCTGGTCGAACGGATCGAACTCTGAGCCGTGAGTTCTGACGCCGATCGTTCGTGGTCGGATTCACGTCAAGAATTGAGGATCCCTGGCGGATCGGCGTTTCCGCCATGATTTCTGGTCTGCTGCTGGTTGCGTTCCGTGAACAACTTGTGGCGGTCTGACCACTCACCGGAGGGAACCGTACGGCCAGTGGTCCAAACTCGTCCTGTTACACCTTTTCGGGATGGTTGCCCTTCCCGAGGCTATCGGTTCTCCAATCGCTGACCGATTCTGCGACCGGTATACGTTTGCGTCCAGAAAAGGGGCACTCAGTCGCTTCGCACAGGGTAGTAACATCCGTCCTCGCATCGAACATATCCCTTGCCGGAGAGTGACCGCAACAGGCTGTGCAGTGCGAGCTTGGTAATGCCGACCTGTGATTGGATCTGATCGACCGTCGCACCGTTCTCGAACTGTCGCAGGCAGAGATACACGAGCTTCGCCTGTGCAGACTCTAATTCCTCGGGAAGCGGTTCGACCTCCGCTTCCGCACTCCGGGACGTGACTGTCATCACTCACCGGTTACCCTTCGACAATAATAAAACCACTCTACAACGATTGTCGAACCCGGTTCCCTCTCCGGATTACTGGGCTCACAGCGTGATCTGTGAGGACGATCCTCGACATTTGAAGCCGTTATCACAGATCTCAGGCAGGTTCTTTCGACTCCTGTCGAGTATGTATTCTGTCACCTATTAGCACAGATCTGCTCCATTCAGGGCTCCGATTCCCGGAGCGGTATCTCGTTCTGGCCCGTTGTGGTCTCCGTTTTTGCCGAGGGTACAATCGCGGAAGGGGCGGGATTTGAACTCGCTCAGACGTGCTCGCTTCGCTGCGCGCGACTGATCTGCTCAAATCCCTCAGTGTACGCTTTGCTCCTCGTGTCTACTCGTCGCAAAAGCGGAAGGGGCGGGATTTGAACCACGCGAAGCCTTTGAGTATTCACCGCGTCGGCAAGGGAAGCCCCTCACCGGACGGTGGCGCTCTACCACTGAGCTACCCTTCCTCACACTCAGCTATGCTACGCCGACTTATAAATCTCGCTCCGATGGTCGGGTAACTGTTTTGTCTGCTCCCCCTCGAAGTAGGGACAAATGAACGTTACACTGACAGCGCTTGCGATGCTTACCGGACTCCTCGCGGGCGCACTATTTAGCTACCTCCAGATTCCGATCCCCGCCCCGCCGGAACTTCCCGGCTTGATGGGTATCGTCGGAATCTACGCGGGGTACAAACTGATCCAGTGGCTCGGTATCGGCTTCGATCTACTCGCCGCACTCGGCCTCGAATAATAAAAAGGGAACCGATCAGTAACTACGCTCTTTCGGCTCGTACGTCTTGTTTTCGCCCTCCAGAAGCACCGGTTTGTACCAGATGTCTGGCGATCCGTCTTCCCACGAAATCAGCGTGTGCTTGAGCCACTTGTCGTCTTTGCGCTCCTGATGTTCCTGTCGCCAGTGCGCACCGCGGAACTCGTCACGTGCGAGTGCACCGAGCGTAATCGTTTCGGCGAGATCAATGAGGTTACGCGTCTCGATCGTCTGCTGGAGATCGGTGTTGAACGTCCGCGAAGGATCGTCAACGTAGACATCCTGATAGTCCTCACGCGCCTTTCGAATCTCGCGGAGTGCGGTCCGTAGTCCCTCCTCGTTCCGGAAGACGTTGACGTTCTCCGTCATCGCCTTCTGAAGCCGTTCGCGGATCTCGGCGTGCTGGATTCCATCGTCTTTTTCGAGCAGATACTCCACACGATCACGCTGTCGTTCGACAGCCGTCTCGACAATCGTGTCGGGATCGGCGATCGTTCCGGTGCCGCCGTCGGCGACCGCACTGCCATCCGCTGGATCGATCGCACCCGGTTCGACCGGGGTATCGACCTCACCGTCCTCCGCGTCGTCCGTTCGCCCGGTTGGGATCTCTGCCTCGCCAAGGTCCGCTCCGGCAGCATGCTTCCCGGCGCGTTTGCCGAACACGATTAGCTCCGGCAGCGCGTTCCCACCGAGGCGGTTCGCGCCGTGAACCGACGCACAGGCACATTCGCCTGCCGCGTAGAGGCCCTCGATACACGTTTCGCCGTTCTCGTCGGTCTCGATCCCGCCCATTGCATAGTGCTGCCCGGGCTTGACCGGCATCGGCTCTTTCATCCCGTCGACGCCCTCGAAGTCCTCCGCGAGGTGGAGGATGTTTTCAAGTCGATCGTTGATTCGTTCCTCCCCAAGGTGGCGCATATCGAGATGCACGTACTCGTCGTTGATACCACGCCCCTCGTTTATTTCTGTCAACTCGGCGCGGGACACGACGTCCCGCGATGCGAGTTCCCCCTCGTTGTTCGCGTAGCCACGCTCGAACATGAATCGCTCCCCGTCGGCGTTGTAGAGGATTCCACCCTCTCCGCGGACTCCTTCGGAGATCAACACTCCTGTGGACGGGAGCGTTGTCGGGTGGAACTGGACGAATTCCATGTCCTCCATCGGGACGCCAGCACGGTAGGCCATCGCCTGCCCATCGCCCGTACAGGAGACCGCATTCGTGGTATGATCGAACACCTGTCCGGGACCACCAGTCGCAAGAATCACGCCGTCGTTCGCTTTGAACCCGGCAATCTCGCCGGACTGGACGTCGTACCCGACGACGCCGTGACAGGTCCGGTCCTCCGGGTCCTCCTCACCGGAGATCGCAAGATCCGCGACGAACCACTCGTCGTACACTTGCACGCCGTGCTTGACGACCTGCTCGTACATCGTGTGTAGCAGGTGGTGTCCTGTTTCCGCGCCCGCGTACGTCGTGCGCGGGAACGAGAGCCCACCGAACGGTCGCTGGGAGACTGTACCGTCCTCCTCACGAGAGAAGGGCATTCCCCAGTGTTCGAGCTTGATGACGTCCTCGGGGGCGTCCTGTGCCAGCGTCTCGATTGCGGGGGCGTCGCCGAGATAGTCCGACCCCTTCATCGTGTCGTAGGCGTGTAGCTCCCAGTCGTCACCCTCACGGAGCGCGGCGTTGATTCCTCCTTCTGCCGCACCGGTATGGCTCCGGACCGGGTGGAGTTTCGTCACGATGGCCGTGTCTGCGCCAGCGTTCTGTGCGGCGATCGCCGCGCGAAGGCCCGCGCCTCCCGCGCCGACCACGATTACGTCGTGTTCGTACATTGTTTACCAGAACTTCAGGTTGTTTTTGACAGCTTCCCGCTTGAGCTCCTGAATGTGCTCGGTCAGCGGGATATCTTTCGGACACACCTCGGTACAGGAGAACTGGGTCTGACAGCGCCAGACACCGTGTTCCTGTTCGAGGATGTTGAGTCGGTGCTGTTTGAGCTCCTCTTCTTCCCGGTCGTCCATCGCGAACTTGTAGGCCTTGTTGATGGCTGCCGGGCCGAGGTAGTCGTTGTCGCCTGCCGCGATGTTACACGAGGACATACACGCGGCACACCAGATACACCGTGAGGACATCTTGATTTTCTCCCGGTTCTCTCTGGTCTGGCGCTGTTCTTCCAGTTCGCTCGAATCGGGCGTATCCTCGCTCTGGAAGTACGGCTCGACGGCGTGCATCTGGTCGTAGAAGTGATCCATGTCGACGACTAGATCCTTCACGACATCCTGATGGGGTAGAGGCTCGATCCGGACCGGCTCCTCCAAGTCGCCGAGCTGTGTCTTGCAGGCCAACTGTTGTCGGCCATTAATGAAGAAGGCGTCCGAGCCACAGACGGCCTGTCGACAGGAGTGCCGGAAAGTCAGCGACGAGTCGTAGTGATCACGTGCATAGATCACCGCGTCAAGCACCGTCATCCCCTTCTCGTAGGGGACGTGGAAGTCGTCAAAGCGCGGCTCTTGCTTTGCGGCGACTTCGGGATCGTACCGAAACACCTTGATCTGGACGGCGCTCTCCTCGAAGTCGGCCTTCTCGTCGGCTTTTACCTTTTCAGCGCGCTCTTTTGCTTTCGCGCGTTTCTTTTCCAGTCTCCGTTCGGCCGACGGTTTCTCCTCTGTTTCGGCCTGCTCTTCGGTCTCGACTTTCGCTTTCTGTGTGCTCATACGATCGAAACACCTGCCATTGCGTTTGCAACGCGGATTCCCTGCACGACCAGTACGATACCTGCGAGAGTCAGCCCCCACTTGAGGGCCGTTCGCTTCGTCCCCTCGATACCCTGATTGACCAGTGCGTTGTAGACGCCGTTGATCCCGTGGAACGCCCCAGCGATCAGGAACAACACCATTGTCGTGTAGTACGCCGGATTCTGCATCCGTGCCTGTGTTCCCGCAAATTCGATTTCGTACGCGTGTGTTACGAAGTGTAGTTGGAAGAAGTGGAAAGAGAGCACGCCGATCAGGAACACGGCCGTAACTCGCTGCAGGAGCCAGGATGTCCCTCCGGGGGCGAACGAGGAGTATCGCTCCGCCATCAGAGTCCACCTCCGAGGAACGTCGGAACGCTCGCGACGACGATCAGTGCCGTCACGAACAGGGACGCATAGAAGCTCTTGTCCTGTGACTCCAGTCCGATGCCGAGGTCGACGAGCAGCAGTCGGATTCCGTTGAGGATGTGAAAGACCGCGACGGCGAGCAGCCCGACCTCGAGGATTCGGATCATCAACAGCCCCTCTAGCCCCTGAATTGTCGCATTATACGTCGCTTCACCTTCGATTGCCGTGCTCAGGACCGCGATGTGGGTGAACAGGTACCCGATCAGTACCCATCCGGTAAATTTGTGGAAAATCCAGGCCCACATTCCGGCCGAGAACTCCCGCCACCGCCCGAAGTCCTCGACGAGCCCGCGATTGTAAGACTGACTCATACTCTCGTATTGAACCTTGAACCGCGGTGGTATAGAAGTTACTAACGACGGTACGTTCTGTGACTCATCACGGATTTCTCATGTGTGTCTCAATGTGCGTGATCACGGGCGTTCTTGCCCGCGCGCACGCGTCAACAACTACCGAGTTACGTCACCGACGACTTCCGCCTGCTCCTGATATCGGTTTCTGATGGTGATCTTGCTGACACCAGATGCCTCGTGAACATCGTCCTGGGTACAGGTTTCGTCTCGAAGTTTTGCGGCATAGTAGATGGCAGCCGCCGCAAATCCGGACGGAGACTTTCCAGACGCAACACCCTCCTCAGTCGCCACAGTGACGACGTTTCGTGCGAGTTCACGCGTCTCGTCGCTCAGTCCGAGAGTATTGGCGTACTCGTCGACGAACGGTTTCGGGTTGAACGTATCGACTGGTGTTCCGATCTCCGTCTGCACCCACTTCGACCGTCGTAGCAGATGTGAGTGTTCGATATCCGCTGCGTCCGCGATTGCGCTCGATGTCACGGGCGCACCTTCCTGTTTGCACGCGACGTACAGCGCTGCAGCCGCGACCGTGGTCAGTGAGCGTCCCTGCTGTGTCTCTTCTGTATACACTCTGGTGAAGATAGCTCCTGCAGTTTCTACGACGGCGTCACGTACGTCAAGCGTCGCTCCGAACTCTCCGATCCGCTCGCGTCCACGTTCATGTAAAGCTTCGATGTCCATCTCTGCCGGTCGTCTCCTGAATACCCTACATTCTCGTCGGATCTCCCATGTACTTTGTGCCAATTTTCCTTGCCACGTAGTTCGTTGTCCTTTCTCAATGTACTCGCGAGACGACGCTCTTTTATATCCCCGTGCCATCCGAACGTAATGCGAAGAACGATACGACGTGGTCGCGGGACGTTCGATCCGTCCCGTGATCTCAGACCTGACAAACGAGTCGGTCTCGGTGAATCCGAGACGATGGGTTTATATGTCCCACTCGACTTCGTTT
>LKMJ01001651.1_pt1 | contig 19978 bp, 29 predicted proteins | sample 643391 | NCBI WGS metagenome assembly LKMJ01 (sample SAMN04112250, study PRJNA286221) | soda lake metagenome | biome: soda lake; feature: Kulunda Steppe; material: water; isolation source: sample PL-Br10 brine of Picturesque Lake | place: Russia: Kulunda steppe | collected 2010-07 | reverse complement strand
GCTCCTGAGGGGCGGGGACACTGTGCCTGAGTGCACCGTTTGCCAAGCCGCGACCACCGGAGGAGTCCCCGCGAACTGCGCCGTCCAGGCATCAATACCGTATGCTTTAACAACGCGCTTTTACATTAATCCGACCGTCCCAGAAACGGGTGAATTACCTGCAGCAAATGGCCTGATCAGGCATCATAGTACAAAACAGTTGCCTCAGTACTGGAGATGGCTGAGTAGATGGCATGCGTAAGGCTTCATGTTATGGTCGTTGTAGATGGGATGGCACACTAAGAAACCGGTGAATTGGGATGAGAGGGAGTCGAGGTGGGCACCAAAAAGTGCATCTCGTTAGTCTGCACTCCAAGAATGGGGGTAGCTAGGGTTAGAAGTCTAGCAGAGAGGCCATTTTTGCCTGAGTAAGAGGGTACTAACCATATTGACCATACAGACCATGATTTGGCAGAGCGCGCGAGTAAGAATCCTTGATCTTCTTGCCATGGTACTTTCTTATCTAGCTTAAGCAGCCCTACTCCTAGTAGCAGTTCAGATGCAATGCTTTCAGGTGCAGGTGTTATGTTGTTATGGAGACCTTTAAGCTTGGCTGTGTGGAAAGCTGTAAGAAGGATGTTGAGGCGCTCCGATGCCATCATGCCCTGGCATTTTCCATCTGTGCTGTAGATGCACGATACTCTTAGTGAGTAGATTTCTGGGAGAATAAGAGGTGGAGTATTTGTGTTGAGCGAGGGCTGCTTGGTGGAAGGTTTAGGCTCGTACCTAGCAAGGTCTATATTACGGATTTAGAACTCACAGCTCCCAGTGGGTTGTATGTCTACTTGTGAATTTGTGGGGTGGACATCGAATGCAAATTTAGTCCGAAGATGAAGTTTTTGAATCCAGGGGCCATATGGACATGGGGACAATCTACTCATGTCATACTGAGCTACTCCTCAGTAAGCCGATGTAAAGTTGAAAAACTTAACACAATACGTTGATATGCGACCAAAAATATAACACAATACGTAGCTAAACCTAAAAAGAAGAAGTATTCACTGCCTTTCTTGATCTCACTGCTGCCTATGACAGGGTCCAAAGAGTGAAACTATGGGCCCACCTTCAAAACATTCATGTTACTAAGTACTTGCTCTCAGCAACAAGGGCTATGTACCAAGAAAGTGTAGATATCCTCACAGACGGAGACAAGGTGTCGGAAAATCATGGCAACTCAAGGACTGAAGCAGGGATGCCAGCTGAGCCCTTTACTCTTTCTTCACAAACAACTTGGGCAAGTTTGCAAACAACCAAAGTTTCCCATTCTGATTACGCTGACAACATTGCACTTACTTCCAGTACTGCCCATCACCTCCAGCTCCAACTCGACAGATTCCACAACTTCATGACTGTGAAAGGATGGTGTGCACAAGGTGTGCACAAGACCAAAATCATGGCCTTCTCTTGCTCCAACCCACCGGGCAACAAATACTCGCACATTCAAATCTTCCACTTCAACCAAAGCCCACATCCTCCACGTTTGCTTCCAAAAGATGCTATTGGGTGTGAAGCAAAGCACAAATACACCCTTCTGAGGGAGACAGGTCAGATGCCCCTGTATTCTACTGAGATTGCTGTGTTGCTTGCTTCTGGATCAGCCTTTTCACAACCAACAATGCCTTCAAGCTTAACAAGCTGTTGTGCAAGATCAATGAGGCTGATTTACGGCTGGCACACAGGAAAGGAAGTTGGACATGCGAGGTCTTATCTGCTCTTCGCAAGATACCTGGGGGTGATGTGCACCTTTCTGCTATCATGAGCCGTTCCAAAATCAACATGAGTGACTTTCAAGCCTTGCTGCATGAGGGAACCATACGAGATTGGAGAGATCTGGACCGGATCCATCCACATGATGCACATGTTTCCAGCAGAGTCATGAAGACGTATCACACCCATTTTGGAGTACCCTTAGGGAGTCAGACTGGCTGGTGGGATGATCAGAAACACGCGACCAAACCAACCCTTCCTTCTTACCTACGACGAAATATCCCTAAGCATCTTTCGCGCGCTCTCTCCAGACTCAGACACTCTGGTCACAATCTAAATGTCGAGCTGCTCCGGCAACAACAGCGCAGAGTTCCTTACATGCTTAGAATCTACAATGTACATGGCACTGTGTGCAAGAAGATGAGCACATTCTTTCAGACTGTCTGAGTGCAAATTTGACAGAATTGTGCATCAAGCACCACCATCTCTCCTGCACCCTCTCTAGCAACTTGCTTGAACCCAAACAGGCTAAGAGACTTTGTTAGCCAAAAGCAGTAGCAGGAGCAGCAGGGGGGGCACTGGCAGCAGCAGCAGCAGCAGGACTCCTGCTGGGGCGGACCCAGCAGGCCGTTGGTGATGGCTTTGCCTATGGTGTTTCACTGGTGCCCAGCTATGTTTGCCTTTCGCTGTAGGCGGTGGCTACCAGGGCAGGGTTCACGAACATCTCCGAACGTGCATGCCTGTATTTACTGCTCCCTTTTGGACGTTAAGAGGTCACAACTTCTGAGCAACTTCCAATAATTATCTTCAGATCTCAATTGTACCATACTGTTGGGCAGTCTGGTGTTGCTTTACTGTTCAATAGTTTAACAGGAAGTTCCCATACTTCTGCAGGCTGTCCTTTTTTGGGCTTGCTCATGGACCTTTTTTTTACTGTTTATAAAAAGCAGGCCAGCAGCCGAACTTCTTGACTGAGGCCTTATCCTTGTAACCTAACCTTTGTTAGCCAAGCAAACACCACTGGCAAAGGCCTGGCCTTGTTGGTTCGCGCATTATTCCCCGAATGCTGTGCATAGATAAGAACACCATCTTGTTTGCCCTTTGTTGGTTTTAGTTGCAGGTAATGACTTATTACTTACATTTAAAATAAAGTTAGAATGTCACGCCAGATTTGTGCAGTGCCAGATTTACGCTGCATTGTGAGCCGGAGGTTGGTTGAGTTAGTTGGAGGAGCTCTTGATCTGGATCAGCGTCAATGCACACATTGACGCTGATCCAGATCAAGAGCTGCAAGACATGACGTTGCATGCAGGTGATGACCTGAGCACCTTTGCACATAAATTTGTGAAGGTACACAATGCCTCTAGCGTGCCCCATCATGTTGTGGCCATGCTACGAGTCTAATTTGGATGGAGCAGTCTCTCGGCGTGACAAGAAGTTTAAAATAACACAGACAGAGCACAGAAAGTAGTACAGAATCTTCCTGAACCCCACCAACAATCCCCTTCCTGATTTGGTGGTGGGTTTCCGCCTGTTGGCGTCTTTTGTTTTCCTCAGATTGGCTTGAACAATTTTTAAGGCTGCGGCAGGGGCTGTCAACTCGGTCCACGGCTGAATCAGATCATGAAAATAGAAAGCAGTGCAGCCAGTCAGAGATTTCTGATGAAGCCAAAGATTTTATCCGTGAGTTGCTGGCAGACCACGCCCAGACCATTATTGATGAAACATTTTGGGCTTTCCTTGACAGCTGCAGTGTGCATACTTGCGTCATGGGTATTCTTAGCACCTGCCCAGCACGTGTCGTTCTGGACAACTTGCTGAAACTTTTTACACGAGCTGTCCTCCATGAGACACCTCAGCACAACTGGCTGGACAGCAGCAAGAAGCGTGATGAACGCTGGATATAAGCTTAGGTCAAGGGGGACAGCAAAATAGCAGCGACCTACAGTTGAGACGCTTTGTGCATGCTGAGCGTGTGTTGGGCACAGCGGCAACTGTGTGGGAAGGTAAAATGAAATAGGTATAGAACTGAGGCAAGCTCCTGAACGCAGCGAGGCAAGGCCCTATGGCCTGCGGGGCCCTTCATGCTAGCTCCTATTTTACAAGGAGGTCTTCAAGAGTTCAGCTCCCGCTCAAGCAGTTCTTTAAGCTCTCCACTTTGAAACATCTCTGCCAGGCAAGTGAGCAAAGAAGGGAGTGCATGGAGGAAATGAAAGGCGAAGAGCATTTGTGTGCGAAGGCAACTGCCATCCTGAAAAAAATCATCTTGAGCAGGTTTTCACAAAGAGAATTGACTTCACCATCAAGCATTTTGACTTGTGTAGGGGACATATAGAAGGGAAATGTACAGAATAGCCTTTGGGGGAAAAAAGCAATTCAGCTCTACAGGTGAAGATTGTCGATTGGCAACCTGTGCATGGTTGTAATTAATTCTTCTGATGAACAAACAACCCATTATGCTAAGCATTGCAATGCTGCTGAACAGGAATTTCTTTGGTCGTCCCCAGAACTTCACGAAACTACTCAGGTTGCTCTACCACACAAATCCCACAGAACTTAAGCAGAGGGCTAGCACAAGATTGCCCACACTTCAAATTCCATTAAACACATGCTTGATGCTTTTTATGAACTCACCAATCAAGATGTCGGCTCCTCCAACGAACTCTCCACCAATGTAAACCTAGAGGATACCAAAGGAAGCAAGAAAAGGCAGTATCACCAGATCAAAACATCACCCATAAAGCTGTCTTGAAAGTAGTACATGCTGCCCTGCATCCATGACCACAATTCTTTCTATGCAAGAGCAGAGTATGAAGTGGGACAATATTTGCAGCAGGCCTGGACTGCCTCATAGCCAAAAATGACATGTTGCATCTTAGTGAGGCAAGTCTAGCAGTACTGTCAAGGAACCACAAATAACCTGCGGAAAAGTAGGCCATTGGCTGTACTCCTTCATTCCAACGCGCAAGCTATCGTCTGCCAAGATGTTAACATGCTCAAACGGGACGTTCATGACATTTAAAATCTGCGGATGATAGCAAGGAGATGCAGCAATTGGGGCTTTGAGTAACCAGGCCAGCAAGCCAGAATGCATAAGCAGGCACGAGCATGAAAGCAAAGGGGCCAAGCGCAGGACCTTAAAACAGGTGCAGCCGCCTGTGCCCACATTGTACCACGAGCCTCTTGCTGCGAGTCCTCCCTGTCAGCAAGTAGTGAGGCACTGCCTTGCCAACAATGAAAAAATTCCCAGAAATTTCACACATCAGGTGCAGCAGAACAAGCAGGTGCAGTATGACCACCTCCTCTGAGACACAGTGAGATGAAGTTTGCCTCTCACCTGGACCACCGTGTTGCTGAACCCGCATTGGGGAAACTGTTTGGTGCCTTTCATGAACAGAACAACCTGCGGATCGGCAGAACATGGACCAAATTATGCACACATGTCACTTTATGAAGAACCTGCGGGTTGGTAGCGCATGCTTCAGCTGCACAGGAGGGTGCCGAGCAGGAGCTGCAGCGTGCATGGCCCAGGTTGGATCACAAGACGCAATACCTGGCCAAGGGCCTAGGGCGGCTGCGCTTATGGGGCGGTGATTCACACACCTTGTTGCTGTTCACCAGCTTGTCAATATTGGCGCGAACCTCCGGTGAGAGCCCTGCCCCTGGGGCTGCACGCAAGAACCAGATGGGTGTGGAGGAAAGACTAGTCAGCAAGGCAAACACGTTGCGGTCCTACCTTGAGTTTGTTTGCACGAGCAGGTATCAACTTCAAGCGCACCGGGTATGATACGCGTGCGCACGCACATGCACACGAACATAGATGCATGCAAGCAAATTCAAGCAAGCAAGCATTAGCGCGCACCAATGCGTGCACATGCACACACGCACAGGCACACACACACACACACACCACATAACTCACACACATTAACACGCAAATACACACAAACATGCACGCACGCACATACACACATACACACACACACGCACACACATACACGCACACACATACACACACACGCACACACACACACAACATTCACAGGCACAGGCACAGGCACAGGCACAGGCACGCACAGGCATGCACAGGCACAGGCACAGGCACAGGCAAACATACGCACAACACAATACACACACTGCACGCACACACGAGTATCCATATGCACACCCACACAAATGCATGTGCCAAAACTGCAAGCAAGCGTACACACGCGTGCAGAAGTGTGGTGCAGCATCAGAGCAGAGGAGACAGGGCACACACAAACAGCTCTTCCTTTACACAGGCCCAGTATGCATATAAGAAAGGGATGTAAATCAAGTACAAAGGTGATGGAGGATGGGTTGGAAAGGCAGTGCTCGACACACAATACAGGCCTACAACAGTTCTTCCCTTGCATCTTTTTCACAACCTAACTGTTGGCAAGCTCACTCACCCATGCCACCCATCATTGCACGAGCCTTCAGTTGCTTACGTCCAAGCATGGCCCTTGAGCGAACAGCAAGGCCATTGTAGGTGCGATTTGCCGGAGCTGCAGCAGGCATAGCCCTCAATAGACAGCTTGCATTCATCATGATTATGAAAAAATTTTGAGTCAATAGATTTTATTCACGGCCCCAAGTGAGTGCGCGATAGTTCACGATCGAATGATTATTTTCAATTTATCTAAAGATTATTCTTTTAATTGAAAGCATGATCCCCCGTGTGTTGGTGTCTTTGTGAGCTTTCAGGGCGCAGGAACAGAACATGAAGATAGAGTTGATTGATTGCACCATGTTTTACAGCTGTGGCCGAAGATCCTTGCGTTTGAAATCTGCCCTTCTGCTTACCTTCCTCTTGCCTACACTGCTTCTCCCTGCCTGCATTAATGCAGGTGGGCAGTGTAAGGGGGACTAACTGAGCGCAATTGATTGCACTGGCATCTCAAGGGCTAAGGCAGGGCTCAGGGCACATTTGACGGCCCAGATCGCGATAGCGATCACCAGGGGGTGGCATCCACATGCCATCTGCACCTGTGCACATGCAGCATGCCTTGAATCAACTTTTATGTGTCAGGATGTTCATTGCTGTTTGGGGTGCCAAGGAGGAAGAGGATGCTCTGCATGGGCGAGATCTACTTGAGCCTTAAACTGGGCACTCAGGCTTCTTTTCGTACACACAGACTCATAGCACAGTTCTTTCTTTAAGTCAAGCAGGATTTTAGGCCTTTTTAGGCTGTGGAAGGGCTTTGTTTTGGATGTGTGCAGTGGATACATGCACATGTCAGTATCTTTTGGCATCTGCACTCATAGATCGAGGCATCAGATGTGTCAAACCTTTTGTTTAGGTCTGGCTCAGAGCTTTCATTCCTTCTGTGCATGATTGACAGCTGGGGCAAGCCAGCCAGGAGGGGCTGGTCACGCGCTCCTCTTTGATGACCATATCCTTCTCAAGACGGATTTTAAGGTCTGAGCATGTGTGTTGAAGTGTATGCTGCATATACACTTATGCAATCCACTTTATCACTTTATGCCACTTTATTACTACTTACCATACCTCAAAAAGGCTTCTGTAATTCAAATTTTCAAGTGTGCTAGGAGGGCGTGGTTGAAGCAAGACTAAGCTGGGCCTGCACATGCATAATGAACTGTCCGTAAACTGCAATTGTGACATTGTCTGCTTTTCAACAGAACTTCCCATCTACAGCCCTAACGTTTGAGGCATGGATCAGCACCAGTGATTTCTGCCATGCAGGTGCGCTCACCCAGGTCCCAGTCATGCGAGTTATGCATACACATAGGTAGCTTAGATCCACACATCCTGTGTCGTGCTCGCGCGTTACTTGAGCCTGAATGCTGGGACCTCAAAGCTGGGACTTGTAAGCTGATGCACACGCATGATTCAGGGTATGTGGACCCAAGCCTGGGCCTGAATTCTGGGATTGGAGAGCTTGCCTATCAGGACTCAGCTAAGTCCTGACAGGATTGCATGTCCAGAGTGCACGTCCTCCCATCCAGTCAGTGTGATGAAGGACGTGCACTGCAGGACCAACAGAGGACTGAGTACGCCCTCCAGTGCACAGGCAGGACATGCCTGTCAGCGCACCTTCAGACACTGTCCAAGCCAGTCTGTCAGTGCATTGCATGCTGCGCTCATGAAGAACTTTATGTCATATGATAAAGGCTGTATCACCTGTTTATGAGAATTTGCAAGAGCAAGCTGAGGAGGTCTCCTTTGCTGTGTGATGTACATCAGCTTCTCAAGTGAGGCCACGCCTGTGCTTCCATTTTGCACAATGTCCAGTTGACATTTGATGAGCCTGCCAAAACTCTAAGACTCAAATTTGCCTTTTGGTACACCTTCAAGGCAATTGTGTGGTTATGACTGTGTAGTGCTCGTGGCCTGTGGTCATGCATTGACGACACTCGGCAATCTTTGCAGTACTTGCTAAGACCACCTCAAGAGGCGCCCTTACCTGCCTTCGTGACTGGCTGCAGGGACTATCATGTCGTATGCCAAAAACAGCCGGGCCACAGATGAGAGTCAGCGCGTGGCAGACTACAACCATTTTGTCATCTTTGACCCCAGAGTACGCAACCCACTCAAATCAATTGGAGAAAAAACCTGTGTCTATTGAGTCCTTTGATGATCATTGGCATGTAGAGCAATAGCATGCTGGACATGGTGTCAATGCATGCTGGAGACATTCTCAGACGCGCTGGTCCACCTGATTGCCAGACCTACTGCTGGTTACACCACTCCACTTGTGCAGAATCTGCTGGCGTGCCATGACTATGAGTTCATAGACTTAGTACCAGGTATGTTTTGTGCTTTAATGTGTCCACTGATGCAATGCAAAAGAAGCCGTACAAGCACCTGGCCAGTTTAAGTCTTCCCATGTATGGTTCTGAGATCATGTGTGGTTGGTCGACAAGAGTGAGCTTCATGCATGCGGTTGGTTTTTATGCAGATGTTGCTGGGGAGAGCTGCCATGCTGCCTACACTCGAGGAGGCAAAGGCTCTTCTAAGACTGCCAATTTTGTGGAAAGAGGCGGAGACTGGCACCACTTGGCCGTGACTTGGGATAGCCAAGAAGACGGGTTGACAAACATTTACATGGATGGGTTGCTGAGTAAGTGTGTGCATTTGGACAGGGTTGGAGATTGATCATCTCAAGTTGCTGCATGCTGGGCGGCCACTTCTGAGATAGAGATGCGCCCTTGTCCTTTGCAATCCTGCTGCACTGCAAGAAGAATGGCAACAAATGCCAACATTGCTAACTTAATATGTACAGGTCCATTGCTGCAACAGATAGTGGCCTTAGTTAATGCATAACACCGACATTACATATTTGAACATCTTGGATGAGAAAGGCCACCTGGAGCTCACCCTTTTCATAGAATGATATTGATCCTGCTTTTGCTTGCCATAATGGTGCGTGAACCCCAACGCTGTGCCATAAGTCCTCCGTAAGGGACCTAATGAATTTTATGCATACCATAATGAGTAGGTAATGAGCCTTTTGCAGGCATTTTAGCATATTACAACTTAATACAGCATTTTGCATGGCAGACTTGCGGGGGTTACAACGTTTGCATGTGCATGCAGTGGCGAGTGCTGTCACCCATAAGACCCAGCCGCTGGTGCCTGACGGCGCTTTCATGCTTGGTGGGGAGCAGGTGTGTGCAGTTTTGTACAGTGGAGGTTGTAATGGCCATACTATGCAGACAGGGCGATGGGAATGGCCATGCAGTCAGCATCAGAGGTGACCGCAATGGCAAGTTTGCCTGGAGTTGCCTCGCTGCCATCTCTTGCCTACAACATGTTACATTTTATCGGAGCATTCCTCACTTAAAACATGGCGTGCATGATCCAACCAAGCCTGAGGCTTAAATAGCTGTTGTGCCTGTCGAGGCATGCAAATCACGTCTCCTTTTTGATTTGACGTTTCACCTTGATTTTGATAGAAAGTAAGTGAGATTGGGTGAAAGTTAAGCCTCAGGGTTCAAACTTTGTCCACGTCCAAGAATGCCATCACAACATTTGATTGAATCTGGATGCGCAGCTGTGCAAGATTGGTGATTTGACCCATCACAATGTAGGATTGAGTTCTACTTGTCTACATTGCATAAATTCTTGGTTCACCCTGAAACTCAGTGTGTTTGGCGTTTTTGTTTTTCCTGTGGTGCTGCTGATGCAGGATTGCTATGGGGGTTGCACGGATCCGTCTCAAGGGTTTCATGGAAAGATTGACGAGGTGGGCCATAGGATGTAGGTAGTTCTGTGCACACTGCAGTACCTGCAAGTGCAAGTTGAAGGTTGCTTGATCATTAATGACGCCATGTCGACATCTTGTTGTAAGAGGACATTGAACCTGCACGAATAAACTGATGTTCATCCTTAAAACTTTTGAAATGATGTTAGCCATATGTTGCAGCTGCCCTTCAGTTAAGAGACAGACTTTGTTAGAACTAATTGATGTGACTTGTTATCATGCTCCCTGGTAGATAAGGGTGCCCCCAAAAAAGCCTTACTGAAAAAGACATGTTGGCCCTGACCCCAAGCATGCACACATGAGTTTACAATGTAAGATACATGCATAATGGACCCTAAAAGTCTGGAGCCTATTTATTCTCACGATCGTTTCTTTGCGTTGCATGCCTGATGCTGTGAACACAAATCTGTGGTGATTGTCACAACTGATCGCGAGGCTTCAAGCATCACCCACCCACCCTCATGCAGGTCCGCATCTGGAGGACTGCACGCCCACAAAGTGACATTCTGAGGACCATGCGGTGGATAACAGGGCTAGAGCAGCATCCAGACCTCGTAGCGTGGTACAAATTCAATGAGCCAGGTGCATGCCTGATGTATTGGGAGGTGTGAATGCATACCTTGTGGTGCAGTGGCAGGAAAGTGCCCTAAGGAGGAATGGCTCTACTGGTGTGTAGTCTGGCTCAATGGGAACACATTAATGATACCTAATATGTGTGTGGTCTCTATGTCACTTAAGAGCACAAGGCGTGCTCCCCAATGAGTGCTCTTAAGGCTGGAGTGTTTGGCAAATGCATGTTACCTGTATCTAAGCGCTTTTAAAAGTCCACATATTAAGTCTGAGAACGGCATATAGCATACTGGCCACACAGAGAAATTTTGCTTTATCTACTGTTCTTATCGTAAAAACCATGCACTGATGTGTGTGTCAGGCGACAGCACAGACCACGGCCACTTTGTGACTCACACCAAAGCACTGGATGCCAGCGGTCATGGCAATCACCTGGTAAATTCAGTGGCAATCACCTGGTAAATTCACTTCCATTTTGTAAATCACCTGTGAGGTGTAAATCACCTGTGAGGTGTAAATCACCTGGTAAATTCACTTCCATTTTGTGTGTGACATGAATTTGATGAGCAACACGTCCCCTCTTGAACCGCATGCACTCATTGGCTTGGTGGGAGTGCATCCCTTGCTGTGCAGTTCTTAACACCCTCTTTGTTGCATCACTCTTCTAAAGCAACCGGCAAAATGCAGCAAGTGGCGCCACTTATATCTTAACAGCGCACCATTGCATCATTATGCAGCATGACAGTTATGCTGTTCAGTCAATGATAGGCTGTCATGCAACAAGGCAGTTATGTTTTTGTGTCATGCAACATTATGGTTATGCAGTTATCTATGCCACTCGAGTGCCATGCTGTTGTATCATGCAATGTGATTGTTATGCTGTTATGTCATGCAACATGACAGTTATGCTTTTGTTAAAGCGCGTTCACCTCTATTTATCTTCTATTGACCCATCCCGATTACCCAGTTTTCAAATAAAAAAGGGTCCAAGGTTGTCTCATGCAATGTGACAGTTATGCTCTGCTAATTTGCCCACTGCCGTAATTTCCAGGTAATTTTCAAGATCTTGGCTGTGAATTATCGTGTATACACGTCTTATGATTGAACATTCAAACAATTTCAATGCAGAGCCTTGTCACGGAGCCCAAATCCAAGCATATTCATATTCCTGTGCCAGGTGGGGTGTTTAACTCGTTGTGCAACAAATAAAGTCAGCTCTAGTGTTGAGTCATACAACAGCTGTAATAAGGGACAAAAAAAGCACGCCTTTTGTATTGTCATGGGCATCCTGTGAGACTTCTGAAAATTGGATGAAATTCACCCTTATATCTATTCATTGCCTTGAACCTTATACAGGAATATTGCCTGTTCAACCTGATCTTGCTATGCAGGCCAGAAGGGTACAAAGCTCAGCACAGGGATGCTTCAGTTTCGGAACAACTTTGCCCTCCAGAAAGAGGTAAAGCACGCACACATCAGAGGGCGGCAGAGCAAAAGTGAGGTTCTTATCAGAATCTTGGTTAGAATTCGATTTAGATTTAGAGTAAGAATGAGGCACTTGCCAATAAATTGCAGTGATTTGTAAAGTATTAAGCAGCCTACCTTGTTCACACACCCGCCAAGCATGTCTAAATGTGTACCAGTCACAGCTTGAAGCATCACACTTAGCGCATAATACAATACCTGCACATTCTTGCACTCATCTCACACATTAAATATACATTATTGCTCATGTGTAGGCTGCCGATATGCCAGGAGGGAGCTTCACAGTTGAGCTGTGGGCGAGGGGGGGAGCTGTGGATCAAGACGCACAGCAGCAGCGTAGCGCAAACCTTTTCAGTTATGCAACTGAGTCAACCAGCCATGGTGAGCCTCTCCTTACAGGTGTATTTGATTTGCGCTGGTAGGTATTTGTTTTACAAGAAATGTTGAATGTTGAACGCAAAGACAAGCCAAGGTGAGCCTTCCCCTCTAAATCAGTGGCGCAATGCAGTCAGCCACAATTGTTCCTCAAGCAATTGATTGGCAAAAAGTCAGCGGTGAGTCTGGGAATGAAATGAAGCCCATGAAATGTGCATGAGTCAACCATACGTTAAAGAATATAACATGTCTGGACTGGATTACATCTCCATTACAGATGAGAGAAATGCAAATGGTTGTCTCCAAGATTATTTGCAACTGACTGACCACTCCTAAGGGTGGCCTTTATAGGCTCCGTGCATACAATTTGGTAGATCCTTGCATATCACTTGAGCATATGTGCTCTACGCAGGCCACACCTCCTTCATGGATGATGCTGTCCGGATAGAGCGCCTCCTCAGCGAGCAAACGCCCGAGTGGCTTGAGCCCCGCGTGAGCACTGTGGGGGCGATAGCTTTGCACATAAACAGCAATGAACATACTGACTCAGAGGACAGCAGGGCCTGGGTCTACTTTGACGCTAAATGGTGCGTATCTTGGTGCGGTAAGAGCTGGGCACTGTTGCCGGCTGCCGAGCGCATCAGTGCATTTGCAGGCTTGCTCTCTGAAGCACTGGCCAGTGATGTAAAAGTTTTTTCATCAATCATTGGCAAAGTAGAGCAATGCACTGAGCAGCTCTTATGTGCAATAGCAGCAGCCTATCTTGGGGTGTGGGGCTCATATAATTGAGTGTTGTGCCCCTCACATTGCAAAAGGCACGTACCTATTCCTCAGGGAATTAAAACAACCATTGTGCTGAACAAATCTTCTTGAGATTTTTATGTCTTAGTCAAGGAACTGGGATGCAAAAGTTCCATATGCGTAAGAGAGTAAGCGTCAAGGCTAAGCTGTCAAAAACTGTCTAGTAAGTCCATTGGGGGAGATCTTGCGAAGTTGCACCTTACTTTTGTGTGAGGCCAGGAGTAGCTTGTGTCATTGAAGTGTGGGCATTCTGAGCATGGTTTTGCTGATAAGCTAGGCGCACTGCCTATTTCTCTTTGCACAATGACAATGTGAGGACAGTGCATGCAGAAGCGATATAAGCAGATTGCCAATCATCTGCACTTGAGCAGAGGATGGGACTGACAGTTGCTGCGTGAGCTCTATCCAGCAGATGGGGCTCATGGTATTGGGGAATGCCAAACGTGCAGGGTGGACGACCAGTGGCACCACGTTGCAGCCAGGTGGGACTCAAACAGCGGCACTGCCACACTTTACTTTGATGGCAAGCCTGCCACACCGTTCTGGAAGGCAGAGGGCGCATTGCGGTCTTTTTCTCGCCCGAGCGTGAGTTACCTTGCTTGTAGCTCAAATTGATTGCATGTTTCCATTCCAGACGTACAGGAGTGTACGTCGCCAAGCCAGCTGCAAAAGACATGACAGACCTTTGATAGATTGGGAGTATCTAATGCCACTATTGTGCCTGCATATTGCTCAGCCCTGTTGACAGTCGTGAGTCCACAGATTAGTCCTCGCCAATGATGCCATACATGCTTGCCTTGGCCCAAGGTGGGTGGCCTCTTCTCCTGAATTGGTGGACGGAGTGACTTCACTGCCAGTGTGTTTTTTCTTTTCCTGCCATGCTTTCCAGGATGGTGGAGTAGACCCAATCCTAGCACCCATGACCCAGCGAGGCACAGAGGGCTCGCTCGTATTGGGGCAGGTGCGCTGCACAGCCTATATGATCATAATTCAATCTATGCAGACCAGGCAACTGGCGAGGGTATACCTCGGCGCTATAGGCAGGTACTCTGCACAGCCTTTATGATCATACTTCAGTCTATGCAGACCAGGCTACTGGCAAAAAGTATAAGAGAGAGGCTCGCTAGCCTTGGCCTAGCAACAAGGTAATCAAAGGCCTGCTTGTCCTTTAAGGCGGGAGCGTTGAAGGACAATTCAATGCATTTGCCCCTAGAGTTTTTTTTTAGCAAGCAGGAAATGAGCAGTAAGAATTTAGCTTGGCTTGTGCTTTGAGCAGAACAAAAATCTTGAGCCTAAGATGTTTGCTTTGCACATGGATCTGGCAGCTTCCTTGAGCTGTCCAGGACCCGTAAGACTTGCTGCTGGATATTGTCTTATTTGTGTAAGTGGCAGCTACCGTGCACTTCACGTAAAAAATTTAGGCCATGACAGGCATTCAAAGGCACCACCAGGTGCATAACCCAATCCCTAGTGAGCGTTTGCTTTGACAGAACTTGGCAGGGACAGCCTTGGAATCTTTAGAGCATCCACATGAACACAAAGTCTCTCATGGTTTGACAGACGCACCAATGGATCACTTAAGAATACCCACTTGGGCATTGATAGTGGCTCCTATCACTGCTGTCTGAAAGCAGGTTGATGAATCAATTTTGGGATACATGGATGCATAGCATGATTTGTCTCTTATGCTTCCTGTGCAAATGTGACCTCAAACTCAAAAAGATGCTTGACACGTAAGCGCAATTTTGGCAAATGAGCCTGGTTCAAATAATTAACATGACGCATTGACATTGTGCATCCTTGAAGCTGTGTGCATCCTTGAAGCTGCAGTTTGTACCAATGCGCATTTAAGAAACCCAATAAGACATTGAGATGGATCATAGATAGCGCGCTTATGCCTTGCTGATTGCATTCCGCATAGCTCTTCTGTTTGCTTTCCCGTCAAGCTTGCTGTCACTTGACCTACTGGTCACAGGACCAGGATTGCTTTGGTGGTTGCTTTTCCTCAAGCGACTCATTCAAGGGTGACATGGCAGTTGTGCGCATATGGAAGCGTGCCCTAGATACAAGCGAGGTAGGTGCAATTGTACCTACAATGCTTTTCCAGCTGATTTGCATACTGCTGTGGTAAAGTTTTTTGGTTTTTATACTTGCAGAATCAATGTCTCATCATTACACAGCAAGAATCTTAGTCTCTCGTCTTCATTAAACTTTCAAATTAAGATATTGCACAACACTCTTTTTCCTTGAAGATAATTCAAAACATGGCAAAAGCGCGCCCAGAGTCTACAGATGACCTTGCTGCGCTGTACATCTTTGATAATGATGGAGTTAAGCAGGCACAAGGAGGAGGATCTTACGTGGTGGACAGGTAGGTGCACATGAGCTGTAGCAAAAAGCATTACTTATCTTGGTAGGGAGGTGGGATCAGTTACAATTGTATTGTTTCTCCAAAGTTGAGGCTTGTCAAGAGAGAGGAGCAATCCATTACAAAAATAAAGAGGTGTTGCATACGTTGTGCACTCTGACCATCAGATGCAAGCACGTGTTGAAGTTCTGGCACTTGGAAACAAGCAATTCAAGCAGCACAGAGGTGCCAACTCCATGCATTGATAAAGCAATTTTTCTTGCCATGTAAAGTTGTTTTCTTATTTATGTTACACAAACCGCTGCTGTTCTTTATCACAGATCTGGGAAGGGGAACCATTTGGATCTTCGGAGTGCTGCTCCTCAATACGTGTACTCCACGGCGCCCCTGGCCTTCTCAGACGGCCGCCCTGTTGCACCTCCCATGCCTGGAGGGGGCGGCTACTCACTGGCCCTGAATGACAAACAGGCAAGGCCATCTCTGCAAGCCAGATGACCTGCAGCGTCCAGTAAGGAAGGCCGAACTAGCACATAACTGGGCAAAGAGCCAGAGCATACATGCCCATTCATGCAAGGCAGAGTGGCTTTGGTCACTATGCTGCTTTTTATTCCAAAAGCTGTTTCAACAGGTTACTGAAACAGCCGGCCAAGGCTCATGTCATGGATCATGAGTACTACCAGCTAATGACCTTGCCTTCCCATCACATCAGGACCCTGGCCGTTGCCCACAGGCATTGCCCCTCTTTGTGCAAACAAGCCTTTTTGTCATACATGCGGACCTCTGCTGATTGCCCGCTACCGGGCTTCCAGAATAGGCAGCACAGGTCCCCGGGGCTATCCTCCAGGCGATGTGCCTCCATCCATCAGTGCCATCCCTCTATGCTTCACTCTTCGCAGGTGCTTTTGGCGACAAATTTCAACAACTTCCCCTCAAGAGCCATCACTGTGGAATTCTGGATGTTCAGGCAGGTGTCTGGTGTTGATAGGCATGGATGGCTCGTGCGCCCTGCAAGGGTCCAGGGCATACACTGTTCGTAATGCACTGCCAGAACTGACAAGCAGGGGAGATAAGTAGATAGATTTGTAGCACTCACAGCCTCCCATGCATTTGGCACCCTTGCACTGATTAAAATACACGATGCTGACAAATGAGGCCTTTCCATGATATCCCAGAAGCGGGTGCCGATATTTGGCAAGGATGCAACTTTGCTATGATGACACATCATGTAGATTTAAGATTCCAAGCTGTGAAAAATGCTATGAAAAAAAAACATGCTATGCTATGCTACACGCAAATGTATGCATTCACAACAGCATTGCCCAAACTGTTATACTTTGGCTGCAGCACTGATACCTGTCGGCCAGGAGTGCCCTTCAGGTCAGTCATATGATGCATCAATCCCCTTTCCAGTGCCGACTGGATGCTAGAACAACAAAGCAATTATTGGAACTTGAGGGCTTTACTTTGCCCCTGCTGTGATGCGATCAAAGCTTGTGCAATTGTGCCTTGGTCAGCTGCACCTTGTGCAACCGTGACGCTGGCCTTGCGTTTCAAATTTTTTGCAATAATGCACTGCAAGTGGATTTGCAAGTGGATGCACTGCAAGCAGTACATGTGTCTATAATGTCAGGATTGCTCTTCATAGATGAGATGACAAGAATGGCAACAAGACCTCGAGCACAGGCGGACACACACTCAAAATGTAACTTGATTTAACATGTCATGGCCAACAGTATCCCATGAGTTTGTTTTGTCTGTCGCTGTGGCAGCTATGCTGCAGGCGACTATGCCAAGTCAGACAACTCTTTCCTCATCTTCAACTACAACTCCTGGTATGTGCGTAGCCTTGCTTTTGTAGCTGACTATTCATTTAAATGCTGAAGTCCCCCAGAGCCCTGGCGCAACATGTCAAGGAATTCACCTGCAAGCAACTTACGAATTGATGAATCATCAAATCATGGTGTGTAGAAGGATGCTCTTCAGCATGCTTCTACACAAAACCAAGTCACAGATACTCACCGTTCCAGGCTTACTTGAGGCGTATGGTCACCAATGAAAGCTGAGCACAAGATTGTACAGGAGCCTTTTTCCTCATGCTGTGGGAATACAGGCAGCGCTTACACTCTCTGACCAATCTTGTTCCGCCGATGATGTCTACAGGCACACATCTTGCTTGCACCCTCAAAGCACCCAAGCATTTCACACACCAAATTCCACTCCTTCTTCTCCTCCCGACTTGCTCATGCCTAGGGGTGTTTCAGTGATGGAGGATGAAGGGGTGTACGGCGACCACCTGTCTGGGATCAGTGCCACAGATGGCAACTGGCACCACATTGCCGTGACTTGGGACAGCCACACCGGCAAGCAAGTGCTCGGAAACTTTTATGGGCTTTGTGGAATGTGTGCACCAGCATGCACCACCAGGCATGGTCCCCTGCACCTGGTGGCACTTAGAGCGCACTTTCCATGAATCCATTCCTGGCAAGACCTTGTTCACTAGTGGGCGTTGCTCCTGGAACACTGGCATGCTGTGGTGATGAAATGCTGTGTGCAAAACGTGCTCACTCCTCCTTTCTTGATATGAACAATAATAAGGCTATCAAGTATGGCCAGTGCACAACGCATGTTGGCATACGTGCAAGGGATTTCCCTCATACAGGGAAATGCTCGTGCGTGCCTTTAGGGAACTGAAGAGGGCCCTGTGGGAACCAGAGGGAGCCTTGTTCGCACTTTGGGAGCACGTCAGGGCAAATAATTGTCTGTATGCAACATTGTGTTTGTGTGCGCGCAACCCTGTTAAAGCAGACTTGTGTTCTTTGACATTGGGTGTGTGTGTTCCGTCTTGTTCATGCAGGGTTGTGTTCTTTGACAACGGGCGGCAGCAGTGGGTGACGTATCGTGGAAAGGGCAAGTCCATCCCGAGTGGAGGGACCCTGGTCATAGGAAGGGAGCAGGTGAGCACGCCAGGGTGTAATATAAACACATGCGTGGGCGAGGGGTACAGCCCTCAGCATGCTCAGATATGGTTTCCAATGTTTGAAAAACAGGTGGCAGCCTATTGATGATTTGATGCCGTGCAGCTGTATCCATTGGCTATTGACCTGTCATCCATGCTTTCACCACCTCCTAGGACTGCAAGGGAGGCTGCTTTGACTCAGCTGCAGGAGCTGCAGGCCGCACGTCGGACCTGAAGGACCAAGAGTACGGGGCTCAGGTCTGTGTGTGAAGTTGGATGTCTTGAGGTCACGCAGTGTGTGCGTGCTCACAGCGTGCGTCAATGTGCTGTGCGGCTTTTGTGTGTTGCCACCCGGCTTGCCAAGGTTGTGGCTGTGACTGTGCCAGATGTGGACTTGAAGGGTTTGGTTGCCACTTATTCCATTGAGGCAGTGACATATGCCCAATCTTGTCCTTGGATGCCTTGAAGCTCCTGCGTGTTGCGGTGATTTTTGAAGCATGCTAGTGTGAAGATGCAATGGGACATTTAAGGCACGGGACCAATTGCCTTTGAGCTGCAACAAACATTTTTTTCATTGAGTCCATGAATCCATGTGGGGGCTCCACAAAACTTTTCAGGTAGCAACACCATATGACCATTTGCGGGTAGCAACATGTTGCTACCCATGGTGTACACCATATGACTGCAGCATGGACCTGATTTTGAGTACCGTGCCCTCCATGGATCCTTAACATATAGTCTGGATGATGTAGAGAATTATGTATCTGCGTACCCGGCAAGCATGAATATGAACAATTCACAGATTGCCATAACCTCTCTGCTGTATGCCATTGTGCTGTATGCTGTCAGGACTTCTTTGGCGTGATTGAGGAAATGCGCGTGTGGAATATTGTGCGCTCTCCAGAGGAAGTGAGGAAGGGCATGGAAATGGATGATGGGCGTGGTCCAGGTATGTGCTCAAAGCTGGGTGTACAGTGCCATTGAGGTTACGGACCACGGTAAGCCTTTTGTTATTGGGGAAAGCAATCAGGTGTGCTTACCTAAATATACATGTCATGCAATTCTGGTTGGTGTGAGCAAGTGCTGTCATCATTACGTGCAAAATCTCTCAAACGGGTGGCTATGTGCTTGTTGGCTTGGCTGTGTACTTCAAGCTTTTACCTGATGTGGACGTGGTAGGCCTGTGTCTTGATTTTCATTGCTTGCTAGATTGCTACCAGGAGCCCTAGATTGCCTACCAGGAGCAGGCTGTCACCCTGTCATCCTGGTGTACCACTCCCTCCCTGCCTGTCATCCTGGTGTACCACTCCCTGCCTGCCTGTCATCCTGGTGTACCACTCCCTGCCTGTCATCCAAGTGTACCACTCCCTCCCTGCCTGTCATCCTGGTGCACCACTCCCTGCCTGTCATCCTGGTGTACCACTC
>LKMJ01001650.1_pt1 | contig 19980 bp, 17 predicted proteins | sample 643391 | NCBI WGS metagenome assembly LKMJ01 (sample SAMN04112250, study PRJNA286221) | soda lake metagenome | biome: soda lake; feature: Kulunda Steppe; material: water; isolation source: sample PL-Br10 brine of Picturesque Lake | place: Russia: Kulunda steppe | collected 2010-07 | reverse complement strand
CCGAAGCCGAGCGAGTACGCGACCTGGCCCGCCTCGATCGTCTCCCCGCTCGGGAGCGTCTCGCCGGTGCCGTTGAAGATGGCGTAGATGAAGTCGGGTTTGAACGCCGAGAGGCTCGTGCTGAAGACCCACGTCCAGACGCCGACCATCAGGAAAAGCCACGAGAAGTTCTCCATGGCCGCCTCGGTGACGCCGTGTGAGAGGTCGTCGATGAAGCCGAAGACGTACCCGACGGTCAGATGGACGACACCGAGCACGAGGCTGACGACGATCCACGCCTGTGCGAACGCGAGGTTATCCGGCGAGAGACCCTTCTCCATCGGCGAGCCGCCCTCACCGAAGACGACGTAGCCGAGCTCGTGGAGCCCGAAGAACTCGCCGTACAGGACACCGAAGATGATCGTAAAGACGCCGGCCCAGACGGCGACGCCGCCGAGACTCCGGAAGCCGGCACTGTCGAAGTTCGAGAGCAGATACCAGCCCATCAGACAGTAGAGGATCCCGTAGCCGACGTCCCCGATCATGAACCCGAAGAAGGCGGGGAACGTCAAGAAGAGCACGAGCGTCGGGTCGAGTTCGTTGTATTTCGGCCGGTTGATCACGCCGACGAGCATCTCGAACGGTTTCGCACTGGAGCGGTTGTCGGGGATCACCGGCGGCGATCCACCGCTCATCTGGCTGCCGCCGTCGGCGACCGCCTCGCCCTCCGCGTGGCCGTCGTCCGATTCGAGCGCCTCCCGTTCGTGGGCGTGACCGTCGTCGTAGGCGGCCCGTTCGAGTTCCTCGATTTCGGCGTGGGCACCGACCCGCGAGTCGAGCGTCGCGACGAGTTCCTCGTACCGTTCGCTCGGGATCCAGCCCTCGGCGACGAAGGCGTTCTCCGTCGTCGCGAACGTCAGCGGCGCCTCGCGCTTTTGAACCTCGATCGAGAGCTTCTCCTCGGCGGCCAGAAGGAAACCGGCGACCTCGTGTTTCAGGTCCTCGAGCTCGTTTTCGACGGTTTCCAGTTCCGACTCGATCGCTCGCTGTCGGTTCCGGAGGGTATCGATGTACGCTTCGGGGCTCGTCGCCCCGTCGTCGCCCTCGAGGTCGGGAACCTCGTAGGCGGAAAACGCCGTCCCGACGAGGACGTCCTCGGGGTCGACGTCGGGGTACAGAAAGAGGGCGACGTACTCACCCTCGGCGTAGAGTTCGTACGCCTCGACGGACTCGTCTTCCTCGATCGCCGCCTCGATCGCCTCGGCGTCACCCTCGCCGACAGTCACGGACAGCGAGTCGTATCCGGTGAGGAGATCGAGATCGATCCCGATCTCGGCGAACGGACGAGTGCCGTCGATCTTCTCGTCGATCGAGCGGAGCTCGGTTCGCAGCTCCGAGCGCCGGTCGTCGAGTTCGTTGACGCGCTGGCGGGTGTTTTCCAGTTCAGCCTCGAGTTCGTCGTCGTCGATGATCCGGGGTCGGCCCGCGTCCTCGGTCTCGATATCGAGCGTGCTCTCGAGGGCACGGACGGTGACGAGTTTGCTGGCGGCGTCCTCGGCGCCCTCGATCGGGTCGCCGGGCGAAAAGCCCTCCCAGCTGCCGTCGTAGTCCGTGATGTGGACCAGATTCAGCTCGTGGACCGCCTCGATGACCTCGTCCATGACGCGTTTGGATCCCGTTACCGAGACCCGGCTCATCCGTTTCGGTCTAAGACTGGACATTCACCGCCTCCCGGAAGAGATCCACGGCGTACTCGACCACCTCGTCTCTGTTCTCCGCGGCCCGTGATTCGAGGTCGGCACGCTCCGTTTCGCCCGTCTCGAGGATCTCCTCGCGCTCGGCTCGGATCTCCTCGCGCGCCTCCTCGAGACGTTCGTCCTTGAGGTTTTGTGCCTCCTCGCGGGCGTTCTCTCGGATTCGGTCGGCTTCCTCTCGCGCCTCGGAGATCCGTTCCTCGCGGTCGGATTCCGCCTCGGCGATGATGTCGTCGGCCGAATCCTCGGCCTCCTTGATTCGGTCAAGAACCTCTGGCCTGGCCATAATTATATCAACTGTCGGTTCGGAAAGCGGCTATTTGGTAGTTGCGAAACGGATCCGACGTTCCGGGAACCAGAACCGAAGCGGTTACGAAGTAAAAACTGAAGCGATACTGGGCCGAAAAACGGCAGCGAACGGGACGATCGCCGATCGCCTCACTCGATGTAGCCGAGCGCGTCCTCGATCCGACCGAGTTCGGGGCCGGTCGTCTCCTGACCGGCGATGTAGCCGTTTTCGTTCGCGATCAGCCCCGAACCGACGAGCGGGCCGCCGTAGTTGATCGTCCCGATGTCGGCGTAGACGCCGAACAGTTCCTCGAGGAAGTCGAGTTTCTCGTCGGTCGTCTTCGGGTGACAGAGGACACCCCTGTTGGTGACGGCGGCGGCGGTGCCGACCGTCCGGACGTCGGCGATCATCCCGCGTTCGACGGGGACGTCGAGGGCGTCGGAGACGGCGGTGAGCGCCTTGCGAGGGAGATCCGGGTGGACGAACGCGCCCTCGTCGTTCGCGAGCACGACGTTGCCGGCGGCGTTGATCCGTCCCGGAAGCTCGATCACGGGAAGCTGGGTCGCGTCCCGAATGCGGTCGCGCTCGCGGTCGGTGACACGTTCGCTGACGAGCAGCCCGTTCTCGTTGCCGACCGCGAGCGCGCCGACCGTCCCCGAGCCGGCGATCGTCGTCGGGACCGAAGGCACCGCTAACTCCGCCTCGAAATCGTTCAGCAACGATTCGTCGATATCGGGGCGGACAAGCAAACAGTCGTCGGTCGCGCGTGCGAAGACACCGACATACGCGGAGCCGGAGAGTGCCGCCCGGAGCACGTTATGCGGTCTCGGCTTCGACGACGGCCTCGCCGGCCTCCTCGAAGCGGGCCGCCCGAACGCGGAGCTTCCGCGGCGGGTTCGCTCGCCCGCGCTCCCAGATCGTCTCGTTGATCGAGGGATCGAGCCGGACGGCGTCCTCGTCGACGTTGAAATGCTGTGCCAGATGCGAGCGAACGAGGCTCATCGCCTTGTCCGCGCGGCTGGTCTTCGATTCTGCGAGGACGTCCCGAAGCGGGACCGTCATGACGCGCTCGTCGAATTCGGCGCTCATTCGTCCGTGTCACTCCGACGCCAGTTACGGCGTTTGTGGTTGCGCAGCGTGTCCCGGTCGGTCTTCATGATGACCCACGCCGGGACGCGGCTGTTCTGTCGTTCCAGCTTCGAGAGCCGCTTTTTCTTCGCTTTCGACTTCTTACCCATAGTGTAGCTCACTTCCGTCGCGGCATTTAAATTCTTGTTCCTTTGGGTGCGAGACTCTGAACGGCAGCGAAGAGTCTCGAAAGGCGAGCGGGGAGCAACGCGACCCGCGAGCAGTGCGGGGTTCCGAGCGATAGCGAAGGATCCCGAAAAGCGAACGTCGACCGGAGGAAGCCGTGAGCAGCGAGCACCCGAACGATAGCGAGGCGCCCCGAACACAACCGCTCCCCGAACGGAACCACTTCCGCCCCGCCACGCGGGGGTTTTTGTTCGACCGCGACGAGGGTCGTCGTATGTCCGATCTGGGTGATTTCGCGAACTACGATCCCGACGACGGGGATGACGACCGGTCGGCGTCGGAGGGGGGCGGCGAAGACAGCGATTCACAGTCTGCTCGAAGCGCCGGAACGGCCGACGAGGAGTTCGAGCCGGTCTCCGTCTCGCCGGTCGGCTCCGATCGGGGGATCGGAACGCTGTCGGCCTCGGAGGGGCTCATCATAAGCGAACGCGACGACGACACGTGCCTTCGGGCGTACGTCACCGTCCGGAACCGGTCGTCGGTTCGCATCGGCAGCTATCTCGTCGCCTCCTACCCCGACGGGGAACGGCTCTTCTGTCGGATCGTCGCCCTGGAGTACGCCCAGGAGTTCCGCTCGGACGACGCGACGGAGATCCACGCCCGCCGGGCGATGCGTCAGGAGTCGGTCGACGAGAACGACTACAAGTTCATGGCGACGCTGGAGCCGCTTTCGGTCCTCTACGAGGAGGGCGGCGAGCTCAAACGCCGGATGACCGATCGGGTACCGAAACCCGAGACGGTCGTCAGGGAGGCGAAAGACGACACCGAGATCAAGACCGGGCTGAAGATCCCCGAATCGGGCGTCTTCCTTGGCCATCTGGCGGTCGGCGGCGAGAAGGTCAGAACGGCGGCCAGCCCCCCGACGATCGACTACCGCCTGAAGGACGACTACGAAGCCGGCGATCCGCTCGTGTTCAGACACACGCTCGTGGCCGGCGGGACGGGATCCGGGAAAACCCACGGCGCGAAGAACGTCCTCCGGCAGTATCTCGCCGAGGATCGACGGTATCCGACGGGCGACGGACGGACGGTCGCGCCGGCGCTGATCCAGTTCGATCCGCAGGACGAGTACGCCCAGATGCACGACGACAACCCCGCGATGGACGCCGACTACGAGCGTCGACTCGAACGGGAAGGGGTTGCCCACGGCGGCGTCGACGACACGAAGGCGTTCGTCCCAAAGGTCGGTTCCGCCAGTTACGCCGCCGCCCACCACGGCGCCGAGCAGGTCGCGTTCACCATCCCCTTTTCAATGGTCCACGACAACCCCTGGCTCGTCGCCGGCAGCGGGCTCAACGACAACCAGTACGGCGCGCTCGTGACCGTCCTGTTGCCCCGGTTCGAGCGACAGTACGGCGATAGCGGTACCTACGAGCAGTTCCGGTCGTTCCTCGACGACCCGGCGCTGAAAGAGGAACTCGACGACTCCGGGCGCGTCCACGAGGCGACTTTCGACGCGATCCGACGGCGGATCAGGGGATTCGGCGGCGTCTTCGATCAGGACGCGCCGCCGATCACCGACCTCGTTTCGGAGTTCGTCCGCCCCGGCGGGATCACGACGGTGCCGACCTACCACATCAACGACTCGCGGGCGACGACGACGGTCGTACTCGCGGTCGCTTCCCTCCTGATCGACGAGAAGCTCTCGAACGACCCCGAACACGACCGGATCAAGGAGACGCCGCTTGTCGTGGGGATGGACGAGGCGCACAACTTCCTCACCGACGCCGACAGCGTCCAGGCGACCCGCGTGATCGGCAAGTTCGCGGAGGCGGCCAAGCAGGGGCGAAAGGAACGGCTCGGGCTCTTTTTGATCACGCAGGACCCACAGGACATCGCCGATCCGATCTTCAAGCAGATCAACACGACGGTCGTGTTGAACCTCGGCGACGAGGACGCCATCAAGGCCGTCAACATCCCCTCGAACCTCGAGGGGAAAGTCCCCTACATGGAGAAAGGCCAGATGGTCGTCTACTCGCCCGATAACTCCGAACCGGTCGAGTTGATCGGGCTCTCGAACTGTCTGACCCGCCACGGTCGGGACTGAGCGCGGGGAAGATCGGAACCACCCCGAAGCAGGGCTGGAGGGGTTACGGGGAGGACAGACCGAAACAATCCGGAAGGACGGTAACGTTTTACCCGACCCGGCTGAACCGTGACCCGATGTACGCGCTCCGGTACCACGAAGCAGGCGATCTGGACGTCCTACAGTACGAGTCGATCGATCAGCCCGAACCGGGCCACGGGGAGGTGCTGGTGGAGGTACGGGCCGCCTCGGTCAACCCGGTCGACGCGAAGATCCGCGAAGGGGTCGACCCGGGGGGACCGAAAACGACGGGCTCCGATCTGGCCGGCGTCGTCGTCGAGGTCGGCGACGGCGTCACGAAGTTCGAGGCCGGCGATCGCGTCTTCGCGACGGGGCTCCATACGGGCCGGTTCAGCGGCGGGTCGTTCGCCGAGATGGCGACCGTCCCGACGGACCTGCTCGCGGAGCTTCCCGACGGGATCAGCTTCGATGAGGGCGCCGCCGTCGCGCTCGTCGGGGTAACGGCGTGGCGGGCGCTCGTCGATCACGCCGACTGGAAGCCGGGCGATTCGGTGTTCGTCCACGGCGGGAACGGCGGCGTCGGTCACATCGCGGTCGGGCTCGCGGACGCCATGGGCGGCTCGGCGGTCTGTACGGCCCGTCCCGAATACCACGACAAGCTCCGGGAACTCGGCGCCGAGACGGTCATCGATTACCGGGACGACGATCTGGCCGAATCGGTCCGGGACGCCACCGGCGGCGCCGACGTCGTCCTCGATCACATGCCCGACGAGTACATCGAGTTCGACGTCGACGTCGCTGCGATGGAGGGCGACATCGTGATCATCGCCGGCGGCGAGACGACGTTTCCGGCGACGTCGCCGGCCCGGGGGAAGGAGATTGACGTCCACATGATGAGCATGTCGAACCTCTCGAGTCACCCCGAGATGCCCGATATCGCCCCGATACTCGAACAGCTAGCCGAACTCATGGCCGACGGTCGACTCGAGGTCGTCATCGACCGCACCTACTCGCTGGAAGAGGGCGCCGAGGCCCACCGCGCGGTGCTAGAGGAGAGTCTCCTCGGGAAGATCCTCGTCGTTCCCGAGTGAGCCGAGCGCGCGGAAACGATAAGCCGGGGCACCGACGACGTGACCCTCGCGTCGGGTCAGAAGATGTCCGCCTGTCGGTAGACCGAGAGTCCGTCGCTCGTGATCTCGTAGGGTTTCGTCTCGCGGGAGTGGTTCGCGTTCCGGATCTTCTGGATCTCGACGGCCAGTCGAGTCTCCTGAAACTCCGTCCGGACGTACTGCAGGACGAAAACGCCGTCCGTGAGATACTCGATAATGCCGTATTTCGACGTGTAGGGGTCGGCCTCGCTGGCTTCGCTCGTCACCATCGTCGTGACGCCCGCGTTTTTGAGTGATTTCGTGAAATCGAAGACCTCGGTCCGACGCTTGGCCTGGTCATTGTACATCATCTCGAGTAGCGAGACCGAGTCGAGGACGAGCCGATCGGCGTCGAACTCCTCGATGAGCCGCGGGAGGTCGCTCCGGATCGAGGTGAGGCTGTTGGCCATCTCGACGGGGTCGAGATCAACGATCGCCAGCCGGTTGTCCTCGATGTATTCGTCGAATGGCCACCCTTTCTCGATGCCCGCGTTCCGGACGGCTTCTTCGCTCTCCTCGAGCGTGATGTAGACGGCGTGTTCACCCTGGGTGATACCGTGGTTGAGGAACTGCAGTCCGAACGTCGTCTTGCCGCTCCCGGCCGAACCCATGACGACCATGAGCGACCGCTCCGGAACGCCACCCTGTATCATTTCGTCGAGCCCCCGGATGCCGAGGTCGAGGCGGGGAATGTCCGAATCGGGATCCGCATCGAAATCGCCCGAACCGTCCCTCCCGCCGGTTCCACCGCCGAAGGCCGCTTCGAAATCCTCCATTCCGGGCTCGTCACCCGTTTCCGGGGCATCGGTCGGACGCTTCGGAGTGTCGCCATCCGTTTCGGGAGCGTCATCGTCGGATCGGCTCTTCCCGCCGCTCTCGAACCAGTCGTCGTCGCCAACGGCCCGCTTCCGGTCGGCCGGGCGCTCCGGAGCGTCATCGTCTGACGACTCTTTCCCGCCGCTCTCGAACCAGTCGTCGTCGCTCACGATACCCCTCCGGTCGGCCGTCGCATACACCGGGTTGAACCGCGGGGGTCTTAAGATTGCGTCGGATTTCGAAGGTGGAGCCCGACGCGGGCGGTTCGGGGGGCTTTTGTCGTCGGCTATCGAAGGCCGACCCGATGCATCTCGGCGTCGTCGCAAAGCAGGACACGCCCCGGGCCGCCGAGCTCGCCGACCGGATCAGCGGGCGGATCGACGCCACCGTCTCGGTCGACGAGCGGACCGCGGAGGTACTCGGAATCCCGGGCAAGCCCGTCTCGGAGCTTGCGGCGTGTGATCTCGTCGTCTCGATCGGCGGGGACGGCACGTTCCTCTTTACCGCACGGGAGGTGTCACCGACGCCGATCATGGGCGTCAACCTCGGCGAGGTCGGGTTTCTGAACGCCGTTTCGCCGGACGACTGTGTCGAGGCCGTCCGGAGGGCCACCGAGCAGGTCTGGACCGGGGACGCCGAGTTACAGGAGCTCCCACAGATACGGGCGGACGGGACGGGATGGGAGCTTCCGGCAGCCGTCAACGAGATCGCGGTCCTCGGCCCACAGCGCGGTCGGGACAACGGCGTCCACGTCGATATCCGGGTCGACGGGGACCGGTACTCGGCGGGAAGAGCCGATGGCGTACTCGTTTCGACGCCCGCCGGATCGAGCGCCTACAACCTCAGCGAGGGCGGACCGCTCGTCCATCCCGACGTGTCGGCGTTCGTCGTCACCGAGATGTGTGCCGAGGGATCGATGCCGTCGCTCGCCGTCCCCATCGGCGCCGAGTTGACGGTCGAACTCGGGGACGCACCGCACGCGTTCGTCGTCGCCGACGGCCGGACGCGACAGCGGGTCGACCCGCCGACGACCGTCAGCCTCGGACCGGCCGCCGATCCCGTCAGGGTCGCCGGGCCGCCGCTGGAGTTCTTCGCGGCGCTCGAAAAGCTTGATTAGGGGGAAACGGAGAACGGATACGGGAGGCTGCCCCTTCCGAAAGCCATAACGGCGATCCAGCCCCTTTAAACAACCAATGAGCCAGCAGCTACCGGACGTGCAGGCGTCGAGCCCGGATGTCAGCGTCGGTCTCAACCGCGTCGGAGTGACGGGCGTCGAGAAGCTCGTCAAGCTCCACCGCGACGGCGAACGCCCGATCGTTCTGATGGCGGATTTCGAGGTGTTCGTCGATCTCCCCGGGTGGCGCAAGGGAGCCGACATGAGCCGCAACATGGAAGTCGTCGACGAGATGCTCGAGGAGGCCGTCTCCGAGCCCGCCCTCCGCGTCGAGGACGTCTGTGGCGACGTCGCCGAACGACTCATCGAGAAACACGAGTACACGACACAGGCGGAGGTCCGCATGGAAGCGGAGTACGTGATCCGCGAACGGACGCCCGCGACCGACCGACCGACTCAGGCGACGGCCGATATCATCGCTTCGGCGACCGCCCACGAGGACGGAACGACCAGAGAGGAGATCGGCTGTCACGTCGTCGGGATGACGGTCTGTCCCTGTTCGCAGGGGATGAGCGAATCGCGGGCGCGTGACGTACTGGAGGGGCTCGACGTCGATCGGGAGACGATCGACGAGTTCCTCGCCGAGGTCCCCCAGCCGGGACACTCCCAGCGGGGACATGCGACGCTGACCGTCGAAACGTCCGGTCAGCCCCGCGTCGATCTCCACGAACTCATCGACGTCGCCCGCGATTCGATGAGCGCACGGATATACAACCTCGCGAAACGGCCCGACGAGGACCACATGACTTTCGAGAGCCACAGTGACGCGAAGTTCGTCGAGGACTGTGTCCGGGCGATGGCCGAGGGAGTCGTCGAGGCGTATCCAGATCTCTCCGACGACGCGGTCGTCAGGATGGAGCAGTCCAACGACGAGTCGATCCATCAGCACAACGCCCACGCCGAGGTCGAAGCCGAGTTCGGGCGGCTGAAGCGGGAGGTCAACGGGGAGCGTTAACGCGGGCGCTCCGCCTCTGGCAACCGAACCGTGACGACGTTGCCGGTGTTGTCGTCGGTCCGGCCGAACTCGAGATCCCCGCCGCAGATATCGACGACCCAGTAGACGAGCCAGAGGCCGAACCCGGTCCCGTGATACACCGCGCCGGGATCCGTCTCCGCGAAGAGCGGTTCGGTCTCGTTGTTGGGGATCGGCGGCGCGTTGTCCCGGACCGAAACCGAAACCGATCCGGGAGCGGTATCGGTTCGAACCTCGATTTCCGGCGGACACCGGGCGTGTTCGATCGCGTTTTCGAGCAGTTCACAGATCGCGTAGCCGAGTTCGGTGACGGCCATCACCGGAGCGCTCTCGGGGAGTTCGGCCCGGACGGTGGCGTCCGGATACCGACTTCTGACGTCGGCGAGGGTGTCTTCGAGGAGTTCGACGAGATCGACCGTAACCGGATCCCCGACGTCACAGAGCACGTCGACGATCCGGCGTTCCTTCTCGACGGTATCGAGCAGATCGGAGCCGGCCTCGATGATCGTGTTCATACATTTCTCGACGTCTTCGTTGCCGTATTTACGAGCAAGGTCGGCGTTGCCGAGGACGACGTTCATCGTGTTCCGGAGGTTGTGTCGGAGGAGGTTATCGAGCACCCGGAGCTGTCGTTGGCGGCGGCGGCGGTTAGTGATATCGCGGCTGAATCCGACGATGTGGGTGACCTCCCCACGTTTGAAGATCGGGTGCCCCCGGACCCACACCCACCGGCGAAAGGAGAGATCGCTGTTGACGCGGTACTCGAGTTCGATCGACTCGCCGGAAGAGAGACGTTCCATCGCCCGACGGACGGCCGGCCTGTCGTCGGGATGTATCTCCTCGAGGAACCGCGACGGATCCTCGTGGAGTTCGTCCCTCGGCATCCCCCACATCTCCTCGAAGGCCTCGTTGACGAAGAGCAGCTCGTCCCACTCGCTCGAGAACATCCACAGAACGTCGTCGGCGTTGGCGGCGATCTGTTTGAGCCGGGTTTCGGTCTCCCGCTGGCGTTTCTGTGCATCCTTTCTCTCGGTGATATCACGGGAGCTGACGACGTACCCACCGAGCGTCGAGTCGGCCCGGTTCCACACCCGGCTCTCGAACCAGACCCACGAGCCGTCCGCGGCCCGGTGTCGGAACGTCACCGTCTCGGTCAGTTCCGCGTCGGACTCGACCAGCCGTTCGAGGACGTCCCGGACCGTCTTCCGGTCGTCCTCGTGGATATACTCGAAGGTGTTGGTTCCGACGAACGTCTCACGATCGTACCCGAGGATCCGTTCGGTGGCGGCGTTCGCGTACTGGTACGTCCCCTCCGAATCGATCACGACGATCTTGTCCTGCGAGAAATCGAGGAGAGTCCGGAGGGTCTCGGTGTTCATACAGAAGCGTGGCCGGAGATTTGGAGACCGCCGATATTGTTCTTACGGCCGATTCAGCGATCGATCCAGGCAGTGTGCCGTCGGCTCAAAACGTGAGTTTTGACGCCTGTGTCCAGCGTGGATCGAACTCCGCTCGGACGCTTTCGGCGAACTCCCGGTCCTTGAGATCGATCATGGCGAACACTTCCTGACTCTGTAGCGGGTGGGGGACCTCGATGACGACCTCGGATTCGTCCAGGAGCGTGAAACTCCCCGAGACGTCCTCGCTCGTCCGGACGGAAAACCGATCGTGTTCGATCAGCGACTCCCGGTACCGTTCGCCGATCGATTCGGGCAAGGCGGGGACGAGTTCCGGGCGCATCAGGAGCCGGATGTCGACACCGCGTTCCATCGCGTCGACGAGTTCGTTGAGAACGAGCGTCCCGACCTCGTCGATATCGAAGAACTGCTCGGTGTAGCTGGAGATCACCATCACGAGCCGTCTGTCGGTCGCGGAGATCCGTTCGATGAGGAGGTCTGCGGCCTCCGTCGGGCCGACAGCCGCGGTCCAGAACGTCTCCTCGACCGGTTCGGCGGTCTCCAGTGCGCCGGCGAGTTCGTCGACGATCGATTCGTACTGGTCGGCCTGCTGGTCGAGTTCGCGTTTCTTTTCGGCGAGAAGCCGATCGAGCGCGGTCTGGGGCTCGACCGCGACGTACTTCTTGGGGCGTGCGGCCGACTGCGAGCGGACGAGATCGTACTGTTCGATGCTGTTCAGAACGTCGTAGATCCGTCCCATCGGAACGTCACTCGCCCGCGACAACTCCTTGGCGGTTGTCGGCCCGGTTTTCAGAAGCGAACGGTAGGCCCGCGCTTCGTACTCCGACAATCCGAGATCTCTGAGGCTCGCCATCGTCGGGATATCCACTCCGGGAAAGTATAAACGCACCGAACGTTTAGCCAGCCAGCGAGTTGTCGCCGGGTGAGGAGCCCGAAGCTGATCAGGGAGCGGGCCCTTCGGCGGCCCGATCGAGGAGTTCGTCGGGCGTCGTGGCCGGTGGGCTCGTTTCGCCGGCACGGACGACGACGGCGTCGTTTCGGTCCGCCGGGACGACGACCTTCTCGTGGTCGGCGATCCGAAGCGCGGCGCGGTGCAGATCACTCCCCTGCGGCGGCGTTCGCACCACGAGCGGGTCGTAATGCGCCCGGGCACAGGCGGCCGCATAGCCCGCCGCCTCCACGCCCATCCGATCGTACGCACCCGCGAAGGCGGCGAGCGCGTCGGTCGCGGCGTCACCGTACCGTTCCTCGCCGGTCAACGCTTCGAGATCCAACAGGGCATCGGCCATCTCTGCGTTCGTCCCGATCGGGTACAGCGGTCGATCGAGCAGGCCGGGACCGGTCGGCGTTCCGTCCCGGAACGAGCCGTCGGCGGCGACGAGCCGGTCGATGGCGTCGTCGGCGATCGCCCGCGCCGGCGAAAGCCAGCCGTCGGGACCGGTCACCTGCGCCGCGGCGGTCAGCCCCGACAGGACGTGTGCGTGATCGGCGAGCAGTCCCGCTTCGCTGTCCTCGCCCTCGAAATGGGTCACCTGACCGTCCGCCCCGAGGAGGACGTCCAGTACGTATTCGAGCGCGCGCTCGGCGTGTCGCTCCGCGCCGTCGTGATCCGTGACTGCGGCAAAGGAGAACAGCGCCTCGGCAGCCATCCCGTTCCGGTCGGCGAGGACGGTCGGGTCGACGTACGGCGGCTCCGCCTCCTCGCGTTCGGTCGGTTCGAGGGTGTAATACTCGCTTGCGGCCTGGCTGGCCGCGAAGGCCTCACCGCTCCAGGCGGTCGTGGTCAGATACTCGACGGTCCGTTCGGCCGTCTTCCGGTAGGAGTCCTCGCCGGTGTAGAGATACCCCGTCGTGAAGGCCCTGACAAGCGCCGCGTTCTCGTCGACGAGTTTCTCGCGGTGGGGGTCGCCCCAGCTTCTGTTTTCGGCGAAGCGATAGAAGCCGCCGTCGTAGGTGTCGAACAGGTGCGCCCGGACCGCCTCGAGCGTGCGAGTTCCGCGGTCACGGTCGCGTTTGAGCGCGAACTCGATCGTCCGCGGGAGCGGGAACTTCGCGTCGGTCCCCCATCCGCCGAACTCCGCGTCGAAGGCTGCGGCGACCTGCTCGACCATGTGTGCCTCGATCTCGGCGGTCACCTCGCCACCCGGCAGATCGCCACTCGAAACCGATCTGGGGATCCGACCGGCGCTCGCTCCTTTCGCGTCCCAGGACGCACGGACGCTGTCGAGGACCTGCCGGAGGCCGTCCGGGCCGAGATACGTCGCCCCCGAGAGGACCTCGCCGTCGGGCGTCAGAAAGACCGTCGTCGGGAATCCACCCATGTTGTACCGTTCGCGGATGCGGGGCTGTCGGTCGACGTCGACCCGAACCGGAACGAAGCTATCGCCGATGTTGGCAGCGAGCTTGGGGTCGGAGTAGGCGCGCTCGTCCATCCGTTCGCACCAGTCACACCACGGCGCCGTCAACGAACAGAGCACGGGTTTGCCGGCCCGGTCCGCGATCTCGAAGGGGTCCTCGCCCCACTCGTGCCAGTCGACGAGCGTCCCGTCGCGAAAAGTCATACTACGGGTTTCGTGGGCAGCGTCGAAAGGGCTTCGAAGCGCGGCGGGAACCGAGCGATCGGATGGGAACCGCCGTCACTTGCCGTCGCCCAGCACCAGTATCCGGAGGATGTCACCGTAGGCCGGCCGCGTGATGAGCACACCGATGAGCACGCCGACGATCGTCACGATCGCGAAGCCCTGGAGGTCGCCGAGCGACAGCACGGCGAGCGGCGACATCGCGATAATGGTCGTCGCCGCCGCAGCTCCGATAACCCAGAAGGCCTTCTTGAACCGCGACTCGAACACCTTTGAGGTCCTGACTTCACCCTGTTGCATGATCTCATCGGCGATTATCACGAGGTCGTCGACCCCGGTACCGATGACGGCGATGAAGCCGGCGATGTGTGAGAGATCCAGCGGCAGGCCGACCGCCGCGGCGAAGCCGAGGAGGATATACACCTCGGCGGCCGCGGTCAGGAGCATCGGTGCGGCGACCTCGGGTTTGCGGTATCGGAGGAACACCATGAACGCCACCGCGAGCACCGCGGTTGCCCCGGTCAGAAGCGAGAGCGGTTTGAACTGCTCGGCGAGGCTGGGCAGGAGGAAGAACGTCGTCCCGCGGTTCTCGATGTCGAGTTCCGTCCGGAGCGCGCCGGCCCGCATGTTGATCTCGAGTTCCCGCGCGTCCTCGAAGGACGTCGTCGTCGTCCGGTAACTCGGATCCTCGTCGAAGGCGCCGCTCTCGAACGACGACGCCAGATCCGGGGCGATACCGGCGGCGAACACGACCTCGCCGTCGAGGACCGTCAGCAGACACCGACCGGGGTTCTCGCCCATGTTTTCGTCGAGCGACCGGTCGAGATCGTACGCGCACTGGGTCCCGCCGGTCTGATCGAACCCGTTGGCCCGCATCGCTTCGCCGAACCGCGCGCCGGCCTGTTCGCTCAGGCGGATCGGAACGAACGTATCGCCCTCCTGTTGTTGGGCCTGTCCGATGTCGGCGAGGTCGCTTTGATCGAGCAGGGACTCCGTCTGGTACGTCTCGTTGCCGTCGGGGTACAGCGCCCAGATCTCGACCTGTCCACGGTCACCGATGAGATCGATCACCTCGGTCCGGTTCGCGCCGGGGACCTCGACCACCATGAACTGCTGGCCGGGGGCAGCCACCTGCGAAGCCGTCCCGCCGCCGAGGCCGCGTTCCCTGAGCCGCTCGTTGAGGACGTCCTCGACACCGTCGCGCGTATCGCCCGTCACGCCCATCCGGACGTCGCTCTCGTCGACCTCGTAACCGCCGGCCCGGAGCGCTCCGGCGAACTCAGCCCGCGTCGTGTTCCCGACCACGCTGTCGTCGAACACCTCGACGGTCTGGTCCTCGAAGTCGGCCCGCACGTCGCCGGAGCTGAGCCCGAGCTCCTCCTGTAACACCCCCTCGATCTCGGATTCGTCGTCGGGTTCGAACTCGAGGTTCGAGACGGTCATCCCGATAAACGGTGCCCGAACCTGCGTCCCGCCGGAGAGTTCGAGTCCGAACTGCAGGTTCGTGTACTGAGAGCCGGCAGCGTTTTCTTCGGTGTCGTCGGCCGGGCCCAGGATTCCACCCTCGCCGCCGAACGGCGCGAAGATGGCGGCCGTGCTCACGATCAGAAACACCGCGAGCAACCAGATACGCCAGTGTTTCTTGATGTGGAGTTTCATTTGGCGATCCCCTCGTATTTGTAGTAGCGAAGCAGACTCACGTTGAGCAGATACGTGTTCATCAGGTCGGCGAGCAGCCCGAAGACGAGGATGATTCCGACGTCGGGCAACAGCGGAATGCCGAGCAAGCTGGAGACTATCGTCATGACGACCATCGCCGAGATAGACGTGACCGTCATCGTCACACCGGTCCGCATCGCCCGGAACGTCGAGGTGTAGAAATCACCGTGCCGTCGGAGCACATGGTTGTTCAACAGGAGATCGGAGTCGACCGAATACCCGATCAACATCAGAAGTGCGGCGACGGTCCCGAGCGTCAACTCGATCCCGAAGAGACGCATCAACGCGAGCGGGATCATGATATCGGAAAAGGCCGATGCGATGACGGCGATCGACGGGACGAACGTCCGGAACATCAGCGCCACGAGAACGGCCATTCCGCCGAAGGCGATCGCGAGCCCGAAGAGGGCCTGTCGCTGTGAGTCGGCCGCAAAGCTCGCCGAACGTTCGCCGATCGATTCGACCTCGTATCCGGCCGTTTCGGCCTGTTCGAGGATCGGATCGGCGTCGTCCGCCTGGAACGTTAACTGATACGTGTTCGCCTGGCCGGCGACGGGCGTGATCGACTGGACCTCCTCGTCGAAGGTCGCCTGGATCTCCGCCTGGCTGTCGTCGGTGACGATCTGCATTTCGGTGCCGCCGGTGAACTCGATACCGAGCGCAACCGGCGTGCCTGTGAGTACGGTCGCAAGGGCGAGTACGGCGAGGGCGAAGCCCAACAGCCCGAGCGGGATTGTCACCAGCTCTCTGTTGGTGTACTCCGTGTAGTCGACCTCCGGTACCGACGCGTCCATGCCTTCCGATGTGAATCCCCGGCGAATAAGGGTTGCCGTTTGCGCGTCGAAAGGATCACCACTCGGGGCCGAAAACGGACCGATCGAACCGACCGTACCGATCACTCGGAAACGTCGATCACACCGATCATACCGCCGGGTTCGTGTGGGATACAGAAGTAGTGGTGTCGACCGGGGACCTCGAAGGTGTGTTCGTACGTCTCCCCGGGCGGGATATTACCGCCTCCACGGTTGTGCCACCGGTCTCTGGCCGTCTCGGGGTCGTCGTAGCCCCCGGAGGCGAAGTACGCCGCGTCCTCGGGGATCGTCGCCTCGTAGGCGGTGACGGTGTGGCCCCGGGAGCCGTTGTTCCCCCAGACGACCGTCTCGCCGACGGCGATCTCGTACTCCTCGGGGAGGAAGGCGTTGGCCGACATCCCGATATCGAAGTCGGCTTCGCTGAGCCCACCGACTCCGAACCCCCCGTCGGTGAGCCCGCCGAGACAGCCGGAAAGCGCGGCCGTCGCGCCGGCACCCGCAGTCGAAAGGAACGCCCGTCGGTCCATACCGAAGGTTACGGTGGAACGATAATATGTACTCGGATTTCGGACGGAAACGAACCTACTAAGACGGCTGTCGCCTATCGGCGAGACAACGTCATGCAGCCGCGGTTACTCGGCCGGTTGGGGCTTGCCGATCTCGTGACGGTTGCGAACGCGGCGCTGGGCTTTATCGCCGTCGCCGTCGCCGTCGTAGACCCCGGAACGGCCGCCCGGCTGGTGTTGCTCGCCGCCATCGCGGACGGCCTCGATGGGATCGTCGCCCGCGTTCGGGGAGGAACGGACGTCGGGCCGTATCTGGATTCGCTCGCCGACGTTGCCTCGTTCGGCGTCGCTCCGGCCGCTATCGTGTACGTCGCCGCGACCGGAGGAGGCCTGTCCGATCTTACCTCGCCGCTTGCCGTCGCCGCGATCGCCGTCCCGGCGGTGTACGTCGCGGTCGCCGTCATCAGACTCGGGTTCTATATCCTCCACGATCGCGACGTGCCGGAGACGGAGGGCGTACAGACGACGCTCGCGGCGACGATTATCGCCGTCGCGTATCTCGCCGGCTTCACCGATCCGACGGTCCTGCTCGCCGTGACGGCGCTTTTCAGTTATTTGATGGTCGCCTCGATCACGTATCCCGACCTGTACGCCCGCGATGCGGCTGTTCTCGGCGGGTTGCAGTTGCTCGCAGTGCTCTTTCCCACCGTCTTGAATCGCGTCTTTCCCCGATCGCTACTGCTCTTTGCGGTCGCGTATCTCGTGCTCGCACCGTTCGTATACTGGCGAGAGCCGTGACTCGGCTGACAGTCGACGCCGAGCCGAACGGCGTGCTGAAGGGAAACGCTCTTTGATCACTCCACCGGAGTGTGTGCCATGAGCAACGGGGACGACGAGACGGCGGACGAACCCGAATCCGAACCCGAAACGGAGGCCGAACCCGGTCCCGAACTCGAGTCCGAAGAGGAAGCCAAACCGGAACCGGCGGACGAAGAGGCCGACCCCGAAACAGAAGCTGAATCTGAAAAAGAAGTTGAGGGGGAAGAAACCGAGGAGGAAGCCGAAGTTGAATCTGAAAAGGAGGCCGAACCTGAATCTGATCTCGAGGCCGAACCTGAAGAGGAGGACGGAGAGGAAGCCGACACCGATACAGACACCGAATCCGAAGAGGAACCCAAAGACGGAGAGGATGCCGAAGAGGAACCTGAAACCGAAGCGGAAGACGAAGAAGAAGACGAACCTGTCGACCCCGAAATAGCCGCCTTCGAATCCCGTCTCGACGATCTCGATGCGGCGCTCGAGGCCGCCGAGACGGAAGCCGATCTGGACGACGTCGAGGCCGACGCGGACGAACTCGAAACAGACCTCGAAGACGCCGAGTTCCCGGTCACCGAACCCGAAGATGAGGACGAAGAGCCCGAGGATCCCAAGGAACCGCTCGAGGACCGGCTCGGCGATATCAGGGACGGAATCGAATCTCAGCGAGGACCGTACGGCGAGGACGTCAAAAGCGACGCCGACGACGCCGCGAGCACGATCCGTGATACGCGCTGGACCCGCGACGGGAAGCCGGCGGTCCGAGAAGCAGTCGAACGGTTCCTCGAGACCGCGGAAGCCGAGCTCGACGAGCGATTCGAGGTCGAGGAGGGAGACGAAGCAGAGGACGAAGCTGAAAACGCCATGGCCGAAGCCGTCGAATCAGTCGGGGAGATGGCCGCCGATGGACGGCTCGACGCCGACGAGGACCCCGAAACCATCGCGGCCCTCCTCGAGGCGCTCGGTGAGCTGAGTTCCGGTCTCGAGGACGCCGAGGAGTGGAGCGATCTCGAGATCGAAGAACAGTTCCGCCGGGAGGGGTTCTACGACCGGCTGACCCCGGAGAACCGCAAGGATTTCCCGCCGGAGCTGGGCGTCGTCCGGATCGCCGAGGCCGAAAACGATCCCGAGCGAATCCTCATGGCGCTCGATTCGCTCGATTCGGATTTCATGGAGGAGAACTGCATCGACGCGCTCAGACGACTCGGGGCCGCGGAAGCGTTCGAACCGATGCAGGGACTCGCACAGCGACGTAACCAAGGTGCGATCGAGGTGCTCGGAAAGATCGGGGACGAGCGAGCCGTCGAAACGCTCGTCGATTTCGTCGACAGCGGCAACCCGCCGCTACAGAAGGTGACGATCCGCGCGCTCGGTGAAATCGGAAGCGAAGCGGCGAGCCAAGAGATCGCCAACGCCATGACCGACGACGAGCCGGCCGTCCGCTCGGTCGCCGCACGCGCTCTCGGGTTGATCGGCGATACCCGGGCGATCGAGCCGCTCTCGGCGCGACTGGAGGACGAAAGCGAGGCCAACGAAGTCCGTGCCTCGGCGGCGTGGGCGCTCGTCCGAATCGGGACCGAACGCGCCCTGCAGGCGGTCGCCGAATACGACGACGATCGGTCCTACACCGTCCAGCACGAGGCCGAGATCGCGCGCAAAGCGATCGTTTAATACGGCAGATCGATCCGTTTCGGAACCCGATGCGCACATTTTTATACCGGGATGGGACCATCCCGTCGCGTGTCCGCCCTCCGGATCCTCACAGTCGTCGCCCTGCTGTCGGTAGCCCTCGGTTCGGGAATCGTCGTCGGCGAAGGGGCGGACACAGCGGCGCTTTCGGAACCGGATTCGACGAACGCGACGCTCGTCGCCGCGTACCCGAACCCCGTCGCTCACGGCGATCCGGGCGAGTTCGTCACGATCCGGTTCGGGGAACCGACGAACACCACCGGGTGGACGCTCACGGACGGGAAGACCACCGCGCGACTCCCGAACCGAACGATGGACGGGACGGTCGCCGTCGCCGTCCGACCGGACGAGGCCGAGCGGCACACTGACCACCCCGTTGTCCCGCTTTCGGGGCGGCTTCAGTTGGCGGACGACGGGGACGAACTGAGACTCCGGGCGGGAAGCGAGGTCGTTTCGAGCGCCCGCTACCGAAACGCGCCGGAGTCGGAGCGTCGCGATTTCCAGGCGGACGCCTGGCGGCCGATCGGGGCGACGACCTACGAGCCGGTCCGGACCGACGGGGGGACCGCCACGGCGTTCGTCCTCCCGGACGCCCCCGAACGGGTACTGGAGGAACTCGAAGCCGCGGAGGAGCGGGTCCTCGTCGGCGGGTACACGTTCAGCTCCGAGCGGATCACGACGGCGTTGCTCGATGCGGCCGCCGACGGCGTCGATGTTCGGCTCCTGCTCGACGGCGCACCGGTCGGCGGGATGAGCGAGCGCCAGGCGAGGCTGCTCGATGAGTTGGCCGACGGTGGGGTCGAAGTCCGGTTGCTGTCCGGACCGCACACACGATATCGCCACCATCACCCGAAATACGCCGTTGTCGACGACCGGGCCGTCGTCTCGACGGAGAACTTCAAACCGGCCGGGACCGGCGGCATGTCGAGTCGGGGCTGGGGTGTCGT
>LKMJ01001649.1_pt1 | contig 19980 bp, 14 predicted proteins | sample 643391 | NCBI WGS metagenome assembly LKMJ01 (sample SAMN04112250, study PRJNA286221) | soda lake metagenome | biome: soda lake; feature: Kulunda Steppe; material: water; isolation source: sample PL-Br10 brine of Picturesque Lake | place: Russia: Kulunda steppe | collected 2010-07 | reverse complement strand
TAGTGAGTTTCTACTGCGTGATCACAGATTATGAGTGACGATAGCTTTGTTGAGATGGAGAACATCACGAAAACATTCCCAGGCGTGGTGGCGAACGACGATGTTTCCATGTCGGTTCGTAAGGGCGAGATACATGGACTACTCGGAGAGAACGGCGCCGGTAAAAGCACGCTGATGAAGACTCTCTACGGGCTATACTCCGCAGACAGTGGAACGATACGGCTTGATGGTGAGCAGCTCGATATGGATTCACCACAGGATGCAATTGACGCCGGCATCGGCATGGTTCATCAGCATTTCAAACTCATTCCACGGCTGTCCGTCTCGAAGAATATCGTTCTCGGAAAACGAGAGCCCGCATCAGCGTTCAAAACCGAACCCGATGAGGCCGATGATGGAATCGTTTCATCTGTCACGTCACATCCTGTGTCGCAGTGGATCGGCTCTCGGTTCACTCTCGGCCTCAATGAACCCGAAGTCGAAATCCAGTCGCTTGCCGACGAGTACGGCTTTGATATCGATGTCAGTACGCCGGTGTGGCAGCTCGACGTCGGCGAACGCCAGCGCGTCGAGATCCTGAAAGCGCTCTACCGCGACGTTGATCTGCTTATTTTGGATGAACCGACAGCTGTGCTCACTCCAAACGAGGCCGAACGTCTCTTCGAGACGTTCAGAAAACTCACTGATGAGGGGCTCTCGATCATCATCATCACACACAAGCTCGACGAGATCAAGTCGATCACCGACCGTGTAACCGTACTGAGAGAGGGAGAAGGGGTTGGAACCGTCGAAACAGCAGATGTGGACCGCGACGACCTCGCGCGGATGATGGTGGGACGAGACGTTCTGTTCGAAATCGATTCTGAAGAGGTATCGAACGGGAAGCCTGTCCTGGAGGCATCGAACTTACATGCAGACGACGAACGAGGAATGGAAGCACTCTCCGGCGTCGATCTGACGATTCACGAAGGTGAAATCGTTGGAGTTGCGGGCGTCAGCGGGAACGGACAGCTGGAACTCGCCGAGGCAGCGGCTGGTGTTCGGGAGATTACTGATGGATCGATTGCGGTCAACGGGAAAGATATTACACACGAATCTACCCGCACCTTCGTAGATCATGGTGTCTCGTTCGTGCCCGAAGACAGACATCTGGACGGCTGTGCCGGGGCGCTGTCGGTGATGCACAACTCCATTCTAAAGGGGTACAAAAACGATCAGTTCGGTGAGGGTCTCCGGCTCGATTACGATTCCTCGGCGTCGTACGCAGAAACGCTCGTCGAAGAGTTCGACGTTCGTGGGATCAGTGATGTATCCGAGATCTGTGCCGGGGAGCTATCCGGCGGGAACCTACAAAAGCTCATACTTGCACGGGAGATGCTGCGTGACCCCGACCTCCTCGTCGCCAGTCAACCAACCCGAGGGGTGGATGTTGGTGCGATCGAGTTCATACGGGAACGACTGCTCGAACAGCGCGACGAGGGTACCGGAGTCCTCCTTATGTCCGAGGATTTGAACGAGATATTCGATCTCAGCGACAGAATCCTGGTGATATACGAGGGTGAGATCGTCTACGAGACGACGCCCGACGAGGGGAGCCACCAGCGTGTCGGGCTGGAGATGAACGGTGGGGAAACCGCTGGCGACACGGGCCAAGGGACGACAACGGTGGCTGCTGATGGCGGTCGGAGTGAAACATAATCATGTTGGACTTCGAACTGAGTCCGCGCAAGGACATCCCATCCTGGATGGCCTACGCAACACCGGTAGCGACGATACTCGCTGCGCTACTAGTCAGCGGTATGGCACTGCTTGCGCTCAATGTGAACCCGCTTCATGCGTACGAAATGATGTTTATCCAGACGCTTACGACGGAGTCTGGACTGATAAACACGATCAACAAAGCCGTTCCACTGATCCTCGCCGGGATCGCGGTCTACTTGCCGCTCAAAGCACAACTCTGGAACATCGGTGCAGAGGGCCAACTGTTCGTCGGAGCAATCGCAGGAACGTGGATTGCGCTGAACGTCTCGCTGCCGACCATCGCCCTTATTCCGTTGATGTTCCTCGGTGCTGGGGTGGCAGGAGCATTATGGATCGCAATCCCCGCAGTGCTCCGTGCCAAGTGGGGGATCAATGAGATCATCACGACGCTTCTGTTCGTGTTCATCGCCGGAGAGATGATCAACTACCTTGTTCGCGGCCCGATGCAGGAACCTGGGGCAAACTTCCCACACAGCGCACCCCTTCCGGCGGTGAGTCAGATGCCAGAAGTTCCTGGCCTCGGATTTTCGGTTGGGATTTTCCTTGCAATCGCCCTCGTCGTGTGTGTATACATTGTTATAAACCACACCCGGTTGGGGTATGAGATTGCGGTTACCGGAGCAAACGACAGAGCCGCCGAAAAGTCCGGCATAAGCAAATACAAGGTGTACTTGTTCGTGTTTCTGGCCGGTGGTGCGTTCGCAGGATTCGCTGGAATCAGTGAAATCGCCAGCGAAGAGGGCCGACTGCGTGCCTCGTTCGATCCAGGATACGGGTTCACGGCAATCCCGATCGCCCTGCTAGGACGGAACGGTGCGTTTCAGGTTATGCTCGCCGCGACGTTTTTCGCCGTGATCTTCGTTGGTGGATCAACTATCGAGACGATGCTGGGTGTTCCATCCGCAATCGTCGGAATCATTCAGGCGCTCATTATTCTGTTCCTTCTCACAGCGGAGTTCTTCAAGGAGTACGAGGTGTCGGTGTCGCTAAAGGGCACATCCAAAGGTGAGCCTCGTGACGGCGCCGATGTGGAGGGGGGTGCCTAATGTCGAGTCTCGTTGCCGGGATGGCGAACGCAACAGTGAGCGCTACCACAGTGCTACTGTTGGCTGGTCTTGGTGAACTGATCAGTGAACGGGCAGGCGTCCTCAACCTCGGTGTCGAGGGGATGATGCTCGTTGGCGCGTTAGCCGGGTTCGTCACCACCTTCACTACCGGAAGTTACTGGCTTGGACTCGGCGTCGCAATCGCTGCCGGTGGGCTGTTTTCCCTGATTCACGCCGTGCTATGTATCTCACTCAACGCCGATCAGGCCGTAAGTGGGATCATGCTGACGCTGCTGGGCACAGGGCTCTCTACCTACTTCGGTAGCTCCTACTCCGGGTCGTCGGTCAGCGGATTCCCGCAGTACGCCATCCCCGGTCTCGTAGAGATCCCAATCCTTGGTCCGGCACTCTTCGAGAGCGCACCGACCGACTATATGGCGTTCCTCCTCTTGCCAGTCGTGTGGCTATTCCTCTACCGGACGAACATCGGCCTAGAGATTATTTCAGTCGGGGAGGATCCAGAGACGGCCGACACGATGGGGGTCAAGGTGTTTAGAATGCGGTATCTTGCGGTCGTTGTCGGCGGTGCTCTTGCCGGAGCGGCTGGGGGACATCTCTCGTTGGCGTTCAGCCAAATCTGGTCCGCCGGGATGACAGCTGGCCAAGGATGGATTGCGGTCGCGCTCGTCATCTTCGCCCGCTGGGAGCCGGAGCGTCTCTTCGCTGGGGCTGTCCTGTTCGGAGGCCTGAACGCATTCCAGCTGTTCGCTCAGGGGATCGATTTCTCGGTCGGTACAGCCATACCGCTGGCTGGCGTCATTAACCCTGTCCTCGGGTTCGTGTTCAATCCGACGATCATGTCGACGTATCCGTACATAGCCACACTGCTCGTGCTGACAATCACCGTTGTGCGTGCTGAGAATCGAGAACTCGCACAACCATCCGCGCTCGTCCAGACCTACAGCCGACAGGGCGAGTAGACGGTCTCGGGAGTATTCCCGAGGCTTCCTGCAACTCTCACAAGCACAGTATTCTGTTTCCAACAGCAGTCTACTTATTCTAGTGACTTAAACCCACAAAATAAAGTTTGGGTGGTCTGGGTCACCGCAACAGTGTGCCAACAGTGTTAATGTCTTGCTGGCAGTCGGAGTTTATCTCCTTCGTGATTCGGGAACGGGTTCTCATCCATCTCACTAAGCTCTTCAGAGCCGAGTACACAGTCGTCGAGTCGTTGCGTAATCCGATCTGTGTCCATCTGCTGGCCGATGAGCACGATCTGTGTTTCACGGTCACCGTACTCCTCCGTCCAGTTCGTGTGGTCCTGCTCACGGTACCGTTGCTGACGGGTTTCAGAGAGCGTTGCCACCCACCGGCCAGCGACAGTGACCTGAGCCTCCTGGCCGGCGAGCGATAGCTCCATGGCATGGTTCGGGCGACCAGCGACGTGAACCCATCCCTTCGCCCGGAGCAGGCTTTTCGGGGTCTCCTGGAGAAAGTCAGCGAGACGTTCCGGATGCATCGGCTCCGGTCGGTGGTAGACGAACGAGTCGATCCCGTACTCCTCGTGTGGATGGCTGTGGTCGTGTATCTCGTCGTCATGGCTGTGGCCGTGGTCGTTGTGACCGTCACCGGCGAGGATCTTGCGCCAGCGGGCACTTTGCTCGACTGCGTCCTGGTCGAAACCCTGACCTTCGAGGAAGGCCGTGGGATCAACCGCTCCGTACTCGGTTGCAATGATCGTTGCGTCCGGCTGTATCGTCAGGATATCTGTACGGACCGCTTCGAACTCTTCGTCAGTGACGAGATCTGTTTTGTTGAGGAGCAGCGTATCACAGAACTCGATCCCGTCGACGATGAGATCGGAGAGGGGTCGGATGCCGTCACCCTCTGCGCCGTGGCGTGTGGGTTGACCATCCTCGAATGCGTCGTAAAACTGACGGGCATCAACGACGGTTGTCACGCTTTGTAGCTCGTATACGCTGGATGGACGCCCCGAAACGAACTGTTCTGCGATCGGTGCGGGCTCGGAGATCCCCGAGGGTTCGATCACCAGGTAGTCGAACTCGTACTCCATGACGAGCTTGAGAACCGACTGTTCAAGTTGGCCGTGGAGCCCACAGCAGATGCAACCGTTCGAGAGTTCCACTACCTCCTCGGCGTCCGCCTGCTTCTCAACGATCTCCGCGTCGACATTCACATCCCCCACATCGTTGACCAGCACAGCTATCTCTTCGCCGTGATCGCTACCGAGGATATGGTTCAAAACCGTCGTCTTGCCGGCTCCGAGCACCCCGGAGAGAACAGTGACCGGGACAGTTTCATCAGGAATCATGAGGCGTTGGCAACCGCGGGTTCTCACCGAACGTCGAGTTCAGACGGAATGCGGTCCGTGTTCCAGCTCTCAGCCATCGCGTGATCAACTCTCGATTGATGATGTCGATGAGGACAGCCGGATCGTAACTGAATGTGTCGGTCCAAGCGCTGGTGAGTGCGGCCGTCTTTTCGGCACTACTCGTGCCCGAGAAGACGGTTACTGGTAACGTCTGTTTCATCAAGTGAACGTACCAACTAGAGGAACAAAACTGTTTGTCAATCCCAAATGTCGTGCCGTTCATCGTGAATTAAATGAAACCTAACAGCGCGAATGAATGATCAGGGATGACAGCGGCGCTGCTGCCTCCGTCTAGTTCTGGTTTTGAAGAAATTTTGTTACGAGGACCGCTACCTAATACAGCGAGAGAGTCCCGCCCTTCCCGTGAGGCGGGAGTGTTCCGACCCTTCGGTCGGAACCAAACGCCGAACAGGGCGGGCGTGAATCGCATGCACTCTACTGAACTATCCACCCACCGCTGCTAGTCCTGAGTCTCCACCGATCCCAACCCTGCTTTCAGAACCGCTGTGTAGGCTTCTGAAAGGTCCAAATCGTTCGCGTCTGCGTAGTCCTTGATGCAGTCGCGTGTGTGCCCGGCAAAATGCGTGAGCGAACACGGGTGGGGTATCACCGCCAATTCAACTGCATGGTGATCTTACGATCCCGGACGGCATCTCGGGTAAGACAACTGGTTTGGCTGCTTTTCGCTGTGTGGTGCTCTGTGGAGAGCCACGAACCTTCATGTGGTCGTCTGTTTTTGCGTTGGCAACATTTCACACATGATTTGTCGTACAAAGGGATATTGTCCGTCGCACAGTAGCATACATCCATGACGAACAGTATCTTACTCCCTTGTAACAGGGGAAGTATCCTTCTTCCCGTGGAGGCCCCATACCCTACTGTAGCGATAGCCAACAGTACCGATGGAGAGATAATCAAATCGATGCCAACAGCAGACGGGTTCGTACAGCTCCGCCGTGATGTTCAGGATAATGAATACGATCACGTTTCGAACGTGTCCTCTTGGCGCACCAATATTGTCACGTTAGCAGACCAGGGAAACTTCCGCTACCGACAGAACGGTGAAGCACCATCTCTGGCCGACAGCGATGCAAGCATACGCACACTTGAACTCGATCCGGTTGATAATGGAGGGGTAGTGATAGAAAACCACTGTTATCTGCCCTTCGGGGTATATCTGACATCCGCGGTATCGTACCGTATTCGCAGATACGAAGACGGGATCGTTCTTGAACGGCGAAAGGATAATTTCTACGACTGGACGCATATAAAATATACGTCGATCAATGAGCTGCATACCCTAGTCTCCGAGCTGGCCGACCGCGCAAAAATGGTCTGTCTTGAACAACCACACCACACGGACATTCAAGCAGCGATTGAAACTCACCACGGATGTACTCAGCATGCACAAAACCCATCCGATCAAGAGAGACTGACACGTAGATTGACGAACCCCCCCAGTACTGGAATGAACCGAACTATCCCAGCTCCCGCCCCACTGATGTGAGGTTTGACGACGAGATACGTCATCAGTCGGTTCTACAGGCGGAGCAGGCCGAGTATCTCGGGGCTTGACCCCGAGGCGGTTCACAGCTGGTGAAGCTGCCGCCTTGATTACCACCCATTTGATATTTGATTGATACTTAATGTGAAAATGCCTACAACGGACAGTATTAGGGATCGATACATCGTTTCCCCCAGCACCATACCGTCGAACTCCTGGAGCGTTTCACTGAGCGACTTCGAGCGTGAATCGAACTGTTGTGCCACCAGAATCAGGTGTTGTGATCTGTAGTGCGGAACCGTAGCTATCGGTGATCCACTTGACGAGCCAAAGACCGAGTCCGCTACCGTGTGACAGGGGCGAGACTGACTTCTCACCAACGATAACGTCTTTTTCCGCTTTGGGAATGCCAGGCCCGTTGTCGGTCACTTCGACTTCTGCAATTGAATCGTCCTGAACGGTCACGCTAACGCTGACAAGCGGCGACGCCGATTGATTGTGCTTGATAGCGTTATCGATGAGCGAGTCAATAACAGTCTGTAGTTTATTACCCGCGTAAACCTCCACTGTATCCTGACACTCGAACTCGATAGTTGTGTCAGGATACTGCTCTCGATGTTCCCGTACTGCTTCCATAACGACGGTATGTAATTCAATTACATCCAACTCCTGGGGGCCATCTAACACCTCTCGAATCTTTTTGGCCTCTTCGCAGAGTCGGGTGAGATCTCTTGCTTTCCGTTTAATAGTATTCGCCGATTCGCGCTCGGACCTGTCCTCGATCTGTTGGAGCAACTGTTCTATATGTCCATGAATCACATTGATATCATTGCGGAGGTTGTGACGAAGGATACGTTGTAACACATCAAGATGCTTTTCTTGTTGAACTTTCTTCGTGATATCGGTATATATCGCAAACCCGTGATTGTTACTAGTAGAGACAGATCTGTACGCAAACTGTTTGATTCCGTTCGCTGTTTTTCTATCAATTATTGCACAATTAGATTTACCCTTGATTGTTCGTCGATCGAGCTCATCAGCCTCATGCTGGTTTTCCGGTGGGACAATGAGATCGTTTAGCGGCTCCCCGGCTACAGAATCACGGTCGGGCGCGAATACCGTCAGAAACTCCTTATTAGTTTGAACAATAACGGGTTCGCCATTGATTAGTTCAAATTCGACGATCGGGTCATTCAGCTCGTTAAACAGTCTGTTGAACCGATTTTCGACAGTTGCGACCCCAAAAACACCGATTATGTCTCCGTCCGTACTGTAGATGGGGACTCGCCGAGTTATTTCTTCGACTATTTCACTATCTGTAGTTATTTCTTCTTTGTTTATCGTTACGCCGCCTTTTTTGATGACTTCTTCGCGTTCGTTCTGGAAGTTTTCTACCTCACTGGATGGGAATATTTCTTTCTCATGTATTCCGATATAATCATCTCCGGAATCAATACCAAACAGTTCTTTGTTCGTTTCATCCATCAAATAGTACTCCCCTTCGATGTTCTTCATGAACACGGAGCCAGGGATGATTTCAATTATTTCTGATAGAGATCTTTCTGCATCTATTACAGTTTCTTTCTCATATCCGACTCCCTTTTTTATCTCTTCGACCAGCTCAGAGCCACAATCCCTCACAGACTGTTTTGAGAAGTAACTAGTAACGCCTTCCCTGATTGCCCGCTCTGCTACGCTCTCATTCCCCGCATCTGTAACCATTATAAAAGGCATCTCTGAGAACAAGTCTCTAACTTCGGTCAAAAAATCGACACCATTAGATTCAGCCAGATCGTAACCACTGATAATACAGTCAAAATCATCGTTAGAAACGGTCTTGAGTGCTTCCTGTGGGTACCTTTTTACTGTTATGTTAAATTCCGCTGCTAGTTTCGAGTTACGTGTATCGGTTAGAAACTCTTCAGTATTCTTTTCTGGCACACAAAGGATTCGTATACCTCTCCAGATATCATCAAATCTGTCAGATTCCATTGTAATATATCGTGAAAGCGACTATTAGTCGAGCTTCTGCACTTCCTCGGCGAGAGTCTCGACCGCATTTTGCTGAGTGGTAGCCTGCTCACATATTTCGTCCATCGAGCTTCGGACGTTTTCCGAGCGTTTCTGTGCATTCTCCAACGTCGCTGTTAGCTCTTCGACGGTGTCTGCCTGCTCGTCGTTGGCCATTGCGACTTCATCGATGCTGGTGCTGACTTCAGTTACTTGATTTTCGATCTTGTTCAGTTCCGAGAGTGTTTTTTCGACTTCTTCGACCCCTAATTCAATCTTTTCCTCAGTCTCATCGATTATCTCGACTGTCTTGGTTGTCTGTGCCTGAATCGTTTCGATCTGCTCGGCCACCTTCTCCGCGTTCTCTCCCGTATCATTGGCAAGTTGCTTGACTTCATCGGCAACGACAGCAAACCCAGCACCGTCTTCACCTACACGTGATGCCTCAATGTTTGCATTAAGTGCGAGAATGTCAATATCCTTTGAGATGCTCTGTATCAGTTCAACGATTTCCTCGATTTCGTCCATGTTGCTTTCGAGTTCAGCCATTGTCTCGCTAAGCTCTTCACCGGTTTCAGCCAACTGCTCCGTTGAGGTCTTCGCTTTCTCTCCGGCTTCGCTGCCACGTGCTACCGAGTCACCTGCGTTCTGAGCTGCCTGAGATACCTCGTTAGATATTGCCGCAACCTGTTCCATACGTGCGCTGAACTCCTGGAGATCGTCGACCGAATCTCTAAGCGACTCCGTCTGTTCATGTGTCATTTGAGATACTTTCTCCGCAGATTGAGTTGTCTGCATAATTCCCTCCGTTACCACCTCCGTTTGTTCTTCGATAGCCTGCACAACTGCATGGAGGTTTTCGGTCATATTGTTAACCTGCTTAAGCACGTCTAGCAGATGGGTTTCAATATACTCTGTCTGTTCAAACGATGCAGTTGCGTTGAAGTTCCCTTGACTTACTTGCTCCAACGTGTTGATTATCTCTTCTACGAGTTCCTCCGTTGCTTCCTGTTTATGCTGGCGCTCCGTCTCATCCTGACAAAGCTGGAAAACCCCCTTGAACTCATCGCCCTCATACAGTGGAACTGCGGTGAACCGAATAAACCGCTCTTCGCCTGCATCATTCAACAACCACGTCGGAGACTCGTACACAGGGGCATCAGTGTACTCCGAACTCACACGTTCGATATGTTCGACACTGTCCGCGTTTTGCGGATTGTCAACGATATGGTTTGACAGTGATTTAATCAAATCGCCCTCTTCATTTCTGGCAAATAGCTCCTCGTGACCAATCATCTCGTCTTTACCAAGACCAAGAAGCGGCTCCAGCCCGTCGCTCCACTCAACAACAGTATGCTTGTCATCAAGCATGTACGCTGGGATAGGCAACGCTGCTATGATTGATTCGATCGTAGCGACATCGGCACCCCGAACAATAGAATCAACATTTACGTCTTTTGGGTTGTTTGGTGAGTTCGTGGAACTCATACGTTATTGTCCAATAGAATTAGAAGTATGCATATTAAATTCTTTGATTCTTCGTTGATACATAAGGTTTTGACCTTACATTCACGCGTTTGTTTTGTGATGAGTTGATTTTTATTACTTTCCATTATATAGTGTTGTTCGGTATTTTCTCAATTCTTGTCCCTCATGATTTGAACATCGGAAAAAATTTGGCGAGATAGGGGAAATATGCATAAGTTCATTACAAACAACGCGGCAAATGTATGGCCATGGACAAAATTTATATAAATCGGTGATAATCATATCATGCAATGAATTCAGTAAGCAAAATGAGTGCAATCGTTCAACTCATCAAGCTGAAATTGAAATGGTGTTGTAATTAATGACAGAAGACAACATATCACGGCGGAAGGTACTATCGGCAGTAGGCAGTGCCGGTGCGCTCGGGTTAGCAGGGTGTACCGGAGATGCCGAGGGTGATGCTGAACTGACCGCGGCATTCCTGTATGAATCCGAACTCGCTGAGGTCGGCTGGGACCGCTCACACGAAGACGGCCGCCAGTTCGTCGAAGAACAGCTCGATTGGGTCGATACCCAGTTCACAGAGGACGTACCTCCTGGTGACCTCGATGAAGTAATGGGAGACCTCGTCGGTGCCGGTGTCGATGTGATCTTTGGGACGACGTTCGGATACATGGATCCCATGGCAGAGTTCTCCACGGACCATCCCGACGTTGCGTTCGAACACTGTTCGGGATACACGACAACCGAGAACATGGGCAGGTATTTCGGACGCCTGTACCAGGCACGCTACCTCTGCGGGATCGCTGCGGGGGAGTTGACGGAGGAAGATCAGATTGGGTACTGTGCAGCGTTTCCGATTCCCGAAGTGATCCGTCAGATCAACGCGTTCGTCGCGGGTGCGCGGGCGGTGAACCCCGATGTGACCGCAGACGTCAGATTCACCAACGACTGGCTCAACCCCTCGGCAGCCACCGAAGCCGTCGAAGCACTCACCGACGGTGGTGCAGACGTAATCAACAACCATCAGACGTCCACTGCTGCCGTAGAGACCGCAGCCCGGAACGATGCCTGGGCGTTCACGTACACCACCGATATGATGGACGCAGGCGGAGACTGGTACGGTAGTTCGGCAGTGTTTAACTGGGGACCATACTACGAGGAAACCATACGCGATGTCCGTAACGATGAGTGGGAACCCGATGAATATTGGGAAGGACTCGACGAAGGTATCGTAGATATCGGTGAGTTCGGCCCTAATGTGCCGGACGACGTGGTAAATGAGGTCGAAGATGTGAAACAAGAAATGATCGACGGAGAGCGAACCGTCTGGGAAGGCACCCAGTTCGAGGGTGAGTCGGACGAATTCCTCTTTGGTGAGATGGAGAGCTTCGTTGAGGGGATCGAGGGTGAAGTTCCAAGCTGATAGCGATAGCACACACTGGTAGCCAATAACTTTCGAATCACTCTATTGGCTATCTCAACCACACTCCTACAAGCGCCGTGGTAGCGAGGCACAGCGTGTATTTGTGCCTCACTGCGGCTCGAAATACGTCTGTGAACTGTGAACGTAGCAGTCCCGTAACTGATTAGCGTAGACGACCTACGACCGTCGAGCAGGATCGCATCGCAACCCGTCTCTCCCGGGTTTGTATACTGTATCTTGTACCCGAACGTAGGTAATACAGTATTCGACGAGCCGAGTTATTGGTCGTCGAGGGCTGTCTTGATTTTTTCTGCCGTAATCGGGAGTTCGTTGATTCGAACACCAACAGCACGTCGTATTGCGTTGCTCAGTGCTGGTGGGACGGTATTGGTCGGGACCTCGGCAATCGATTTTGCACCGAACGGACCTGTCGGCTCATGTGTTTCGACGAGAATCGGGGTCAAAGGCGGCTGATCAGACGTTCTGGGCGGTCCGTAATCGTGGAATCGTTTCACAGTCGGCGTCCCGTCGTCGTCGAACTCGAGGCCGCTTCTAACGGCCAGGTCGTAGCTCATATGCACGGCTCCCGTAACTTGCCCCTCGGCGAGATCAGGGTTGATCGCAACGCCACAGTCGACGGCGTGGACGAGTTCATTGATCTCGAACTCACCAGTGCGCTCGTCGACGGTGACATCGACGAACTGTGCACCAAACGGCGGCGGTGATTCGTCCGTGCTGTGGCTTGCTTCGCCCATTACCTGGACACGCTTTTCATCACCGTAGATCGATCCGTGTCCGATCTCTTTGAGTGTGACTGACTCGTTGGTCTCTGTGGAGTACACCTCACCTTTGCCTACTGCTAGCGCGGTAGGTTGTTCATCAAGCAGTCGACCAGCGACCTCTAACAGTTGCTCGCGTGCGTCTTCGGCGGCTTTCTTAACTGCCTGCCCGGTTACATATGTCGTTGAAGACGCGTAGGCACCGTAATCGAACGGTGAAATATCCGTATCCGACGGTTGTACGACGATATCCTCCGGACGAGCGCCCAACACTTCAGCTGCAATTTGTGACATGATGGTGTCGGCTCCGGTACCGAGGTCGACAGCCCCTGTCTGGAGAATAAACGAGCCATCTTCATTCATTTTGATGTGTGCGGCTCCAAGCTCGTCTCCAGGAATACCGCTTCCCTGTGTTGCCACCGCAACGCCACACGCACGATGAAGATGATCCGCATCGGGTTGCTCTATCTCGTCCCATCCGATAGCATCCTTTCCACGGTCAATACACTCTTCCATACCACAGGAGTGAATCATTCGTCCGTAGTCCGATCCCTCCTTCAGAATTTTCGATGCCACGTCGACATCACCCTCGCCGATGAGGTTCTTCGACCGGAACTCAATCGGGTCCATCTCCAGTTCGGCGGCGATCTCGTCAATATGTCCTTCGACAGCGAAATGGCCCTGTGGGGCGCCGTATCCACGGAATGCGCCCGCAACTGGGAGGTTCGTATGCACGGCAGTCACATCGAGACGGATGTTTGGTGTATGAGTGTATAGTGGAAGCGGCTTTTTCCCGATAGCCCCACCTGCAGTCATACCGTGGGGCCCGTACGCGCCTGAATTGGAAACCACAGACATGTCTATGGCTTTGAGTTCGCCGTCGTCGCTCACGACGCTCCGCAGCTGCACGCGGGACGGCCGACGGAGCCGCATCGCATGGAACTCTTCGTACCGAGTTGCTTCCAGTTTTACAGGTCGATCGGCGGCCATCGACAGCGCGAGCGTGATCGGCTCGGTCACCATCGACTGTTTCGAGCCGAACCCGGCACCGATCCGTGGTTTCGTCACCCGAACGTCCCGGACCGGAATCTCGAACAGATGTGACAGCTGCCGACGTACGTGGTACGGGACCTGAGTGCTTGTTATAAGGTGGTAGCGGTTGTTCTCGTCTCTGTGCGCAATCGTCGTATGCGGCTCGGGAACACAGTGAGATTGATACGGCGTTTCCCACTCTGACTCGACCACGGACAGCTCCGAGGCCAATGCTGCCTCTTCGAATGCGGCATCTACGTCGCCAATCTCACCGCTCACCTGCGCTTCGATATTACGCTCGTAGTCCGCCCCCGGCAGGATGTTCTCTACGTCGTCCGGATCGTGTATCTGAGGTGCGTCCGTCTCCATCGCTTCAATCGGATCGAAGACGGTGTCGTGCTCCTCGTATGTGACATCGATACGCTCGACCGCAGCATTCGCGGTGGTAACGTCTTTAGCAGCCACGGCAGCGATGGGATCACCCACATACCGCACGTGCTTTCTAAGTACGCGCAAATCTCGCGGTGACGGTTCGGGATACGACTGTCCGGCCGAGGTGTATGGTTTCGTCGGGACCTCCTCGGAGTCGGGTGTGAGCACTGCATAGACGCCGTCAATCTCTTCGGCAGCAGTCGTGTCGATGTTCGTGACGGTCCCGTGTGCGATCTCCGAGCGGAGAACCCTCGCATGCGCGAGATCTTGAAAATCGCCAGCATAATCCGGCGTGTATTTTGCCTCTCCGGTGACGATCTTCCGAGCGTCGCCTTTCTCATCACGAGTCGAAACCGAGTGATACTCCCTGTCTTCTGTCTCGGGGTGGGTCGGGTTTTCGTCGACTGTTCGGTCGTCACCGTCCGAACTGGCGGTGGTTCCCGTATCACTTGGTTTACTCATCGTTGTCACCACCGTCGAAACAACCACAGCCGTCACAGAACCCATCAGTGGTGTCCAGATATCCGCCATCAGCAGCTAGATCTGCATCAGCTGCCATTCGATCTGCCGCGTCCTGGACGGCGTCGATTATTTTTTCGTACCCAGTGCACCGACACAGGTTTCCGTACAGCGCCTCCCGAATCTCACTCTCATCGGGATTAGGGTTTGCATCTAGGAGTGTTTTCGTTCGCATAATCATACCTGGGATACAGAACCCGCACTGTAGCGCAGCGTTGTCGACGAAAGCTGCCTGAATAGGGTGAAGATTGTCCTGGGTGCCTAAGTTCTCGATCGTTTCGACAGTAGCACCATCCATCTTGACAGCGGGCTGGAGACACGATTTTATTGCGTCCCCACCGACGACGACCGTACAGAATCCGCAGCCGCCGGTATCACAGCCGCGGTTTGTGCCAGTGTACCCAGACTGACGAAGTACATCGAGCAGTGAGTCCGATTGTGCGGCGTTAAGCGTTACGTCTTTGCCGTTCAACGTGAGATTTATTTTCATCTGTGAAGGTTGTTCGTTACCACTATCGGGCTTTGTTGGCCAGCGGACAGGCACAATCCGAGACGGTCGACTCGATATCAGTGTCGGGCGTCAGCCCCGGTGTGTCATGGACTCGGGCCGAGGGTCGAGGCGGTATCGGTGGCAATGCGGTTTTCAGCCCGAAACTCTCCGCCAAATCGCGTTCTGTTCGTATGTTTGTTTTTCTCATAGGTACATTTTGAACGGGATTGATTTCAACCTTTGCATGAATTGCGTTTCACTTGCACCATTTATTAGTTAAATCACTCATATTTTGGCTGTTGTTGAAAATATATCTCGGTCGGAGTAGACACAAACTATTAACACGAATTGAATAACGAGCAGGGTATGATAGCCGGTGTTGAACCAGAAATGCCATCAACGCCGCCCGGCGAACGGGATCGATCTCGTTAGACGGCCACAGCCGGAGGCGATACTCGCCTCGGTGGTGAATTCAGTCGTCGTCGACTGGTTCAGAGATAGGTGGAACAGTTGCAGATTTATCGAACAGCGGGCTCGAATCACCGGGGACGAACGTGTTCAAAACGAGTGCTGTCAGGCCGGTCATGATCACCGGTTCCCCAAAGAAGGTCTGGGCTGCTTCCGGGAGTTGTTCCAACGCCTCCGGAACCGTGACCACACCCAACCCGAGGCCGAGTGACGTTGCGATAATAACCATGTTTCGACGGTTCATCTCGATGTTAAGGAACAACAGTCGCATACCGCTTGCGGCGACCATCCCAACCATGACAAGCACAGCACCACCGAAGACGGCGTCGGGGATAGTCGTCACAATCGCACCGACTTTCGGCACGAGTCCGAGCACGATGAGGAACACTCCCCCGATACCGACGATATGCCTGCTCATCACGCCAGTGAAATTAATGATACCGACGTTCTGTGAGAACGAAGTCTGCGGGAACGAGCCGAATATCGCTCCGATGGCGCTAACAAATCCGTCAGCGAAGATCCCTCCACGGAACTCGTCTTCCGTCGGGTTCCGGCCCTCGGCAGCGGTGATACCCGACATATCGCCTATCGTTTCCATTCCGGAGACTAAAAAGAGGAACGCGAAGGTGAGCATCGGAACTAGCTCGAAGCTGAACCCGAACCGTCCTGGTGTCGGAACCGCAATCCATGCTGCTTCAAAGAAGGGGCTGTAGTCGATAATACCGAAAGCGGCAGCTGCAACGTATCCGGCTGCGATTCCGATAATAATACTGAGCATTCGCCAGACTCCTTGCATAAAGAGATTGAGCAGCACAGCGATGGCTAACACGAGCCCTGCAAGTCCGAGGTTCAGCATCGAACCGAAGTCCTCAGCACCGACTCCTCCGGCCGAATACTCGATCCCAACGGGGATCAAGTACAACCCGATAATGACGACAATGAGTCCTGTGACGAGCGGCGGGAAAAACGACTGCAGCCGGTTGAACTGCCACCCGAGTAGGAATGGGACTACTGTTGCTGCAACCACGATTGAGCCGAAGACCACATCGAGACCCGATCCGGCACCGATCGCTGACATCGCGCCGACGAACGCAAAACTGGTGCCCATAACAATCGGTAACTTCGCCCCAACTGGCCCGACAGTGTACGCCTGAACGACTGTTGCCACCCCAGCAAACAGGATGACCATCTGCACCAAAAACGTCGTGTCGGCAGTACCGAGACCTGCCGCCCCTGCGACGATGAACGCAACAGCCGTCGAGGGAACAATCATTACGGACACGTGTTGAATTGCAAGGAGAATAGATTTGAATCCAGGTGGTTTTTCTTCTAAACTGTACGCTAATTCAACGCTATCTCCATTTTCGTTGGACATTTTACAACCGCAATTCAGCATGCGCATACTTAATCTTGTGCACATTAGCAGTTGTTAACTTGACAACTGAGCTTTGCACGTTGAAGTAGGAGCATTACGTAGGCCGTGGCAAGGTCGGATGATGCCGATTACGGAGTTCTTGTCGTGTACGCGTGTATTCGACGAGTTCGAGTCGCTGTCTCCAGCCCACCGCCATCACGCGAAACCTACGCCAATGGTCTTGTTGCGGCCAGCAACAAGACCGTGGCGGGTATCGCACGCGAAGTCCTTCCAGCTAATAGCAAACGTGCCCTCAACAAGTTCCTCACCGAGTATGACTGGGACGAACAGGAGTTTAACCACGAACGCCTCGAAGAGCTTCAGAAACACGGTGAAACGCGCTGGTCACAGGATGGCTACATCATCCTTGACGACACGATCACCGAGAAAGCCGGGGACAAAGTCCCCAGCGTCGGTCACTTCTACGATCACGCCGAAGGTGACACCGTCTGGGGCCAAGACCTCATCTACGCCTTCTACGCTGACGATAAAACCGCCTACCCACTCACTTTCCGCCTCTACGAAAAACAGGACGAAGATGACCAAGACCACAACACCAAGTATGATCTCGCCCGCGAGATCGTCACCGAACTCGAAGAAGAGGTATGTGTACCTGCGGACACCTACCTCTTCGACTCGTGGTTCGCTCACGATTCTGGCCTTCCTGAACACATCGAATCCTACGGCAAGGACTGGATCGGCCCGCTCCGGAGCAATCGACAGGTGACCTACGGCGGAGAAGAGCTAAGCGTCGATGCGCTGGCAGAGCGCATCGACACGGCAGAGCGCAACATCGAGGACGACACCTACCGCATCTGGACGAAGAAGCTTCTCGTCTCCCAGCTGGGAGACGAGAAGCTGGTTATCGCCGAGAAAGAGACCGACGAAGACGAAGAGAACCCGGTCAAGTACCTCGCTACGAACAAAATCGACGCACCGACCGAGCACGTGATCAGCTCCTAGGGATGCGATGGCGCATCGAGACGTTCTTCGAGGACTCGAAGCAGGGTCTCGGCCTAGGAGACTGCGAGATGCAGACCGACCAAGGTACCAGTCGGCACTGGCACCTTCTGATGGCTGCCTACAGTATCGTTCGTCTTGATCCTGATTCGAGCGCCTTGGGGACGGTTCGCTCGAAGGCGTCATCGCTTCGAGCGAACCTCGATCACTCTCTGAAAGAAGCCGTCTACAACCTTCTCTCGTGGGTTCGAGACAACGATGATCGCGGTGTCGATGAGTTGATGACCGAGATCGGCCACCTCTTCGTTCACTCAACCGCTGACGCTAACGTGCAAAGCTGAGTTGACAATAAACACCAATACTTTGCATGTGGTTTAAGTTCGCTACTGCATCATGTGCGGCTTCGGGACAGTAACAAGCTATGATGTAAGCAGACCGGCACTACATCCTTAGGCGAAATCTGTTACCCAATAAGTTCAATCAAGCTATGAAAATGCTTATGTAGCGATAGGTGTGAATCAAAAACGATTAAGGGTAAACAATCATGGGAGCAAGTAGCACCTTTAGACAATTATCTAAAATATTCGGCCATCTCGAATCATCGGGTGCAGAGATCGAACGCACTGCCGTAGATCAGACGTTGTCGAAATCGGACGGGGAAGTTACGGCTGATCTATCGATCAGAGTTCCGATATTGATTGATGATACCGACAGTGTCGTATCGATGACGGCTACCGATTGTGAGATCAGAGACGGACACGTTTCCGTAGATCTAGAAGTAGTCGTTTCAGGAGGTGACGAAACCGTCACGGGTACCGGTTCCGTGGGTCTCAATGGCCCGAATAGAAACTACTCCGGTACAGGAGGGGTACCCGCATACAAGAACCGTGAAGCATTGCAGGCAGTTTACAACCAGTGCGAGACGTTCTCGGAGATGACCGAAACACTCGGAGTCGATGTTACCTCCGAGACTGTTCGCCGACATATGATTAAGTACGGCATTCACGATCCAAACGGCACGGCGCCACAGCCGTACACCGACGCCGATACTGCAGAAAGCGAAGAGGGTGAATCCGACGTGGACGGCACCCCTAACCAGAACGTCTCCAGGACCAGTACAGAGCCACAGAATGAACGGAACGACAGTCAGTCCTCCAAAGACGAATCAACTGACTCGTCAGAGTCAACCGTAACGTCCCCGAAGCAGCAATCAGCGAAACAACAGACCGCCGCTGATCGCGGCAAAGCAGTGAGTGTGAGTACAACGACAACCGGTTCACAGTCGAGTGCTACATCACTAAGAGAAATCGTATCAGAAGCGTCCTCGCGGCAGTCAAGTTCGTTTAGCGTATCTACGTCCGATATCCCCGAAGCAGTAACCGTAACTGAATTTACGGATGCAGTCAACGACTCCAGGACGGTCCATGAGGTTACACAAAAGATCAACATCGACCCAGATATCGCCAGACAATGTCTACAGGAGTTCGGTCTGATCGAGCTTGTAACGTCTACTATCGGTGCGGAGCAGGTTACTCTCTCAACCAGCGAGGTCATCAGGCGTATTAACGACATGCCAAACTAGTGCGCACTGCGGCTGAACAGTCCGACGATGACAATCGGATGTGGCCTGACCTGCGAGTTGTTGTATCGGACGTGGCTCCGGGATACGTCGCTGTGTCAGTTACACCGACCTCAGTTCAAACTGTGGTGGTGAAAGGCTGATTTAATCTCCCAAGTGTATGGTAGCGAACAATACAGTATCTCATGGGCCGGTTTCCTGTGACTGGGTCACTGTGCGTTACACGTATGCGACTTGCTCCCAATTACGTATAGCCGGATTGCGGATAGCTCTGAGGACGGAGCTCTCCGGTCGGAGACGGACTGTGGGACACCGAATCGCTTTCGGAAGTCCTGTGGCCTGATTGAAGCCGGTGACGAGACGATGTGCGGGGAGATCGGCACGCTCCGGGACACCGTCAACGACCTTGGATCGGACGGTGCCTGCTCGCTAGTTCCCAACGACGGACAGCGCTGTCGAAAGAGCCGAAGCGTTGCGGCTATCCGGTATCTTTCGTCGGGTGGTCGAAGACAGGAATGGTCAGAGCGTGAAGCCGTTCGACAAGGTTCCGCTCTAGAAGATTACTCTAGTGAGGTTTCTTTGAGGGCGTCGTTGAGGATTTCCGTACAACGACTCCAGTACTCGGGTGTGTAACCCGCATTGTGCGGGGTGATAAGACAGTTGCTGAGTTTCCACAGCGG
>LKMJ01001648.1_pt1 | contig 19981 bp, 15 predicted proteins | sample 643391 | NCBI WGS metagenome assembly LKMJ01 (sample SAMN04112250, study PRJNA286221) | soda lake metagenome | biome: soda lake; feature: Kulunda Steppe; material: water; isolation source: sample PL-Br10 brine of Picturesque Lake | place: Russia: Kulunda steppe | collected 2010-07 | reverse complement strand
GCCGTGGCGGCCTCGCTCGCGTCGATATCGACACCCGTCTCGGCGTATGTCAGCCCTTCCTCCTGATTTTCGGACTCGTCGCTCATATTCGGGTGAGCGATTGCGAGAGGCAAAAGCCCGTCGCTCGATGCCGATTCGCTGGGTCGCTACTCGACGGCGAGCCGTCCTGCCTCGTATCCTGTCACGAGGTCGAGTCCGCTCGCGGCGTGTTCGGCAATCACGTTCGTCGTTTCGAGCACTCGCCCGCTGGCGTAGAGGTTCACGTACTGTGGCTCACCGCTTCCCGTGACTGGCTGTAACTGCTCGTCGGTCTCGACGCCGGCACGAACGGCCTGATGATCACCAAGAAACGCCCTGTCTGTCCACGCTGCGCGATTGTCTGGTGCGCTAACGCGACAGTCAAAGAGTGGTTCGGAGATGCCGTTGCGCTTGCTTACGAGCCCGCCAGTCTGCAATCCACCTGTTGCGAGGACGAACGTCTCGCCCTCGTAGACCTGACCGTTGCTATCTTCGATGCCGTCGACACGGTCGTCTGTCGTCTCGACACGAGAGAGTGTGACGTCCTGTTCGATTGTGACTCCTGTCTCGGAAAGTGCTGATTCGAGCAACGATTCGAGTCGCCGGCCGAGAACGCTTGGCGGCCCGAGTGGCACCTCGAAAATATCGGCAGTCAGTTCGTCAGCAAGTGCCGTTCGAACCTCCTTGTTCGACGCTTCACCGAGTACGGCGGGGACGCCGACGCGTGGCTCGACATCGAGTGCTTGCCTGATCGCTTCGATCAGCGCATTTTGAGCAGTGTCACCGTCGTCTTCGTCGAGCGTGGCTGCAAACCGCCGCGCAACCGGTGGCTCGTCGATGCCAAGCGTTGTCGTGACCGACGAATGCGTTATCTCGTATGGCAGCGTTTCGTCGAGCCGTTTTGCCGCAAGCTCGGCGTCGAAATCTGCGATGGCATCGAATCCGACAAGCCGCATCGGCCGCCTATCGCTTGCGACACCCGCTGCGATGCTTTCGGGGTACCGGGCGGCAGGTGCCAGATGGCCGGTCGCCGTCGGGACGAGTGCGTTCTGTTCCGCTTTCGCTCCGCGATACTGCTCACCAGCGACATCATCGAACAAGGAAAGGGCTGCCTGGACAGTCTCTGTCCCGAGCTGTGCGTAGCGATGGTCGGCCGGCAGACGGTCGATTGCCGAAATCGGGTTCGTAACTGGGCCATCGTCGCCACCCTCGGATTCATCGGGCAAATACCCAAGAAGGTCGATCAACCCAGTTTCCAGTCTGAACCGGTCGACCGGACCACAGACCACGCGAACTGATGCCGACGGGCGGGCACGCGCTGCAGAAAGCGCAGCGGTGTATCCCGCCAGCCCGCCGCCGATCACGACGAGGTCGTCGGTCGTCTGGTCTGTTTGCTGACCCTCGGCTGTCTCTGTTTCACCCTCGGACATCTCATCACCTTGCTCTGTCTCTATCGTCTCCGCAGGTGTGTCGTCAGTCATCGAATCACCGCCTCACACATCGTCGGTCGCTCGCGGTCTCTCGTCTCCGTGCCATCATCGAACTGGTCAAGGTCGATCTCTTCCGGTTTGCTCTCCCGGTTCAGCACACGCTCGTGCAGTTCGTAATCGTCGAGTGCCGTTGCAAGCTGATCGCCCCAGAGTGTTTCTCTGCGCCCCTGCCAGCGACTCGAAAGCAGCGATTCGAGAGATTCGTCGACAGTCTCGATATCGTGATCAGGATGTAATTCGGCGGCAAGCCGGTGTCCGCACCGACCGCCCTGACAGGTGCCCATCGTCGCGCCTGTCCGAATGCGAACTTCGGAGAGGTCGGCCCCACGAGTGTCATCGGCTGCAAGCGCCTTCTGAACCGCGTTACGGTTGACTTCGGCGGCCTCACAGAGCATGGGGTTGGATTCGTCACCTGTCGATGATGAACTCGTAAGCGGGTTCGCCGCCTTTACCCGTTCTGTGAGCCTCGACGTTGTTTCCTGCAAGGAGCGCTTGCCGGCGACGTTCGGCAATTTAATTTCGTCAGTGAGACAATCGCGGTCGATACCGAACTCAGAGCAGACGCGGTCGACGGCGCGCTCTGCGACCAACCGGTGTGTCGTGACCGTCCCGCCGACAACGGATAGCATACCCCAGTGACCGCCATACTCCTCGTGGTCGACCAGCGTCGCGCCAGGGCCGTCGGGACTGCCCTCCTTGCGTGAATGCTGTGTCCACACGCCGGAATACGAACGCAATACTGTCGTTTCTTCGATGGCTGGCAGAATCGTCGCCATCTCATCGAGTACTGTGTCGACAGCGTTGTTCGTGTCGCCACCGTCGTCGATGGGGCCGAGAACGGCATTGCCCCAGAAGGGTGAAATCGAGCGGGACTGCTCGGAGTCGTACCGTGTCAAAATCACGTCGGGATCTGCATCGAGGACGAACATTCGCCCGCGCTTTCGAGTAAGTGGGAGTTCGATCCCGGCAAGCGCTGCAATCCGGTCGGCCCACGCGCCCGTCGCGTTGATGACGTAATCGGCCTCTATCTCCTCGGTTTCGCCGCGTTCGGGCTCATCGTCATCGCTGACGCCGGGGAACTCGCGCTGGATTTCGCCCGGCATTTCCGGTTCGCTCGATTCACTCGTTTCTTCGTCTTCCTCCTCGTCCGCCTCCTCTGTTTCCGCCCCTTCTGTCTCCTGTTCATCCGCGTTTTCGGTCTCGTCCGTTGCTTGTTTTTCGTCGCGTTTGTCGATAGTGACGCCACTCGTCGGTGCTGGCTGTGTTCCCGGTGTCGGGTCGTATTCGACAGTCACGCCGGTGATGCGGTCGTCTTCGAGGTGGAGGTCGATCACGGATGCGCCGGTTTTGATCTCTGTGCCGTACTTGCGTGCTCCTGCTGCGTTTGCAACGGTCAACCGGAACGGATCGATTGCAGCGTCGGGGACACGGACTGCGCGCTCGACATCCGCACCCAGTTCGTCTAGTTTCGATTCCGGGACGCCTTTGACCGAGATATCACACGCCTGAATTTTCTCAATGTACTCGTCGAATCCGTCTTCTTTGCCCGGCGTGGGGGCAATATAGCCACCAGTGTCGTCGATACAGTGACTCGCAATTCGCCGGAGAACGGCGTTTTCACTGTAACAGCGTTTCGCGCCGCTTGGGTTGCTCGCCGCAAACCGGGCACCGCTGTAGAGGATACCCTGCATCCGGCCAGTCGTGCCGGCGGTCAGCGTTCCCTGTTCGAGAAGCGTTACCTCAAGCCCGCGCAGCGCCAGATCACGGGCAATGGCGGTTCCAAGCACGCCGCCGCCGATAACCAGAATATGTGGCGTATACCCCATTCAATCGGTCTAATATTGCAACGCCAACACACTTATACTGTCTGGAAATACCACGCGAAAAACCCATCTCGTCCGTCGACAAGCCTCTGTCAGATTTGTTCCGGTTCGTCGTCGATTGGATCGGCATAGACAACACCACGTTCGCCATCGAGTGTGATCACTCGGCCGTCCTCGGTATCGTCGGGAATCGTCGCGTGACTGACCATCGGCACATCGATTTCACGGGCGACAATCGCTGCATAGCCGGTCATCCCGTCGTGGGCGTCGATGATTCCTGCGATTTTCGAGAGATCGCCGGTAAATTCCCCATCGAACTCGTCGGGAACGGCGACGATGGCTCCTTCCGGTACATTTTCGAGGTCGCCGTCGGGAGCGCGATAGAGAGGGCCAGTAACGAACCCGGAGACAACCGATCGGCCGGAGACGAGTCGTTCGGAGGCGAGGTGTACTTTCAGCATATCAGCCGTGTCGTAGCTCTCGTGGTCGGTCATCATTCCCGAAATCACGACGACTGTGTCACCACTTTCTACGTGCCCAGCATCGAGTGCAGACTGGACTGCCTGTCGGATGACTGCGCCAGTCTGTTCTTCGTAGGTTACCAGTCGCGGAATGATCCCCCAAGAGAGTGTCAGCTGTCTATATACTCTGTCCTTGGGTGTCGAGGCAACGATTGGGATACTCGGCCGGTATTTTGCTGCTTTTCGTGCTGTATAGCCGGATTCGCTTGCGACGACGACTGCGCTTGCACCGGTATCGCGGGCGAGAAATCGTGCAGACCGGGCCAGTGCATCGGTCCGTGTTCCCCCTGCAGGGGGCACTCGTTGTTCCAGAGTTTCGGCATACTCATCGCTTTGTTCGACATCGTGGATGATCCGCGCCATCGTCTCGACGACCTCGACGGGATGATCGCCGATTGCTGTCTCCGCAGAGAGCATGACCGCATCGGTGCCGTCGAGGACAGCGTTTGCTACATCGGAGGCTTCGGCGCGTGTCGGTCTGCGCTCGTGTATCATCGAATCGAGCATCTCTGTCGCGGTGATGACTGGCACGCCAGCGCGGAGACACTTGCGGATGATCTGTTTCTGGATGATCGGGACATCCTCTAATGGGCACTCGACGCCGAGGTCACCGCGAGCGACCATAATTCCGTCCGCGGCTTCGATGATCTCATCGAGGTTCTCGACCGCTTCGGCGCGTTCGATTTTGGCAATGATCGGGATGTCTGCGTCCCGGCGTTCGATTTCCCTGCCGATTTCGTAGATATCTTCACCACAGCTTACAAAACTCGCGGCAACGAAATCGACTGCTTTCTCAGCGGCAACATCTAACTCCGTGCGGTCTGTCTCGCTGATCGGTGGCAATCCAAGGTCGACACCGGGGACGTTGACGCCTGCGCGGCTACCGAGTTCGCCGCCGGATTCGATCCGTGCGTGGACTGTTTTTCCCTCAAGTGCTGTCACTGTTGCCTCAATTCGCCCGTCGTCGAGCAAAATAACGTCACCAGCATCGACTGCACTCATATCTGCAGAAACGCCGATCTGTTCGGCTGTTGTCTCCCCACCTTCGACGAACGTGATTTCGTCACCCTCCTCGAACAGGACAGTCCCCTCGCGTTCTGCGGTTCGTATCTCCGGACCTGGCAAATCGAGTAACGTTCCGATTGGTGTCTCGGCCGCTTTGTCAGCTTCCCGGACGCGGTCGATCAGTGTGCGCCGGTCCTCAGGTGTGCCGTGACTGGCATTGAACCGTGCGACCGACATTCCTGCCGTTGCCAGCGCAGTGATCGTCTCCGTGTCTGCAGAGGCCGGCCCGAGCGTGCAGACGATTTTCGCGCGGCGAGTCACTGTTTTCCCCCCGAAATCGTTCTCCGGAACATAACCAATGCTCGGCGTAGAGTCTAAAGAAAGTTGGTGCCAACAGTGAATCCCCACGCTATGATGATATGATTACAGATGCATGCATGTCTATGAGGATACAGTACGAAATGGCAACTAGAAACCGACAGGTACACTCCAAAAGTTTATGTGAGACACCATAGCAAAGAATGCTATGGGCTGTAGGATTGCGATAGAAGCGAGTACTCTGCCGGATTTTTCAGATTCGCTGTCACGATCTGGTGGGGGGACTGGTGGATCGGGGAACAGGGAATTCCCCAGTAAGAGAAACGAAACGAGGGTGAGAATCTATGAGTGAGACACAACGCGAAGACGAGGATCAACATCCTGTTGTGAACGTATTGCAGACGATCACGCCAGGGTTTATCCGTCGAAGCTTCGCAATCAAGTTTGGTCTTGTTTTGCTCGTGATGGCGCTGTCGATTGGTACGATTGGGGTCGTTGCGACACAGGCAATCACGTCAGAAACGGAATCAAACGTCGAAGCAGAGTTCCAGGGTGATGCACAGCAGCAAGCCGAAATCATCAACCAGTGGATCGACAGCAATACACTCCAGACTGAGTTACTCTCCGGAAACGAGATTTGGGGGCTGGATATTGACGACGACGAAACCCGGGATGACAATCTTCAGGAAATCCACAATGAATTGAGCAGCGAAGAGCAAAGCTACGAGGGTGACAACGCGGTTGATATGCATCTGATTAGGGATGATGAAACAACTGGTCCCGTCGCCATCGAAAGCACTGACCTCGACCGAGATACTGAACTCCGGGACTCCGATGAGCGGGATTGGTTCGCAAATTCTCAGGTGTTCACGGAAATCACGAACCTCGGCAGCACTGGTGTCTACGTCAGTGATACATACGAGGTCGGTGGCGAACGAGTCGTCGGATTCGTCAGCCCAGCAACTGGTGATCGCTATCTATTCGTTGAAGTATCGGTTTTCGACGTCCAGGATTCGCTGCGGGGAGCAGAAGCAGACCGTGACGTTGGATTCACGCAGGTCGTAAACACCGGCACGTACCAGACACCGGACGGCGATGAGAATGTTGTAATGATGGATGCACGTGGTGAGAGTGGCAAACTCCTCGAAGTCTATGCCACAAACGAGGAGACGCTGCGCCCACTTGAGAGAGCAAACGAGCTCCGCGGTGAGGACGCTCAGGCAGGTGTTATAAACCGGATGTCCGCCGACGAGGACGTACTCGATGAAGAGTATACTGTTGGATATGCGCCGGTTAATGACAACGACGATGAGTGGGTCGTCGTGACACATGGTCCACGTTCGGAGGTCTTCGGGTTTGTCGATACACTCTCGACGTGGGGGCTGATCGTGACACTGGTTTCTGTCTTGCTTATCGGTGTTACCGGTTCCATGCTGGGTTACAGCACTGCAACATCGATTGACCGGCTGACGAAAAAGACCGACGAGATCCGCGAAGGTGACCTCGATGTCAACCTCTACAGCTCGCGGGTCGACAATATCGGCCGGCTCTACGATGGGTTCGCGGACATGCGCGACGCGTTGAAAAACCAGATCGAAGAGTCAGAAAAAGCTCGCAAAGAAGCGGAAGTCGCCCGTGCGGAGGCAGAAGAACTCGCACGCTACCTGCAAGAAAAGGCCGAGGAGTACTCGGCGGTCATGCAGGAAGTCAGTGCCGGTGATCTGACCCAGCGCATGGAGCAAGATGGCGAAGAAGAGTCGATGGACCGCATCGCAGAAGAGTTCAACCAAATGATCGAAGAACTCGAAAAGACGACTGGTCAGCTCAAAAGCTACGTCGACGAAGTCGAAGAATCCGGTGCCGAAGTTGAACAGAGCGCCCGAACTGTCCGGGAGGCAAGCGAACAGGTCGCAGACTCCATCCAGAAAATCTCTGATGATGCCTACGACCAGAAAGACCGCTTCGACCGGCTCATGCAGGCAATGGAAGAACTCGCCGACGATATCGAACAGATCGCAGCTCAGCACGAAACCGTCTCGGTTGATGAGGCAGTCGGGCAACTCCGCGATACTCGCCAGGAACTCGAAGAACTCGCAGAGCTTAGCCAGCAGACGATGAACGAATCCGAGCAAGTCGCAGGCGCCGCAGAAGAGCAGGCAGCCGAGCTAAATGCCGTCTCCGAGCGCGCCAATGATCTCCAGCGCTACGCCCAACCGCTGCGGGATATCCTCGAACGGTTCGAAACTGAAGCCGAACACGAGTTCGTCTTCTCCGTCGGTCCAACTGGCGGTGCAGCCAGTCCGAGCACGCGTAGTGAAAACGAAGACGACGACTGATCGATTTCGTCTGCGCGTCTGATTTTTCTTTGCTTCCTTTTGCGATACAGGCTAAGCGTGCTGGTAGGTGGTGATTATACAGACAGTAGAAAATATTCACTCGTTTTCACATTCACTAACCTGTGATTACTGGCGATACGACGGATGTTATAAAGGCACCTTGATATCGGTGGGCAGGGCTGGTTGTCCGGGGGAAGAAATCTACAGGTATGAGCCACCCACCGATGGCCGGTTCCGGCGTTCGCTCCGGCAGCGAGACCGCGCAACTGTGCTGTGAGACGGATATCGAGCGGCTGCTCGGAACGCTCGAAGATTCGGATTGCCGGGCGATGATCGAAGCAACGAACGACGAGGCCCTTTCGGCGAGTGAACTCTCGGAACGGTGTGATCTGCCACTTTCGACAGCGTACCGAAAACTCGATCAGTTGACAGAGGTCGGAATTCTCGAAGAGCGAATCCGAATCTCCACGTCCGGACAACACACGAGTGAATACATTCTCCAAATCGAGACCATTCAGATTTCGGTCGATGCTGAGTCAGGAATCGAGCTCCAGATCGAAAACGAAAGCGTGCCACAGACTGGTGGCTCAATGCTTGCTGGAGCAGACTAGTATCACTTCGCCCACTCGGCATCGGCAAGCGTTCGCTGGACTGCCTGCTCACCGACAGCTTGTGCAAGCGTCTCGTACCCAGCCCGCTCGCTTCGATCACTCGCATCTGCGACGAGCCGGGAGACGATGAACTCGGGGGTAGAACGTCCGACCGTCTCGAACCGGGGCTGGTAATCGACTTGGAGTTCGAGGTCCTGGGTGAGCCCTTCTGCAAAGATTCCATCCGTTCGAGCCTTCTCCGGCAGTGGCTCCAGATCATCTGCAAGGTGGGTAACGAACACACCGAGTGCATCCTTTTCGACGGTGAGTGTCACGAGTCCGTGCAAGAGGTTGGCTGCACTTCCCGGCTCGGTAATCGCTTCGAACTCGTCGACGAGCATCAGCGTTCGTCCAGGATCAGTAAGCGGTGGAATTACCGACCGGAGCGTCGATTCGAGCACGCCGGCATTGAAACTGGCATGGCGGCGGTGGAAGACGATGGATTCGACGGTATGAATTTCTGCGGTCTCGGCGGGGACGGGAAGCCCCATCTGTGCCAGCAACTGCACCTGACAGAGCGTTTCGAGCAATGTCGTTTTTCCGCCGCTGTTTGCGCCGGTCAGGACTGCCACGCGGTCGCCTCGTGGTGGGGCCGTCTCGCCGGAAACGGACAGTGAGTGATCACCGATGGCGTAAGTGACCGGCTGTACGGTCTCTCCGCTGTCTTCCAAAAACAGGTTTCGAGCGTCGACGACACCAGCGGCCTGCTCGTCGACAAACGTCGGCTCGACCAGATCGAACGCCTCCGCAAAGCGAGCCAGCGAGACCGAGAGTGAAATCTCATCGACGGCTTCGATAGCCCGGTCGATATCTGCTCGTGCAGTCTCTAGTGTTTCCTCGAATTCGGTTGCGACAGTCTGCTCGCGTTCCTCGACGACGGAGCGCAACTCATCGGCAAGGTGTCGAAGCGTTTCGCTGACGAAGGCTCGCCCGTCGGTCGCTTCCTCGACCACCGAATCCCGCACGCGGCTGGTGTCAATTCCTGTCTCGGCCGTTATTTCGCGGACGAGCCCATCTCGTAGCTGGTCGACCCCACGCGCGCTCGATTGTATCTCCTCGATGAGTTGGTCTGGTGTTGCACGCAGGTCCTCGACGGTCGCGAGTTGCATTCGCAGTGTATCGAGGCGCTCGTCAGCCCCCTCGCCAACCCGTGAGCCGCCGCCGGCCAGCCCAGTCAGGGCCGTGACTGTCTCCTCTAGCTGTGTGGCATCGAGTTCCTCAAGCGAGGCGAACACACCAGTGTCAGGGCCAACCTCACAGAGTGAAAGCGCCGCTCGAACCGCGGCGAGTTCGCTGTGTTCTGCCTCATCGTAGCTCTCGAATACAGACAGTATTTCCTCGCGCTGGTCATCTCCGAGTTGCTGCCAGCTTTCCCGTGCCCGGCTGACTTCCGCAAGTCGGCGTTGCATCGCCGCCGGGTCTGACAGTGGCGTTAGGATACGGATCCGGTCTGCCGCATCTTCGGTCACCGCGTAACTGCTGACGATGTCGAGTAGTTGTTTGTACACGTTGCGGGTATCACGCGTTGCCAGCACGTCCATTGCTTCGCCACCGTGGGCGTGGCGCAGGATGCGCGTTGCTCTCCCGCGTGAGAGGCCGGCCTCGGTCAGCGTTCGAATATCGGCCGATTCGATCGCCTCGATTGCGGCTTCGACACCCAGACTCTCGGCTAACAGCTCCCGTGTTTTGGGTCCGATCCCCCAGTAGTCCTCCAGTCGCATTGCCTGAAAGGCACAGTCCCTCGGCCATAGGTATTTCTTCTCTGGCGTGTCTGGAGAAGCGTTCACAGCTTCAAGCGTCGATCAAGACCACGGTCTCGCCATCGAGTGTTACTGCCCGAACCCGCAGGTCGCCATCGGCAGGCCGCCAGTCAGCACCGTCGCGGTCGTGTTGCAACCGCGCGGCTTCGAGTTCGCTTCGCAGATCAGCTTCTGTATCGTATCCCCGGTGTTCAGCTACGATCCGATCCGTCGACTCGCCAGCGAGGAGTGCACTCGCTGCATGATGCAGTTCGCCCTCGGTTGCAAACACCGGTGTGAGCGATCCGACGGCGATACTCGCGTGGCTCGTGCCGCCATCGTTGCGCAATGCGATCTGTTTGGTGCCGATCCGGACCTCATCGGCAGTGTGCTCGTAGCTCGCACTTGCCCCGTACTGGCTCGTGCCAACGCGGTCGATGGCATTTGCTGCCTGGTCTGCGTCTGGCGCTGGTTCGGTGGGAAGTCCGAGCACTATTCCGGCAACAGCGACACTCACGACGGCGACGCCAGCCCAGACGTACCAGGCATCGGCAGGTGATTCGAGTTCCATGGGACAATTAACACCGAATTTCTCCTGTCTCGACATCGCCGACGGCCGGCCAGGTTGGCGAACATTCCGGATCTTCGTCGTCCCGGTCACCGACGCCAATGCCGCCGGGCGGGACGACCACGATCAGTGAGGAGCGCCCCTCGAACGCGATCGGTTCGACCTGGCCAACTGTTTTTGATCCGTTGGCAACGGCGATCTCGACAGACTGATTCTCTCGAACGTAGGTCGTCCCATCAGCCGTTTCGGGTGTTCCCATGTTTGCCGTCACTTCGAACCGGGCATACTGTCCGTTGACTTCAACATCCCAAGCGTTGACGGTCGCAAACCAGGCGTTCGGGACCGGGAGCAGTGGCATCCCTGCCGGAACGCGGACCGGTGTTCTGACACCATCGACCCAGTCGTCGTACTCTTCGAGGTCGAATTCGCCGTCACCGAAGTGTTCTTCGAAGCGCTCTTCGGTCATGTCTTCGCCGACTTCTTCGAGTGTCTGCCTGACTTCCGTATCGAGCTCTTCGACGGTATCAGTATCACTTAGCGTAACTTCTCCGGCGTTTGCAGAACTGGTGACCGCAGGCTGTGCTGCCGACCGGATGAGAGACCGTGTCTCTTCGCCGTCGGTGGAGCTTGCATATCCCGGAAGTGTGTCGCTGTCTAACTCGTCGCCGAGATTCTCCACCAGCGGTTCGGTTATATCGCCTTCGTCGATGGCGATTGCTGTCTCGGCCGGGCTAGAGCTATATCTCGCTACTGTATCCTCGACCACGTCTTCGATGTCGTCTTCTGCCTCGTCTAATGGAGAGTCATCTTCAATCGCGCAATCTACCTCTCGACATGCTTCGGGTTCGTGGCCGTTGTACTCACAGACTCCATCAGGGCAGCTGATATCATCGTGAACGTCTTCTATATCGTCGATTTTTGTCTGTCCACACCAATCGTCCTCTTCCGTACAAGGCACCTCGAAATCATCTGGATAGAGATGATATTTAATCTGATCAGCAACATCGGAACTGAACTCCTCGACGGCGGTGTCGACACTATCCTCGAACTCGTCGGTAAGCGAAGAGAGTATGTCTTCGTTTCCGTACTCACCGCTACGAGATGCATCTTCGGCGAGTTCACCAGCTTCGAGAGCTTCACCTGCCATTCGAAGTGTCAATTCCGCATCCGGGTCGCTGATGCCGATGATGTTGCCAAGTCTGCTCAATAACCCCTCGACCACCGATTCATACGGGAGTTTGAGGTGGTTTTCGTTCTGTGCGGCCATCGGGGCGAAATTCTCGACGTCGTTGTCGACAGGCGGGACGTCTTCACTGGAGGTGTTTTCTGTCACGAGATAGGTCGGCGATCCAGACACCTCGTAGTGGATATCATCGGTCAACTCCGGGGATTCGACTGGCTCCGGGTCAGGTGGCTCGGCAGTGACTCCCTGCTGGAGATACGACAGTGCATCACCGAGACCGGTATCCTCAAGTTCCACATCGAGTTGGCTCATTGCACTTCCGTGTGCCGAATCGAGCCGGTCAAGATCGGATTCGAGCGTCTTGAAATACGAATACTGTGCTTCATAGACCGCCTTTTGTCCGACGTTTTCGTACGGCTTTTGGCGTTCGAGATACTCGCGTTTTTCTTCCGCTACTTTCTCTCGCAATTCCCCGTACGGACCAGTCCCGCTTCCGTCATGAAGCACGTCGCTTCGCTTGAACTGGATGGTGATGTCGCTGGCTTGCTCTTGGAGTTGCGTGAGATTGGAGAGAATCGCATCTTCGAGTCCACTGCCGTATATATGGTTACTACTGCTGGCAGTTACGGACTCTTCGACATCCATCTCTGATGATTTGGTTGCCTCACCCCACTCCGATTCAAGCCAATCTTCGATATCCTCATCTTCGACAGAATCATTGATAAATAGGTGTTCTTGGTAGTCGTTCCCAACCAACTGGCGAAGACTATCCTCTACGATACCCTTGTAGTTCTGGAAGCCTGCTGGGTCGTTCCCGGTTGGAACGGTTTCGTCTTCGATTTCACTCGGCGGTGGGCCCGGTTCGTATTTATTCGCTGGATTGATCCCGGGGTCGGGAGTGTTGTAGTCGTCGATGTTCGCGTTCGGGCTGACTTCGCTTTCGCTCAACTGTAGTTCGAACTCCGCAGAGAGTGTGTCCTCGCTGGTGGTTATTGTCTCGTCTGTGCCGTTTTCATCACGAAAGGTGTGTTCTTTTTTGTCCTTCAGTTCGATATCGACCTCGCCGGTGATCGTTGCGAGTTCGTCCGGTGTGTTCGATTCGACCACGTCCCGTACACTGACCGATGTTCTGATATTCGACGTCCCGAGGTGTGTACTTTGCCCGGCCTCGAACCGCTCTGGTGGATTATGATCGAACGTTGGTCGCTCAACGTTGGACAGTGATTGTGTCAGTTCCGTTTCGACCTCGAAGACGCGGTCGATGGCGCGACTGATCGAGTGTTCATCCGACGTTGAGGCAAGCTGACGCAACGGGGGATATGATGTGCTGTTGACGCCAACTGTGTGTTCAGCATCCAATCCCGGTGCATTTTCCATCAGATCCATCGTGCTCGGTGCATCCGGAGGATTACCACTCGCTTGGTCGCCAAAGAGCCAGTCACTTGCCTCACAGAGATCATCAGCATACTCGTCGTCTCCGTCGGCTGATCCATACCCGCCGTACAACCCTTCTGCGTCGTGCATCGCCATGCAGAGCCAGCCGCGGCGGATCGCGTTATTGAGTTGTGGGTCTGCTTCTCCGAAGACATCCTTTTGTGTTCGATAGACGGCATCGTTCGCGGAAGGGACCACGTGCCGATTGGCAATCACTTCGGTGACTGGCATTCCTGAATACTGTGCGTATCCGCGCGCCCAGCCAAGCGCATAGATGCGGGCGTTGAATCGCTGGGTGAATCCTGACTCGGAAATGCCCGCATCGAGACGGTCCTGAAAGGTCTCCGTCCGATTATGTAACTGTTTGACTGGGGTTGCGACTGCGACCTCGATACTATCGGTCTCGCGGGCAACTTCTTCGCCGTTGTGTGTCCCAACGGTCGTCACGTTCGATATTTCTGCCTCAACGACGCCGGGTTCACCATCGGCTGTCTCCGAGCCGAATGTCAGATCGACCTGCTCGATTGCTGACTCGAAGGAGTCAGGGTCGGTAATCTCGGGCAGTCTCACCTCCGTTTCGACGTCGCCGACTTCCTGTCCGACCGTCTCGTACTGGTTTTGTGCCTCTAGATAGACGAGTGCCCGAAGATACGTTTTGAACGTGCCGTCATCCGATGACTGGGCGACATTGTCGAGTGCGTTCCCATACGGTGTCTCGGCAGACTCTGTGAGGGGCTGCTTGGCTGCCTGTTCGCTTGCCTGTGTCACGGCATCACGCGTTGCCGTCTGTGTACCTGCCTCTGTGCGTTCCATCGCCAGATCGACATCGAGCGATTCCGTCGGTTCCTCGCTGGTTTCGACGTGATAGAAAAACAGTGCACTCGAAAGCAGGAGGAAAATACCGATCAGTGCGAACGGAACACGCGCTCGCCGGTCAGTCAGGAGACGGCGGAGCCGAGATTCCCCGCTCATGGTTCCCACGTCCGGACGATGATGGTTACTTCGCCAACGCTGATCGCTTCGGCCGCGTCGTGTGCCGAATCGAACGTCGCTGCGAGTTCGGTTTCGAGCGCGTCCGCGAGGTGGTCGGCAAGATACTCGTTTGCTGTTTCCGGATCGGCTGACTCACGTCGAATGTTCTCCGTTATCTCTGAGTCCTCGGGATCAGCATCGTCGATGACGGTCGCCATGCGTTCGTACCGGTAGGCAACGAGCGCTCGCTCTAGCCCGCTTCGTTCGAGTGCGTGCTTGGATTCGAGTTCGGGAAGATAGCCCTCGATGAGTGCGGATGCAACGAGATCTGCAACGACATCGTACTCGTCGTTGTCCTCGACGGCCTGTATTGCGTCTTCACGAACGGGTTCGATCCCACTTGAGACAGTGAGTGTACTCGCGCTGACTGTGTCTTCACTGGGGGGTGTCTGTCCAACCGCTGCGTCACCGTGTATCGACGCCCCCTCAAACGGTTCCCAGACTGCTGTGACGTTCGCCTCAAAACTCGACTCGACGAGATTCGTCTGCAATTGCTCGTCGAGTTCGTCCTCGAACTCCGTTTCAGCCGGTACCAACCGCTCGCTATCGCCACCCTCGCCGAACGCAACCCTTGAGATGGCGATATCGCCGACGTGACTCGCCGTCGAACCGTGTGTGATTCGCGTAAGCTCCGTCTCGTCGTAGTCGCTCACACCGCCATCTGACGCGCTTGCTGCGAGGGCCCCGATGGAGTAGTTGACACTAATTGTCGACCCGCCGATGACGTCTGCGGTCTGGTCTGCTTCCAGTGGTTCGTGCTCGTCTTCGTTTTGTATCGGCACAGTTGCGAGTACGCCGACGGCAGCAGCGACAAACAGGAGTGCAAAGGCGACATCCACGACGGTGTTGATGGCTCGCTGGTCGGTCATTCCCACACCTCGACTCTGAGTCGACCGGGACGAACATCGCCAGATTGCACCTGGACCGAGACGGGACGTTCGACGGTTTCAGCTTCCTCTGGTGGCGCAACCGTCGAAACGCTCCCAGTGGTGTCGAAGGTCGCATTGCCAACCGTCGAAATCGACCCATCTTCGGCGACGACGGTTATCTCGACAGCAGTGTGATACCCTTCTGGGAGCGAGGTCGGATCGACGGCCTGCTCGACTGGCGCTCCGGTGTAGACGTTTTGCTCGCTCACATCTTGCCAGATACTATCAGCGGCCGGCTCCGAGACATCCCTCTCGCCTCCAATCTCGGGGAGAATCTCGGTCACGTATCCGGCATAGACACTGATCGCAACACAAACCACGGCGGCGGCAATCAACGCCGCCAGTGGCTCACTTTGTGCCCGTTGTCTGGGAACTCGCCCTGTCATGATGGGGCGTCTGGTCCCGTATTCGTACTTAAATGTGCTCTTTTTGCAGGTCCGAGACTTCGACGACTGGATCACCGCCATCGGTTTCGAGTGTCAATAGGAGGCGTTGGGTTCCACGCCGGTTGCTCAAATCGACAGTGTTTCCATCAGCAGGGCTAATCGACACATCGAGAACCATCGTCTGCTCGGGCTGGCCCGAAACACGGTAGGTAACTCGCGTCGCCTCTGCACTGGACACTGGCTCGAAGACCAGACGTTCGGTACCAGCTTTTGTGCGGCTGTCTCCCGGAATATCAACTTCGATGACACGCTGTGGCGAGGCGTCGGTCGGTGTCGCTGCCTCTGCCTCGATGAGTTCTGTCGCCGCCTCATCGACTGTGTTAATCTCGGCTTCGATCGCTTGCTCGCCACGGTCGGCCGAAACGTGGTCGATGGCAGTCGCTGTCAGCCCGAGAATTGTTGCTGCGAGGATGACTGCGAGTACATAGCGGATCACGGCTGCATCTCCTGTGTGCTGGTTCCGTCTTGGTACTTAACTATCGGTGCACAGATAGAGTACACAGCACAGGATTCAAATACGATGGCGGGGCCAGCGACCGTGTGTCGACGGATTCACTCTGGGCCGATCAACGCGCAGTCGAAGGAATGCCGATCCGGTTGGTCGTTGCGATCACCGTCGGAGTTGCAGCCGCTGGGTTACTCCTGCCGCTGCCCGATATGGTCGAACAGTCCACAGAGACGACCGTGACGGCCCAGCCCGACAGTCAGCAACTCGTCGTTAACTCGTCGGTTCCGAGTCAGGACGTCACCATTTCTGTGGTTACTGCCGAAGGTGAACCAGTTACCGACGCGACGGTCATCGTCTCGGAGCGGTCGTTGCCAGTCGCTGATGATCCGGCGGTATTCGAAACTGGGCCGGACTCGAACGAGGTAGAAATCAGTATCGGGAAAGAAGACCGACACGATATCGAAGTCGACTTCCGAGAAACGCAGGCACGAGGGACGCTTGATCTCGATGTGAAAATTCCTGGTGGGAACGAATACGAGGTTGGAGACAGCCCGGAAATTACGGTTATTCGAGAGTAATTGTCGAGGACTTACTCATACTAACGGCTGTAAGAAACTGAGCAATCTCGCCACACCGTGGTGGCGAGGATGCTCACGAATTTACAGCCGTCAGTATCAGGACTTTCCAGTATAGATAGAAAAACCGCAAGACAAGTGACCGAAGGCTATTCATATCCGTCACGTATAGAGCAAGTAGATGAGTGGGGATGATGAGACAGGCGATGAATTAGCTCGCTATAGTCGCTCGGAGCATGCTGTAACTCCTTCTGACCAAAACGAGAAGTCCGTCGAGCGAGCGGCGGAGTCGAATGACTCTGTTCGCTCTTCACAGACATCCTCCCCAGCACACTCCGGAGAGAAATCAACAGCGGCTGCGGAGACGATCAACGAACTCGCATCGTCGATTCCGGGTGAACCCACGACAGTCGAGACGGAGTCGATTACGGCAACCTTGATCGGTATCCCTCGTGTCGATATTCGAAAATTCGTCTACGACCACCACCTCGATCACACGGCCGAGGAAACCCGACCGATTGCACTCTTTGATCTCCAGAATACCGGGAAGGCACCGCTTCGCTGGCAGTCAACCCGGACCAAATTCATCGGCGACGACAATTACACCTACCAGCCAGCAACGTTGTCACTCGACCCAGTGCGTCTTGGGCCCGGTTGCCATACCCGCCAGGTCGAGATCGAACCTGACCGTCGTGCCCGTGTTGTCACGCTCGTTGAGGCCCTTCCCACCGGTGTCGAAGTCGAGGAAGTCATTCATACGCTTGTCCCTCCCGGCCGCGGCCCTGACCAACGTCTTGCTTTTTCTGTGAAGTGATCGGCTGATCGAATCGCGAACAGCCTGCATTTCAGCCACCACGACTATCAGTTGATCTAATGATTTGTGGCAAGATACATACCACGCGACAGCAATACAACAGATATGTCACCAGAAATCGAAACCGAACTCAATCGGCCCAATATTCCGCCGGGTGGAACGAAAGTAACGGCGAAGGTCGACGTCGAACCGGGTGAGAAAGAGGAGACTGTCGAGCGCCACATCGCACTTTGTATCGATACGAGCGGATCGATGTCCGGATCGAAAATCGAGCGCGCACGCGACGGTGCTCGGTGGGTGTTTGGATTGCTCGAACCGGAAGATTACGTCAGTATCACGGCCTTTGATTCGGAAGCAGAGCTGATCTTGCGCCCGACGCGATGGGAAGACATCTCCCGCGATGAGGCGATGGAGCGTGTCGAAGAGCTGAAAGCCGGCGGCAGCACGGACATGTACAGCGGCATCCAGACCGCAAAGGAATCACTCGAATCACTCGAGTTCCGCGAAGAGGCAAGTGGGACGCCTGTTCGGCGTATTTTGATGCTTTCTGATGGCAAAGACAAACACCACGACCCACCCGAGTTCCGCGATATTGCAGTCGATGTCGACGAAGCGGGGATCCGCATCGAGGCGGCAGGAATCGGCGAGGAATACAACGAGGAGACAATTCGAACCCTCGGAACGACCGCCCGCGGCGAGTGGACCCATTTGGAGGCTGCTGGCGATATCGAGGATTTCTTCGGCGAGGCTGTCGAGCAGGCCAAAGATGTCGTTGCCCCCGATGCACAACTCGAACTCGACGTTGCTGATGGTGTCGAGGTCAGCGAAGTCTATCGCGCACTACCCCAAGCACAGGACGTTGCTCTCGACTGGGAGGCAAATACTGCCATCGTCAAACTCCCGGATCTGACCGAACGGGAATCCCAGCGTGTCGTTATGAAGATCCACGCGCCGGCCCAAAGCGACGACGAAGCCTCGGTGACACTTGCGGATGTCACGCTTACTGCCCGTGGTGGACAGGCAAGCGATACAATCTCCATCGAATACACAGAAGACAACGAGAAACTCGCTGAAAACAACGAGGAGGTCCAACTCGACCACCAGCAGACCGTCATCAAGACAGAACTGGGGAAAGGAAACGTCGAGGCTGCCGAGACACAGGTCGAGAAGATGACTCGCATCCACGGCGAGGAGACCGAGATTGTCGAGGAGGCAAAACGCGAAACCCAGCTCGTCAAAGAGGGCGGGCGCGCCGAACGCAATCGTGCCACAAAGATTGTCGATGACGACAACGGGTTACAACAGTGACGTAGTATGACAGTCACACCTGCTGTTGGTCACATTGCCGCCGGGCGCTACCGGATCGAAGAAGAGGCGGGGGAAGGTGGGTTCGCAAAGGCCTACCGAGCAGTCGATACAGTATCGGGGGAGACAGTCGCCGTCAAATACCCGAACTACGAGGGATCGAGCAACGATCCGGATATCATCGAGGAGTACTTTCTGAAAGAAGCAGACACACTCGAACGCATCAACGACGCGGGTGGCCACGAGAATCTGATGAGTCTCATCGACCGCGACGAAGACGACGGGACGCCGATGCTCGTTGTCCAGTACATCGATGGATATGAACTTGATGAGGCTATCGAGCAGACTGGTCCCTTGGAAGATACGTCCCACGTACGCGAGATCGGTATCGATCTCTGCTCGGCGATGAGCTTTCTCCACGAAAACGAGATTGTCTACCGCGACCTGAAGCCGGATAACGTGATGGTCGCAGAACGCGACGGGCGTCCGGTGCCGATACTGATCGATTTCAACACGGCAACGAAATTCAACGAAAGCGGGGAAGCGAGTGATTCGGGAACGACGATCCTCGGGCCGTACAAGCCGGCGGAAGTCGCAGATGCCGGGAGTACTGATACCCGGCAGGGACCGTGGTCAGATGTCTACTCAATCGGGAAGATTTTGCTCTTTTTGCTCAAGGGCACAGTCCCGAAAAAAGACGGCGTGAATCCCCGAGACTTCGGGGCTGACTGTGAGCCGTATCTCGCGGAGGTCGTCGAGACTGCAACACAGACGAACTACGAGGACCGCTACCGGAACGCGACTGTCATGGAGCGAGTCCTCACTGAAAAGGATCCAACGCCGCCGCGACAGGCGTCGATCACCTACATGCAGGAAGATGAGACCTACACCCTCTATCCGGGTGATACGGTTGGGCGGCGCTTCGCTGAAGGGCCGACGCCGTCGATTGCAATCGAGGACGAACAAGAATACATTTCGACAGTGCAGGTACAATTCGAGGTGGAAAACGGCAACTGGGTGCTCCGTGACCGCAGTCTCAACGGCACGTATGTCCAGACCGGCGATGGCTGGCAGCGCGTGCTCTGTGATGCCGGACGGAACCGACTCGAAAAGCAGGGGGAAGATCCGACTGATCGCCACGGGAACGTGCCGCCAACGACCTGGGAACTATCGGATGGAGATCTCATTGCACTCGTCCATCCAAGCTACAGTGTCACCTTCGAGTTCCAGACTGCATGAACTAAACAGCATGAACTACGCTACGAACTACGATATTGGCGACCGGAAGCGTTCGTCGGGGATCAACGAAGACAGCGTTGCGATTTCTGTCTTCGAACAGGGCCACCG
>LKMJ01001647.1_pt1 | contig 19985 bp, 22 predicted proteins | sample 643391 | NCBI WGS metagenome assembly LKMJ01 (sample SAMN04112250, study PRJNA286221) | soda lake metagenome | biome: soda lake; feature: Kulunda Steppe; material: water; isolation source: sample PL-Br10 brine of Picturesque Lake | place: Russia: Kulunda steppe | collected 2010-07 | reverse complement strand
CGTTTTTGCCACTTGGTGTGTGTATGTACAGCATGGTTCATGCGTTTGTGATGGTCAAAACCGCAGTCGGTGCCTCCGAATCGCTCATCGGAACCGTCCGGGAGCTAGCGTCAGTAACCGAGGCCCATATTGTCGCCGGTGAGTTTGATCTCATTGTTGAAGTCGAAGTCGAAGAAGTCTACGAGGTGTTACACACCGCCGCCCGTGAGGTCCAAGCACTCGGCGGCGTCGAGGAGACGAAAACCTACATTTCGCTCGAAGACTGAGTGGGCCTTCCTGCGTCGGGCAGATTCCGTTCGAAGCGTTTTCGCCTGGCCGCCCGCTATTGAGTCGATACGTCAAAGGGCACCGACCCCCTACAACGCATATGCTCTCGATCATCGGACTCGTACTGTTTTTTATTGTGCTGGCCATCCATACGCTCGTTGCCGCCGTTATGACGCGATTTTTCCGGCTTCGACTTGAAACGCAGGCTGGCTGGGTGGCGTACTCACTGGGGTTCATTCCCGTCGTGCTGTTCCTCTCCACGCTTGTTTTTACCGGTGTGTTTCAGATCGGGCCAAATCTCGGGTCGCCAACGGTTGCGTTCGCCGTCATGATCGGACTGCCGGTTGCACTCGGGCTGACAATCGACCTCCTCTATGTTGCCCAGCCCGACGAAGTCGAACTTCCACAAAAACAGTAGGTCAGCACCGATCCGATTGTTGGCAGTGAGTTCGTTTCGCTCCGTTCGTTGTTCGGGTTAGCGTTCTGCGTGGGTTTCGAGTGCCGTCTCAAGGCGTGTCGTCACTGTCTCTCGAACGGCCTCGGACGGCTGGCTGGCATCAACCCGGACGAATCGCTCGGGGTCGGCATCGACAAGCCGCTCGTAGTTGTCTCTCACCGCGTTGAGGTAGGCTGCTTGCTCGAACTTGTTCGTTTTTCCACTTCGCTCAGCGGCAGTTTCGGCGTCGATATCGAGATAGAACGTGAGATCCGGTGTCCGCGAAAATGGCTCGTGAATTGACTGCACATACGCCACGGGGTCATCGAGATCGCTTTCGGCCAAGGTCGCTCCCTGATAGGCGTACCGCGAATCGCTATACCGGTCCGAAATAACGAGTTTTCCGTCGCTAAGTGCGGGCCGAACAACGCGAGCGAGGTGGTCGGCGTGGTCGGCCGTATACAGAAACAGCTCAGCAAGTGGATCGGCGTCATCATCCTCAATAGACCGGTATACTGCGTCGCCGTACCACGAACTGGTTGGTTCTCGCGTGCGAACCGCATCAGGATAGCTGTCGCCAAGGCCCTCCCAGACCGTTGTTTTGCCGCTGCCATCGAGCCCCTCTAAGGTCACGAGCATATGGCCGACTCAGAGCGTGGCAGTATGAACGGTTCGTTCTTCCCGCAGTGTTGCTGTCTTCGGCGACTCTCGCTACCTTTAGGTCGGTTCAGTGAGAGATTGTGGTATGAACGTGTTAGTTGCCGGCGGAAACGGCTTTATTGGCACAAACCTCGTCGACGAGCTCATCGAACGTGGCCACGACGTGACGGTACTGGCACGCAACCCGGATGCGGCATCACTTCCTGACGACGTCAACACAGTCAGTGGTGATGTGACCGCATACGACTCGGTCGAACCGGCACTTGCGGGCCAGGATGCCGTCGTCAATCTCGTTGCGCTTTCTCCACTATTCAAGCCGAAAGGCGGCAACAAAATGCACGACGAGGTCCACCGCCACGGCACGGAAAACCTCGTCCGTGCCGCCGAAAACGCTGGTGTCGAACGATTCGTGCAGATGAGTGCCCTCGGTGCGGATCCAGATGGGGCGACCGCCTACATCCGGGCGAAAGGCCAGGCCGAAGCCCACGTTACCGACTCGGATCTCGACTGGGTTATCATCCGCCCGTCGGTCGTCTTCGGTGACGGTGGCGAGTTCGTTTCCTTTACGAAGAAACTCGCCCCACCGTTCGTCACGCCGCTTCCCGGCGGCGGCAAGACGAAATTCCAGCCGATCTGGGTTGGCGACCTCGTCCCCATGCTCGCTGATGCCGTCGAAGCTGACGAACACGTCGGTGAGACCTACGAACTCGGTGGCCCCGACAAACTCTCGCTTGCGGATGTCGCAAAACTCGCACATGGTGCGGATGGCCGGTCGGTAACGGTGCTGCCCGTTCCAATGGCACTTGCCGGTGTCGGGCTCTCAATCGGTGGCAACATCCCCGGCTTCCCGATGGGAGCCGACCAGTATCGTTCGTTGAAATTCGACAATACGACCGACGAAAATGCGGTTTCAGCCTTCGGAACTAACGTGACTGAACTCACGAGTCTCAGCGACTACCTCGACGCCTAAACAGACAACTCAAACCATAGAGTTGCCAAAATAAAAACAGGTTGTTGATTGCCACTAGTGACCTGTCTTTTACCCGAGTTGTGTCCGCTCTCTGTCTGACGTTTTGTCTGGCTGTCCCGCTGTATTCGACGTTTTGAAGGTCTCCAGACCGCGAATTATGGTGCGTTACTGGCTCTCATGGGGATATATCACATTGCTTGTTTGATTATCGTGACTGATAAGAAAGCCACAAGTTTTATATTCACTATCGTACTGTTTCTTTCCCAATGAAGAGGGGACATACCAAATGAAACTCGCAATGATCGGCTTCGGGCAGGCCGGAGGCAAGATTGTTGACAAGTTCCTCGAATACGACGCCCAGACCGGTTCGAAAATCGTTCGGGCGGCCATCGCGGTCAACTCCGCGAAAGCGGATCTGATGGGGTTGAAAAACATCCCACAAGACCAACGGGTACTGATCGGTCAATCACGCGTCAAGGGTCACGGCGTTGGTGCGGACAACGAACTCGGTGCAGAGATCGCCGAAGAGGATATCGACGAGATTCAGGGCTCGATCGATTCGATTCCGGTCCACGAAGTTGACGCCTTCCTCGTTGTCGCCGGCCTCGGCGGCGGAACCGGTTCGGGCGGCGCGCCAGTAATTTCAAAACATCTCAAGCGAATCTACACCGAACCGGTCTATGGACTGGGTGTGCTCCCCGGCAGCGACGAGGGTGGCATTTATACACTCAACGCGGCCCGTTCATTCCAGACGTTCGTCCGTGAGGTAGACAACCTGATGGTCTTCGACAACGACTCGTGGCGAAAAACCGGCGAGTCAGTCCAAGGCGGCTACGACGAGATCAACAGCGAAATCGTCCGCCGCTTCGGGATTCTGTTCGGTGCCGGTGAAGTCATGCAGGGCCAAGAGGTCGCCGAATCGGTTGTCGACTCCTCGGAGATTATCAACACGCTCGCTGGTGGCGGCGTTTCGACGGTCGGCTTTGCCGAAGAGGAAGTCGAAGAAGCCTCGACCGGCGGGCTGCTGTCGCGGCTTCGCGGCAGCGGTGATGACGACAGCATCGACACCGCCCACACGACAAACCGGATTACGAGTCTTGTCCGAAAGGCCGCACTTGGCCGCCTGACGCTCCCCTGTGAGATTGAAGGAACCGAGCGTGCACTGCTCGTGATGGCTGGGCCATCGAAGTATCTCAACCGAAAGGGGATTGAGCGCGGCCGCAAGTGGCTCGAAGAGCAGACCGGCAGCATGGAAGTTCGTGGTGGCGACTACCCGATCAAGGGCTCTGGACGCGTTTCGAGCGTCGTCCTGCTTTCGGGCGTCACCAACGTTCCGCGGATCAAGGAACTCCAGCAGGTCGCCATCGAGGCCCAAGAGAACATCGAGGAAATCCGAACCGAAAGCGAAGACAACCTCAGCAGTCTGGTCAACGACGACAGCGACGAACTCGAATCGCTGTTCTGAATCGACCACGCAGTGGATTCTCCCCACTTTCTGACCGGCGTTGACAACCGATAGCTTCGTTTTCCTTCGACGACGTAGGATTTGTACTGATGCGTACGCTCGTCCCCTTTTCGGCTGATGCTCCCAAGACGAGACTGTCGAGTCTCCTTTCGGCGGCCGAGCGAATCGACTTTTCGCGGACACTCTGTTCGAGCGTCGTCGAGACACTCCACACCGCCGGCTTCGAGCCAACGATTCTGTCGGCAGCCCCGATTGCAGACGAGTGGCTTTCGTCGGCAGCAACGGTCGTCGTCGACAGCCAGCCATTGACTGCCGCGGTCAACACGCAGCTCGCCGCGGGCTCTCCGACGCTTATTCTGATGGCAGATGTCCCATTGGCGACTCCCGGTGACATCCACCGGCTCGTCGACTCACCGGCCGACGTAACGATCGCTCCCGGTCTCGGCGGGGGGACGAACGCGCTTGTCGTTCGCGAGCCGGCATTTCGTGTCGATTACCATGGGGCGTCGTATCTCGATCACTGCCGGATCGCCGACCGTCTCGGTGCGAGCGTTGACACTGTCGACTCGCGGCGCTTGGCAACCGATATCGACGAACCGAGCGATCTCGCTGAGCTCTTCATCCACGGCGAGGGTGCTGCCCGTGACTGGCTCGTCGACGCCGGATTCGAACTCGACGACAGCGGTGGCCGCGTTGGTGTTCGTCGCATCGGGTAAGCGTGGGTTTTCGGTGCCCATCCATCTGGCCCGACACCCAGACGGTCTCGAGACGAGTCGTTTTTGCTCCTCGCGGACGGTGTTTTGGTATGTTCCCGGCGGCCGACGAGTACGATATCGACATTTCGATCGACAGCGCCGACACCGAGCAACTGCTGTCGGTCACGCCCGAGGATGCCGACTCGCCGGCCGAACTCACTTTTTCGAAAAACGTTTTTCTTCCGTTGACGACCGCCTGCCGGTATACCTGTCAGTACTGCACCTATTACGACGTTCCCGGCCAGGCAACGCTCATGTCGCCCGAGGACATCAGCCGTGTCGTCGAAACCGGTGTTGAAGCCGGCTGTACGGAGGCACTGTTTACCTTCGGCGACAAACCTGACGCGCGATACACTGAGATCCACAGCCAGCTCGCCGAGTGGGGCTATGAGTCGATTACCGAATACCTCGTTGCGGCCTGTGAGATTGCCCTCGATGCTGGACTGCTTCCACACTCGAATCCCGGTGATCTTACTCAGTCGGAGTTCCGGATTCTCAAAGACGTCAACGCCTCGATGGGAGTCATGTTGGAAACAACCGCCGAGGTCGACGCTCACAGCGGTGGCCGTCGTAAAACCCCCGGCCAACGGCTCAACACGATTCGTGCAGCGGGCCGCGAGGGCGTTCCATTTACCACCGGTCTGCTCGTCGGCATCGGCGAGTCCTGGCGCGACCGCGCCGAAAGCCTGCTCGCCATTCGTGCGCTTCACGAGCGGTATGGCCACATTCAGGAAGTTATTATTCAGAACGTGGTCCCAAATGAGCGTTCGGGATTCGACCAGCCGTCCATTGAGACGATGCGCCGGGTGGTCGCAATGGCGCGGGTCGGCCTTCCCAACGAGATTTCGGTGCAAGTGCCACCAAACCTCTCGCCGACCCGTGAGCTCATCGACTGTGGCGTCGACGACCTCGGGGGTGTCTCACCGGTGACTGACGATTACATCAATCCTGCGTACGCATGGCCAGCGCTCGATGAACTCGAATCGATTGCGGCCGACGCCGACCTCCCGCTTTTCGAACGGTTGCCCGTCTATAACCGATATCTTCCGGCTGACCTTCGACACGCCGATACTGCTGCTGCCCCAACACCGACCGGTTCGGCTGGCTGGCTCACCGATCCAGTCCGAGAGGCGCTCGCCGCACCGACCGATGCAGGACGGCGGTATCGGGCGGTTGCTCAGCGTACGCGCAAACTGTAATCCGGTACTCAGTCGCCGCTTCGCTACTCGGTCATCGATTCGGTACGCAGTCGCTGATTCGGTACTCAGTCGTCGGCTGTGAGCTGTTCTTCTGAACCAGTCTTGGGTTCGTCAGTCGTCGCCGCAAACATCGGTGTCCCGTCGGCCCGTGGGCCAAGCGTTGGGCCGTATGGACCGCCATCGACCACGAGGGGTTGTTTGGTTCGGTAATCTGTCGACCGTTCGACTGCAGGCCGGCCAATTGCACTGATCATCTCGACGTAGTCGCCGACACTCCGGAACTCGCCATAGCTGCCGCCGGCGCGTTTGGTAATTTCTTCGGAGAGAATCGTCCCCATGAAATCATTGGCCCCGCAGTTGAGCAGTTTGAGCCCTTTGGCGTTCCCGTATTTAACCCACGAGCTCTGGATGTTGTCGATGTTGTCCAAAAACAGCCGGGAGACGGCGATCATTAACTCGTCCTCCGCATCGCTGGCCCCGCCGTCGACAACGCCGTGATTGTACAGTGGCGTATTCTGGTGGACAAACGAGAGCGGGACGAACTCGCGGATGCCACCTGTCCGGTCTTGAAGATCACGGACGACTTGCAGATGCATGACCCGGTGCATCTCGTTTTCGACATGGCCGTACATGATCGTCGCCGTCGTATCGAGCCCGGCGGCCATCGCCCCCTCCATCGCTTCGACCCAGTCGGCTGAGGTAATCTTGCCGGGACAGACCACATCACGAACCTCATCGACGAGGATTTCGGCGGCTGTTCCGGGCGCGGAGTTGAGCCCGGCCGCTCGGAGCTGCCGGTAAACCTCCTCGTAGGACCAGTCGGTTCCTCGGCGGGCGTGATAGGCCTCTTCGGGCGTTATCGAGTGGACGTGAATGCCGTCGACCGCCATTGCCTCAATCTGCTCGACGTAGGTGCCGGGATCAGTTGTATACCGCTCGGGTGGCTTGTAGGTGACTTCCTGGGCGGGCTCGCCGTAGCTCGCCAGTATCTCGTGGTGCTCCTCGTTGAGCGCGAACGCCGGATGCAACCCCGACACTGAACAGACCTCCGAGATGCCGAGATCCAGTGCGTCTTCGACGATCCGTCTCGATTCGGCGGGCGTTTTCGTAAAGCCAGCGTGGTCGGTTTTGTGGTCGACTTCGAACTGGTGGGCGGTGTTTTTGAAATTGCAGAACAGACAGCCGACGTTGCAGGCGGTCGTGACGTTGTTGTTGAGGTTGACGACAAACGTGACCTCGTCGCCGACGCGCTCGGCTCGGCGGCGGTCTGCCAGTTCGAGAACCTGTTCTTTCCGGTGTGGGTCGATTCCGGAGTTGTCGGTCCCTGTCGTCAGTAGTTCAACACCGTCGGCAACAGTGAGCCGTCGCCCGTCGCGGGCATTTGCCAGTGCGTTCTCGAAGGACTGATCGGTCTCTGGAAGGTTCTCGAAGGCGAAATCATCGGGATCGAGATCCGACGCAGTCCGGCTCGTCATTACCGGAGGGTGGGGAGTGGCGAGTAAAAAAGGGCCGGTCACGGACATCGACGCCGGTGTCTTCGCATTTCTCACTATCAGCGACTATAATTTCAGCAGTAATGTTTACTTAGAGGCATTGCAATTCGACCGCATGTCTATACTTTCACACGATCGGCGGGCGGTTTCACCGGTCGTCGCGACGATATTGTTGGTTGCGGTCGTGTTGGTGATTGCTGGCTCACTCAGTTCGGTCATTTTTGACTTCACCGAGGAGGTCAACGAACCACAAGAAATCCGGTTCATGGGTGAAACGGATGCTGTTCTTGGTGTCGAATACCGATCATGGGACGGTGGTGGTGGCAACGAGACGAACGGGGATATCGACCATATTAGCATTCAGTATGACCACGGGCCAGTATTCGACGGCGACGACATCGGTTCGATTGTCGTCGCTTGGGAGGGAACTGATGGCCAACAGGGTGAACTCGAGTTCCTTAATCCGAATGAGTTTAGCGCCCAGACCGGACAGCAGTTTCACGAAGATGTTGTCGGTGACTTCTCGACTGGGAGTTTCAGTGCTGGGGACCAACTGACGATTCGAATGGCACATAACCGGTACCAAGACGGTGGTGAAACAGATCCTGACGAGATCGGTGAGCAGTACGTTGAGTCCAGTTGGAACGACATCTCGCGGTCGGGCAATGAAGCGTTTTTCCGCACTGAAAACCGGTATCCAATTCAGTTCCGTGGCGACCGACCGATCGATCCTGGCGACCGAGTAACAGTGACCTTCCTCGGACCCGAACAGACCGAAATCGTGGGTGAAACCACGGCAATCGCCCGCACCGTCCGTGGCAACGCGACCGAAATTGAGGACAGTGAGCTGTCAACCTGATTGTTCTCATAGCGCGTCGTTACTGGCTGCACAAATTGTCGAACTGAAAGATTCATACGGTCGGCAGCCACCGATACGACCATGACGAGCGTAAAGGAGTTCCGGGTGGCCGCCGAGCCGACCGCAACGGAACTCGGCCGTGGTCGATTCGTATTCACTGACGCCTACTCGGTTTTCGACTGGGGGCAGATGCCCGACGCGATTCCCCAGAAGGGTGCGAGCCTCTGTACGATGGGGGCATTCAATTTCGAACGGCTCGAAGCCGCCGGTATTCCAACCCATTATGCAGGTGTTGTCGACACCGATGGCGAGGTGACGACACTCGATGACTGTGCTACTGCACCGACTGAGATGGCAATCGAGCTGACACAGGTGCCTTCTCTCCCATACCGAGGCGGCGATGGTGAGGACGCATACGACTACGACGCCTACCACACAGCAGCGGGTGAAAACTACCTCATTCCGCTCGAAATCATCTTTCGAAATACGGTCCCGGTCGGCTCCAGTCTCCGCACACGCGGCCGCCCCGCCGACTACGGTCTAGAATACCAGGAGTGGCCCGAACAGACGGTTTCCCTGCCCGAACCGGTCGTCGAGTTCTCGACGAAGTACGAGGAGCAAGACCGGTATGTAGGACGTGAGGAAGCCGAACGGATTGCCGGTCGCGCGTCGGTCGACGCCCTCGAATCGCTTGCGCTGTCGGTCAACGAAGTCGTGACCGACCAGGCAGAGTCGGTCGGATTCACCCACGAAGACGGGAAAATCGAGTGTCTCTATCATGACGGCGGTATTGCTGTCGCCGATGTGGTCGGCACGTTCGACGAAAACCGCTTTTCAGTCGACGGCCAACAGCTTTCGAAAGAAGTCATCAGACAGTACTACAAACGCGAGCAGCCCGAGTGGGTTCGAGCCCTCTCTGCGGCGAAAGCCAACGTCGGAGCCGCCGATGGGGCCGATTGGCGACCACTCTGTGACATCGATCCGATCTCGCTGCCCAAGGAGGTCGTCTCGGCGGTCGCCGCGATGTACACCGCCGGAGCCAACACGTATACCGAAACCGACTGGTTCGATACCCCATCGCTGTCGTCGACGCTTGAGACAATCAATTCGCTATGAGCGTACGCGCATTCTGATCGGCAGTCGTCATTTTTGCCCGGCAGTCGGAGCGAGCGTGGCGGTCGTTAGTCGTCAGCGATACTCGAAAGCTCACTGGGCTCAAGCGACCGATCGACCGGTTCTGTCGGGTTGTCGTCTTGGGCCGTTTTCGAGAGCCCAAGCTGGTAGTGCTTCGGATCGGCTCCGTCCCGGAGACTGGTCCGACCACGGTGGACCGCCACCGCGTCTTTGAGGTGGAGTTTGACAGCTTCGAGCAGTGCGTCGGCCTCCAGTGGCTGGCCGCGAGCTTTGATTTCGTCGATCAGCGCGTCGTCAGGAACATCGAACGCCCGCTGGGTGATAACCGGCCCCTGATCGAGGTCGGTTGTCACGTAGTGGGCGGTGACCCCCGCGATACGAACACCTTCTTCTTTGGCTTGTCGGTAGGCCGCCGCGCCGGGGAATGCTGGCAGCAGGCTGGGATGGATGTTGATAATCCGATCCTCATACCGGAAGACGATTTTCGGGCCGAGAATCCGCATATACCGCGCCAGTACGATGAGATCAACGTCGTGTTCGGCCAGAATATCCAACATGCGGTCCTCATCAGGCGAGCCTTTGCCGTCGCCGACGTCGTAAAACGGCACATCGTGTGACTCGGCGAGCTCGCGGAGCGTCCCACGGTTGCCAATAACGGCGGCAATTTCGACATCAAGGTCGTTGGTTTCGGCGGCCGCAAGCAGGGCTTCCAGACAGTGTGATTCTTTGGTGACGAACACGGCGATCCGCCGGGTTTCACGGTCGCTGGGGAACCGAACCTGGATCTCGACGCCGAGTTCTCGGCCCAGATCCGAGAGCGCCGCCCGGAGTTCGTCGCGCTCGGTGGTCATTTCATCGATATCGACCCGCATAGACATCCGAAAGAGGCCATCGCGGACCGCCTGGTCGAGGTCTTCGATGTTGATTCCGCGCTCGAACAGCAGGGTGGTGACTCGCGCAATTAGCCCGGTCTTGTCGCCGCCGATTACCGTAATCTCGGTGAGTTCGGTCGTCATCGAACCACCGCCGCGTTGCTGTCGAATGTGGTCATTACCAGCCGAAGGGAACCGCTGGGCAAAAACGTGTTCATCCTGTTGGATTGCGTGTCAGTCGTCTGTAATCGGCCGTCTTGCTATACACGAACATGAGGTATCGGGCGGTTCCAAAAGAGCTTTTGACCACGCTCGCGCAGTATTCGACGATGACTGCCTACACCGCGACCGTCACGGTCCGTCTGAAACACGGCGTTCTCGACCCGGAAGCCGAGACGACGAAACACGCCCTCGAACGGCTGGGCTTCGAGCTTTCGGCGTTGCGCTCGACCGACCGTTTCGAGATTGATCTCGAAGCCGACGATGTCGACGAAGCTGCAGCCCGTGCCGACTCGATGGCCGAACGGCTGCTGGCGAATCCGACCATCCACGACTACGAGGTGTCGGTCCAGAACGCCGACGAGTCAGCATGACCGTCGCCGTAATTCAGTTCGGTGGCTCGAACTGCGACCGCGATGCGGTCCGAGCGCTGAACTTCCTCGACATCGACGCCGAGCGGGTCTGGCACGAAGATGGGCTTCCCGAAGACACGACGGGAATCATGCTTCCCGGCGGCTTCTCGTATGGCGATTATCTTCGCGCCGGGGCGATGGCCGCCCGCTCGCCGATCATGGCTGAGGTGCGGGAGGCCGCCGCTGATGGTGTTCCAGTCTTGGGCGTCTGCAACGGTGCACAGGTCGGCTCCGAATCGGGGCTCACTGACGGTGCGTTTACGACCAACAAAAGCGCCCGATTCCAGTGTGAACACGTCTTCCTCCGGATTGAAAACGCAGCCACACCGTGGACTGCGGCCTTCGAGGAGGGCGATGTAATCGAGGTTCCGATCGCCCACGGAGAGGGCCGATTCGAGATTACTGCCGAGCGGTACGAACAGCTCGAAGCTGACGACCGCGTGCTCTTTCGGTATTGCGACGCCGAGGGCAACGTGACCGACGCGGCCAACCCGAATGGCTCGACCGGTAACGTCGCCGGTATTCTCGGTGAGTCGCCGTCAGTGGCTGTGTTGATGCCGCACCCAGAGCGGGCGACACTCCCCGACGTTGGCGGCACCGATGGTCAAGACGTGCTTGTGGGCTTTCAGACCTGAACCAGTACCGAGTCCGGGACGTTTCGGTTTACAGCTGACCGGATTCTCGGTGTTATTTTGATTTTGGAAACCCTATGTAGATCTGCAAAAAATATGAACACGCGTTCCACTTTATCCGTTATTTTTTGTTCCCCTGTTACTGCCTGAAAAAACACTGCAACTTTTACAGTTAGAGACTATAATCATTTATGTCGGAAGATAGGCCCCCGCTGATCGCTGTTCCCCCACAGCATCTATATCTTCCGGCATTTTCTCTGCCCCTAGTATCGTCTCTCCCTCGTTACCCGACAACGCTCCGTTCGTCTTTATCGGCCAAGCGTGGCTCTACCGCGCCAACGGCATCGCATAACTCGTCTCTTCTTCGAGGACGAGCTCCCAGGTCCGCTTGCACTCACAGTCGACCTGTTCGAACACGCTCGGGTCCTGTCGAAGATCGAAATCCTTGATTGCCTTTTGGACGCGGTCATCGCACTCTCCGCAGTTATGTGCGCCGCGATCCGACCCATGGCCCACGGGGTCCGAAATAACGATGGCGTCGACGTCGGCGGTCTGTTCGAGGACATCTGCCACCGACCAGAGCCACGGTGGCCGGTAGCCACCCTCGCGGAAGAGTTCGTTGACCATCGTATACCGCTGGACGTTACACGGATTCATCGAGACGGTGTGACAGCCCTCGACCGTCGCACAGCGTCGAACCGACTCGATCATGTCGTCGCGAGCTTCGCGCTCCGAGAGGAACGGTGGCTTCATCAGCAGGTAGGCTTTGACGCCAGCGCCTGCGTCTTTTGCAACCGCACAGGCCGCCTCGAAATCCGAGAAATCGAAATACTTGTTGACACAGTCGTGTCGCACTCGATCAGTCGCGGTTTCGAGGCCGACCGCAACGTCGACAGCGAGTCCCTGTTCGGTAAAGTCGGTCAGTTTTTCGTGATCAACGAAATCCGGGAGCGATTCGAGAACGATCCGGTCGCGGTCGCCAAAGGTCTCGGCAATCGCCTTGCGGGTTTCGGCCGGAACCTCGCGCTCATCGAGAAACGAGCCGGAGGTGTAGATTTTGATGAGCCCGCCGGGTTCGTCGGCTTCTCGGGCCTCGTGATCCAGACAGACCTGAATCTGATCCATCAGCGCCTCGTGTTCGACGGTCCCGCCCTCGACGCTTTCGGCAACGTAGCCACACATCGTACAGCCGCCGGCGCGAGCCCACCGACAGCCACCGGTGTTGAGGATGATCGTCAGCGACTGGTAGACGCCGTCGGGCGTGTTGTCCTCGTCGATCCAGACACGCGTGGGCTCGTGTGGATCGTAGTGTTTCTCTTTGAGACTGCGGATTTCACGCATCACCGTGTTGTGTGCGTCCATTCCGCGCCCCTGTTCGTAGACCTCAGGGCTCGGTTTGCTCATTGCCGAAGCTACTCGCGTGAGGGATAAAACCGCATCGCCCCACCGATTCCGATTTCAGCGGGACGGATCAGTTGCGAGCCGACAGAGACCAACCCCAAGAAGCGCCCCGCCAAGGGCACTCACACTATTGAGGAGCATATCCGCGAGTGTATACTGTCGCCACGGGATCGCCGCCTGGGCTAGTTCGGTTCCAACACCGAGCGCCGAGACGAGCGCGACAACCATCACAAACCGCCCCAACTGAGGATACCGCATACTCGGGTTCCACCCAGCCCGTTCGGCGTAGACAACCCCACCGGCCGCAAGCAGCCCGTATCCCGCAATGTGCGCCAGTGTCGTGACGTCAATTCGTCCAGTTGGATCCATTGAGGGAACCGTCTCCGGGATGGGAACGATCGACGCACCAACAATTGCGGCTGTCAGCACACAGAGACCAACGCCGAGCTGTCGAGTCCGATTCATTGTTGATCGATAGCTGTCGCTGGTCACCGCACCGTGATGAAGCCGGTGGATCACGGCGTACTCACTGAATGACACGGCTGCACTCGGCGAATTGCAACGAAACCAAATCTCGTTACGCAGTTACGAGAACACCTAACAGTCCGTAGAACGAATATAATGATAGTACATTACTATGACTGACCTTGGCGGATTCCACGACCGCGTTGCACAGATCGACCTCACTGACGGGACGGTGAGCTATCGCAGCGTCGACGACGACGATGCGAAAAAATACATCGGCGCACGTGGGCTGGGCGTCCGATATATGTTCGAAAAAGAGCCAACACTCGACCCGATGAGTCCGGACAACCGGCTCTGTTTCATGAACGGGCCACTGACGGGCACGCAGGTCACGATGAGCGGCCGAATGGCCGTCGTCACCAAATCCCCGCTTACGGGCACCGTTACGGACTCTCACCAGGGCGGCTGGTCGGGCGCACGGCTCAAATGGGCCGGCTTTGACGGGCTGCTTTTCGACGGCAAGGCCGAAAAACCGGTCTATGCGGTCGTCGAAGACGGCGAGGTCGAACTTCGGGACGGCTCGCATCTCTGGGGCAAGACAGTCCACGAGACCCGCGATATACTCGAAGACGAAGTCGAAGGCAGTTACGGCAAGAACCTCTCGATGATGGCGATCGGGCCGGGTGGCGAAAACGAAGTCAAATACGCTTGCATTGTCAACGAAGACGACCGGGCTTCGGGCCGTGGTGGCACCGGCTGTGTGATGGGCACCAAGAATCTCAAAGCTGTCGTCGTCAAATCCGGGACCCGAATGCAGAAGCCCGCAGACCCAGAGACGTTCAAAGAAGGCTACCAGCAGGCCATGACGGTTATTCGTGAATCTGACGTGACCGCACCCAACGAGGGCGGGCTGTCGATGTACGGAACGAACGTCCTGATGAACGTCACCGAAGAGATGGACGGCCTGCCGACGAAGAACGCGAAATACACCTCGACGCGGGCGTACAACGAGGCCGAAGGCTTCGATATCGACGCCGAACGCGTCTCGGGCGAAAACGTGAGAGAAAACATCCTCGTCGACGAGCCGACTTGTCACTCCTGTCCGGTCGCCTGCAAGAAGGAAGTCGAGGTGCAGACGATGCACAAAGGCCAGGAGATGAACGTCAGAATGGAGTCTTACGAATACGAGTCGGCCTTCGCGCTCGGGCCGAACTCGGGGCACTCCGAACGCGACGACATCGCCGTGATGATCGACCGCTGTAACGCGATGGGTGTCGACACCATCGAGGTCGGCAACATGATGGCGATGGCCATGGAGATGACAGAAGAGGGCAAACTCGATGACACCGGAGGGCTCGACTGGGGCGACTCCGAGACCATGATCGATATGATCGAGTCGATCGCCCACCGCGAGGGCGACCTCGCGGACCTACTCGCGGAGGGTGCACGCCGGATCGCCGAAGCCCGCGATGCTCACGAGAACTCCCTTGCGGTCAAAGGTCAGACGATTCCGGCCTACGATCCACGCTGTATGAAAGGGATGGGCATCGCGTATGCGACCTCGAACCGCGGGGCCTGTCATCTCCGTGCCTACACGCCCGCGGCCGAACTGCTCGGCATTCCAGAAAAGGTAGATCCCTACGCATGGGAGGGCAAAGGCGAACTCACCGCGATCTTCCAGGATATGCACGCCATCTCCGACAGCTTCGATATCTGCAAATTCAGCGCCTTCGCCGAGGGGATCGACGAGTACGTCCTGCAGTACAACGGGATGACCGGTCTCGACGTGAGCGAAGACGAGCTGATGGAGGCCGGCGAGCGGATCTACAACCTCGAACGGTACTACAACAATCTCAATGGCTTCGACGGCACTGACGACTTGCTGCCAGCACGGTTCCTCGATGGCCCGGGCGGAATTGCCGGCCAGGGTGCCTCTGAGGGTGAGTTCTGTGAACTCCCCGAAATGAAGGGCGAATACTACAGCCACCGCGGCTGGGTTGACGGTGTTGTGCCGGATGAGAAACTCGACGCACTCGGGATCGATATCGGTCCCGGCACGGGCGTCAGCAGCGGCGGGGACTCGGCTGCCCCCGCAGACGACTGATCGGGACCTACTCGACCAGCGACCTATTATTCGCAGCCGATAACAACTGCATCACGGATTTCGATGGCGGCTTCGAACTCTTCGCGTCGGCCACTTGCAGATCCAATCCGTAGCAGCTGTTGGACATGTGCCCGTCGGACAGCGTCGATCTCTCGCTGGGTGAATCCAAGTCGCTCGCCAACCGTCTCCCAGTGATCACTGGCAACAAAGAAAACGGCTCGGTCGTCCGTCTGTTCGATACACTCGAACTCTCTGTGATACTGTTGACGTTGTTGTGATAGCTCTGTCTGGACGCGGGTGAGAAGCGATGGCAGGCGGTTGGCAGCAACGCTCGCTTGGGCGGCTGTAATAACGAGCGCGTGGCTCCCGATTGGATGTTCACTGTTGGGTCGCTTGCGTTGTCCGTCGGCTGGAGTCTCCCGTTTTTCGTCTGCATCCGCCTGCTCGTCCTCTCGCTCGGGATCTACCATTGACCTCAGCCCCCTGCACGCATGGCTTTCTGGCTGAACGCCGCGATAAGCGGCTCAAGTGCCTCGGACTCGCCAGAAAACTCGACGCTGACTTCCGTCAGTGTGAGCGACGAACTGCCAACCGCTACTTTTTCGCTGTCGAGCGCCGCTTGCCAGCCGTCACCGACAACAACTGATACCTCCGTATCGTCGGCTTCTGGTGCGGGTTCACCATCGACGCGTGGTGTCCCGCCGAGTTTGCGAAGATACCTCACTGCAAGCCGTTGTGAGATTCCACGAAACTGTTTTGTTCGCTGTGTCGTCACGACGATCAGCCCCCTGCAACCGGTGGGAACAGCGATAGCGTATCGCCGTCTTCGAGTGTTGTGTCGATCCCATCGATGTGAAGCACCTCGCGTCCGTTTTTGAGCACGTTGATCTGTGGTTTGAGATCACCGTCGACGAGTAGTTGTTCCTCAAAGGCAGGATACTCGGATTCGAGCGCATTCAACACCGTATAAACGGTTTGGCTCTCGTCAAACTCACGGGTGACCGTTTTCGCCCCGACGATCTCCCGAAAGGTCGCAAAAAACCGGAGCGTGAGTTCCATACGCCTACCAGTCGCCCAACCGGCAAAAAGCTGCGTGCTATGGCATATCGATAGCGCGACTGGTTTCGTCAGCGCTTGCCGAACCGGATGCCATCTTCGACAACCCGGTAATTGCGTTCGCGGTCGAGCCGATCGGCCAGCCAGGTGACCTCGTGAAGCTGCAATAGGATGTCGGCATAGAGGTTTCGCCAGCCAATCGCATAGATTGGTGACTGTCCCCACGCCCGGAGTTCGGGAACGAATTCGTCATACCGGTCGATCTGCGATTCGAGTCGCTTGATGGCATCGAGAATGTAGCTTACGGCCTCGGCGTCGTCGCCTGCGGCTTCGATGGCCTCGTTGATCCGCGCCTCGATGCCGGCGACCGCCTGCTGCATGTCCTGTGCGGCCGCCCCCTCCGGTTCGGGCAGCGAGTCGAGAATCGGTCGCGGAACGCCCAATGAGACTGGCTCTCTGTCCATAGCTGTGAAACACGCTCCTGATTCATTAGCCTCACGCCTCTCACAGCCGTTGGGTGTCGAATTCCGCATGCACTTTGCCGCTGACATCCGCCAGCGAAACGTCTACTTATTTTTCTGCAAGCAGCGCTTGGTTCTCCGGATCAGTAAAATCGGGATATAGTTCGAGCTGTTTGTACTGTTCGGCGGCTTCGATTCGCCCCGTTCCAAGCACCCGAACGTCTTTCGGTGGGCGCACTCCCATCCGCACGAAACAATCTCGAATCTGGCATTTCAACTGGTGATCGAGGAACGCACGGAATTCCGAAATCGATCCCGGATCGATCGGTGCAAGTTCGAGTAGCGTGTCCGGTTCGCGATTGAATGGGTCCTCATCAGGTTCGCCGATGTGTTCTTTTCCGGCCGAATCGACATACGCGGTATACAGCGAGGAGACGCCCCCAAGTTCGATGGTGTCGGTCGCGTCCACGCTCTTCTCGCGAGCAAGGGTTTCGAACTGGTCGGTGAAAGCCTTCCAGTCAGACAGTGCAGCCTCACTGAGTTCATCGACTGATTCAGCAGCGGTGTCAAGGTCGATCCCGTGGACCGTCGCGAGCGTTTTTGCGTCGCTTTCAAGCTCTGTTTGGAGTGGGTCGACGCCGAGGTAGACGTGCTGGCGGTAGAGCACGGAAGTGGGGCCGGCGGCACTCGAAGGAATTGGAATCGCCCGCTGGACGCTGGTGTCGTGATAGCTCTGTAGTTGCTGATAGAACTCGCCGAACAACCTCTCGAACTCGGCGTCTGAGAGGTTCTGGATCGCGACGCGGACGGCGTCAATGCGTTCGGGATGGATTTCTGGCCGGACTGTGTCGTATCCGCGTTCGCGGTAGACGTAGTACTGGGCGAATCGGCGGGCTTGTTCATTTAGCTCGTTTTCTTCTGGTGTTCGGTTGGCTGCCTTATTGGCATATGCATCGCATTGATGCCCAGTGATTTTTCCACTAAAGTCTATTTCAATGAGATGCTCTGCATCGTTATTGTCTATAATGCTGAGACCAAGTATTTCATCTGACTCACCGGTAATTATTCCGTCCATTTCATGAACCTCGTCCTTGTGCGACGCCATTGAGATCGTTGTAATCTTTCCCACCAAATCGCTGTTTGATTTTCTCGTCGATGAGATTCTCGATATAACCACCAAACGCACCAACCTGCTTGGCAAGCGCTTTCGATCCGCTTTCGTGAACTGGTTCGTAGGCGGCTTTTGCAACGTCGCTGGCGACTCCCTTGGTGAGTTCGGTGGCGACCTGCTGGCCGGCGACCGCGCCGCTGGCGGTCCCGAGTCCGGGTGACAACACCGTTCCGGCTGCGGCTCCGAGAAGCCCGCCAGCGACACCGATTGCGCCCTTGCCGGCCGCTTGGCTGAGTGTACTCCTCAACGAACTATCGCTCTCAGACGTCTCAAGTTGTCCAATAATCTCTCGCTGGTTTTCGACGAGCGACGCAATCGTTTCATTGAGATCGCCATCTTCGAGCTCGGCAAATTCCGACTCCGCCGGTTCGGTCGTGTCGGTTGTTGTTCCTTGTGGTGGCGCGTCGTTGTACCGTCCGCGTCCACCGACTGACGGCATATGATCGGCTATCGAGCGCTGAATGTGCACGTCAGTCCCCATTCGGTTGATGACGACCGGACCCTCCGAGAGCGCCTGTTCGGCCGCTTCGTCGGCCTCGCGTTCCAGTTGTTGATCGGGATCGATCTCCAACTCTGCGCCGGCTTGCGGCATCATCGAGATCGCCGCGCCCGTCTGCTGTTTGACGTGCGCGAGTTCGTGGGCCAACAAGTGCTGGCCTTCCGGGCTGTCGAGATCGTACTCGCCGGAATTAAAGACGACGTCGTTGCAACAGGTGAAGGCTTTCGCGTTAATTGCTTCGGCGGCGTGGGCGGCTTTCGAGCCCGTATGAATCCGAACTTCGGAAAAAGAAGCGTCCATGCGATTTTCGAGTTCGCGGCGGATTGGCGGCCGAAGCGGCATGCCGCCCGCGGTGAGCACATCGAGGACTTCTTGTGGAACGTCTTTGGGTGTCGTCCCCGTGCCGTCGAACGCCCGCTGGAGGTTGTACGCTTCGCGGTCGAACGGTTTTGCTTCGCCAATAACTTCGGGTTTCTCGAAGGTTCCCGGTGGCGTCCAGGCATTTCCCTGGATCGGCTGGCTGCGTCCGGCCGTGTTCGCCGTTGCCAACGAGGACTGTTTGGCGTGCAGGGAGGTCGCAAGCGAGGAATCTGCTGTGGATTGCGTATTTTTCCGTGAGCCGTTGGGCTCCTTGGACGCCACGTCGGCATCCGATTTCGTCCGTGAGGGCCGTTTGTTCGACATCTATGGCCTCCCTCGCCAATAGTTGAGAGACGACCTGCTGTCAACGAGATACATATCTGTCACTCTAAGTTGATGGGTATTAATCATTTTGTCCTAACAAGAACTGCTGAGACGATCGAAATCTTGCGGGTTCAACCCAAAAATCGGTCGCTGACGTCTTCGTCGGGAATCATACACTGATCTTTTCGGCCAAACCAGTCATACCGATTGTCGGCAACAACGTCATAAAGCCGGTCGCGTACTGCTCGTGGCAGCAGTCGTCCGAGACGGGCGAATTTGTAGGGCCAGCCGAGAAGTTCGGCAACACGGATCGCTGCCGTTGATTTCGTATAGATGCCCCGTCCCTCGACGAGAATAACGGTATCGAGGTTCTCAGGATCGAATCCATGCCGCTCCTGTAGTGCGGTTCCGACCTCCGATTGGAGGGGCGCAAATTTGAGCTCCCCATCGGGATCTCGCGGAATGATTCGCTGAATCGTCCCATTACAGAGGTTGCAGACGCCGTCAAACAGCAAGACAGGCTGGTCGCCGAGCTCGGCAAGCGGGTCTCGATCGGCCGTGGGTGATGAATCAGATGTCATGGAGTTACGGTTTGTTGTTCCACCGGTTGCTTGTTCCGGCTGTCACATCAAGGCCCGGACTGTAATAACAGACCGGTTCACCTGTTGGTCTGCTGAACCCATTTGCGGCGAACAGCGTATTCGTCTCGGTTTCGACAGCGGCAGGATACAGCGTCCATGGTTCGTGTGTGACATCGGTATACCGGATTG
>LKMJ01001646.1_pt1 | contig 19991 bp, 15 predicted proteins | sample 643391 | NCBI WGS metagenome assembly LKMJ01 (sample SAMN04112250, study PRJNA286221) | soda lake metagenome | biome: soda lake; feature: Kulunda Steppe; material: water; isolation source: sample PL-Br10 brine of Picturesque Lake | place: Russia: Kulunda steppe | collected 2010-07 | reverse complement strand
TCGAAATTTGATGAACTTGACGTATTATTGGAATCTCCTTTTACCTTATTTACAGAGTCTTTTAAGTTATCAAACAAGCTCATTATAGTTGTTAATATTTCTAAGCTAGTTTATATAACAAAAAGGTATTCTATTATTTCATTCTGTTTTTCTTTCTAATCCATAAAGTGGTCAGGAAAAGTACTACTGAGAGAGCTATCAGGTAATTTGAAAGCTCCATAGAATCTTCAGTAGTTTCTGTTTCTTGGACGGCCAGATCTTCATAATTGTTTTGCAGTGACTCTATATCGTAAATATTTCCGCCTGTTTCTTGAGCGATATCGTCGATATTCTCATTATATCCTATTGTTTGTAAGTCCTTGTGGTAGTTATAGGCTGCTATCTGTCCTTCATATTGGTGAATACCTGTTGAGTTTGGAGTAACTTCTCTTTGGTATTTGCCGTCTACAAATCTAGAATCTTCCATAGGTTCATCAGATCTTATAGTGATATGTTCTGGTCTTGAGGCAGAAGTTGCTACGGTTTCTCCTTCATCTTGTGTAGCGCCTACAGCCCATGTTAGTGTTCTTAGTGCGACTGCTGGCTCTTGGGACATTAATCTAGATAGATCTTCTTCAGTATCAGCTATTGTAGCTACTCTGCCTAGGCCATATCTCCAAGTGGATAGATAATCATTCTGATCTGCTGCTATAATTGAATTGCTGCCGCTTTTTGAATTAGTATTATAACTTTGAACGTATCCTGTGTATCGTGCTTCTTGTGTTATAAAGTGGTTTTCGTTTTTAATCCAGATGCTTTGACCTTCTCTTTCTGTTTCTCTGGTTTCGAAAATGAACTGCATTGAATCTGAATCAGAACTTATGTAATTACCGTCAGATAGGTCCGCAATCTTTTGCAGAAATTCAGGGTTTACATTCGTGTTTTGGTCGACAACTGTTATTGGTCTATCAGTATTATTTGCTGCTTCGATAGTGTCTTCTGGTACTCCTCTTCTTTCGTTCACTACAGACAATAGCCCATCAGTAATTAGAATTATGTCTCCTTGTCCTTGAAGCATTTCGTCAGCGCCTTTTATGCCTGTATGATGGAATGTAGGGCCTGAAGATTCAAGTCTAGATATGCTTTCTTCTAAATGCTCTTTGTTTTCGCTGAGCTGTCTTAGAGGAGCTAATTCGTAGGATTCTTGCTTGTAAGTAATTGCTCCAACTTCGGAAGTTTCTGGAAGCGCATCAATGATGTTCAGAGCAATGTGTTGTGCTTCTCTTAAGCCGTCTCCCTCAGTACTTATGGAACTATCTATTACTATTGAGAGTCTTTCACTTTCGAACGTTTCTGGCTCTTCTTCAGGTTCTAATGTCTCTATAGGCAGTAGTTGTTCGTCTGCTGGCGTTTCTCCTATGTGCAGTAGACCGTTTTCTTCAGCCACATAGTTTCTAACTTCTTCGTTTATTTCAGAGTTTGGAGTGGTTATGACGGCTTCGTAATCATGAATGTTTTCGGGGACGTTTTCGCTGTATTCTACGTTAAAGTATTCCTCTATCTGCGTAGCGAATGAATTAGGTTCATCTAAGAATAATATATCGGGTTTTTGTCCAACATCAACTGTTTTGTAATATTTTGAATGGGTTTCTTCGCCATTATTAATTGAAGCTGTTATTTCTTGAGTTTCTCTTTCTTCAAAAACCTTTTCAAAACTCCAAGTATTAGGACCGGTTTGTTCTAAGTTGATTGTTTCTTGATTAATTACGACTTCTGGTTCTCCATAGTTGTTATTTGTTGATTCAATGTTTACTTGATATGTGTTCTCTACACCGGCGTAAGTTTGTTCTGGTCCTTGCACGTTAACAGATTGTGTGTTTTCTATTTCTGTCTCTAGTATGTTGACCGTGATGTTTCGTCTATTAAGCTCTTGAATTATTTCTTGCTCGTCTTGAGACTGCATATCGCTTACAATTAGATATTCCTCATCGGGCTCAAGTTGCGAGATGATGTTTTCGGAAAGATCATAGCTTTCATTACCGCCCATATTCTGTGTTCTTAATTCTATATCTTCTAGCTCTATTTCATCATATTCTATTAGCTGTGAGGACGGGCTTTTATCTTCTATAACATTAATAGCTTCTGTTACCTCTGTTTCAGAACTAATAACTGTGTATGGTTGGGCAGCCGCCATCACTAAAATCAAAACTGTGAACACTGTCAGCGCTGTTATCTTTTGTCTTAGAAAATCTTCTTGTTTTCTAATCCAGATAAAACCTACTACTAGAACTAATAAAGCGCCTAGAACAGGATAAAGACTATTAAATTGTATTAAAATTTTAAATCACCTTTATAAGTTAAATAAATTACATCTAAGACAATTAAAAGTATCAATAAACTGATTAAGTGATTTTGATAAGATTCTTTTTCTTGACCTATTTGTGCGTCATCTCCTGTTATCTGTTCATCTTCTTGAACTGTTATAGGCGTGTAAGATTGTATAGTATTAAATGCTCTTAGTTGTCCTTCTATTTCTTCAAAGCCTTGAGAAGTAATTTCTTCACCCTCCTCATTTTGAGACGGTAATCTATTGTTGATTTCTTGAGCAGATTTAAGTTCTACAGAATCGTATATCAGTTCTTGCCAGATATTAGGGAAAATGAGGTCGTATTGCAAATCTTCCTGAGCTATATTTAGGACATAAAACTCATTTTCTTGTGCCTCTATCTTGGCTACAGCTTCTTCTGGACGAGTCCAGGATTCAGTTATGTTTAAGTTACCTAACGCCATAACTTGTGTTTCGGCTATTGTGTGTGTGGTAGGCGAAGAAAATTCTACATCCGTATTGTTGCTAGATGCAGAGTTGAATAAGTCGTTGTTAGTTTGTTCTATAAACTCTTGTGTTATTATTGGTTTGACACCGTCTTCAGCTATCTCTTCTAAATTGTAGTTCTCATCCGAGTTTTCTTGATTTAATATGACTACGTCTGCACCTTCTAAATCTTCAGTTTTTTCTATATTTCCTATGACGTCTAAAACCGTTTGAATATATCTGTCATTTTCTGCCAAGTAAACGTTTAGTTCTTCGTTTTGTCGGGAAGCGATATACAAAATTGAGTCTTTGTCAAAATCTTGATCCTCGATCTCAATTATGTTTTCTCCTTCTTCTAATTCAAAATTGGCTCGTGTAATCCCGTTTTCCGTTATATTTATCGTGTTTTCTTCAGAGTTTGTTCTTATTGTTTCTTCTACATGTTCATTCTGATAGTTTCTTATCGTGAGTTCAATATTGTTTCCTTCAATGTTCTTATCGATTATGCCTATGTTGTTGTTGAATTCTCCATAGAAATGGATGGCGTTTTGAGGTATTAGACTGTTGAGTTCTTCTTCTTGTATTGAAGCAAAATTTGAACCAATCACCATTTGTCCTTCGAAGTTTTGAGCCATTTCTATAGCTTCTTCTATATTTTGTTCAACTTCTTTGTATTCTAGATTATCGATCTCTTGTCTTACTTCTTGTGGGTCTCCTTCTTCAATTAGTAATTCTGGAGAGTTTGATGCAGCAATAAGTGTGGTTTTTTCACCGATATTTTCTTCTGCAAAGTTTTTTAGGTCTTCAAAGTCGTTTTCTACAGGCATGCTTTGGTCTAAAATAATTACTGTTTGTTCTTGGGTTGCGCTTACAGTGTCAAAAGGCTGTATTACTGTTAGAACTGCTAAAAGAATTATGAGTATGTGTAGTATTAGGAGGAGATTTGTTAGTAATCTGTTTAGAGCCTTTCGCAATTTCCCTTCATTTTTATTCTGATTGAAAAATGCCATGGAAGGCATTATTTGTTCTTTAGGAGAAGGTTTGATCAGATAAATTATAATTAGAGGCAACAATGCTAGCGATAACAATAACCATTCTGGAGTTAGAAAGAAGTTATTGAGTGTGTTTAAGTTTATCATAAAATGATTTATCTACTCTATGTTTTCCAAAACTTGTTGATGTAGTTTTTGTAATCTTTCCTTCCTATCTTCCATTTTAATCACGTCTGTGCTTCCTTGCAGCAGCAGATTATGGCTGAATGGCGAAGGAATATCTGCTTCTGTTTGTTGGTATATTATATTTTCAGTTTCTATTTCTTTTATGATTTGCTTTGCATGTTTTATATCCATGGCATCTTCCATTATTTCTCTATAAGTTTCCTTTATCATTGGAAAGTCTTCACCATGTTTGTTTCTAATTGTTGAAATGAGAAAATGCCCTTTCATTTGTTGCTGGCCTACTGTCTTAGAGTCTCCTGCATAATTTCTCAAAATCATTAATGATCTTCCAGCAACATGCCTAAATCTTCTTTTCATGAGCTCTGTCTTTTTAACTGCTTCTTTAAGCTCTTTTTCTGCATCGCATTCTATTAATTGATTTATTAAATGGTCTATATCAATTGGGCGTCTTGGTGTGATTATAATAAACCCGTTGTCGTCTATCACCATCCCTATATTAGAGCTTATTCTTTTTTGAAGTAGATGAGCTATTATTCTGGCAAGAGCGTCGTGTGTTTTACGTCCGTAAACTGTTTGAAATATGAGATTTTGACGGTTGTCGTCATCGATATACTTTTCTACTATTATCTGTTTATCATGAGATATTTTTCCACTGTACTTTTGTTGTTCCTTGATATATTGATATATGGAGTTAGCAGTATTTTCATCTAAATAATAATTGTGCATTATCCATTGAAGCACACTATCGTCTTGAGCACCCATTTCAATTTGTTCTGCAATCTCTCTTCTGAACTTTGAAATTCTCATTCCTAAATCGAAACTGAGCGGTAATCTTTCGCTGTACCATGAAGGAACAGTTGGTTGTTTTTGCGGTTTTGGATCAACAAATACTTTCATACCTTTAGCATAGCTAAATTGATATGTTGACCCTCCTAGCGTGAAGATATCTCCTTTTGTAAGTCTGTCTAAGAATTCTTCGTCTAGTGTTCCTACATAATTTTTGTCTCCTCTAGTCTGAACATCGTATCCTGATTCATCAGGTATGGTCCCAATATTAGTCATGTATATGACTCTAGTCATTTTTCCGCTTCTACCAAGTAGTTTTTCTTTATCATTCCACCATATTTTTCTATAAACATTTTGATCTTCCAGTTCGTATTTTCCTGCCAGATATTTGAGTACATTTTCGAAATCTTCTTCAGATAAATTCCGGTAATTATAGCTTTTCCTTATAGCATTGTAGAGGTGGTCTACATGCCATCTGTGATTACAGGCCATTCCTACTATTTGTTGTGCTAGTACATCTAGGCAGTTTCTTGGGATCTGTATTTTATCCAGTTCATCTTCCTTGGCGCATTTTGTTAAAACCGAGCATTCTACTGCTTCGTCTCTATCATTGACAATTATTTTTCCCTTAGCTTTCTTTCCTATTTGGTGTCCGCTTCTACCTATTCTTTGGATGCCTCTAGCAACTCCTTTAGGGGAACCTAATTGTAAAACCAGATCTACTGCTCCAATATCAACTCCTAATTCTAGACTTGTAGATGTAACTCCTACCTTAAGCTCTCCTTTTTTGAGTCGTTCTTCAACAGTTAAGCGCTTTTCTCTAGACATTGAGGAGTGGTGTGCTCCGATATTATCTTCATAGTAATCTGGAAATCTTTCTTTTAGATTATTAACTACTCTTTCTGTTGCAGATCTAGTATTAGTAAATATTATTGTCGATTCATGGTCTTGCACTAAGTTATGGATTTTATCATACATTGCCTCTCTTACTTCGTCCGAAGGAGTGTTTATTAAATCTTTTACTGGCGATACTGTTTCCAAATCAATTTCTTTAGATGCAGCAACATCAACTATTTTACAGCCTCTTGATTCATATTGGTCTTCTTTTAATCTAGAAGAAGTTTTAACAGATTCATATTCTGTCTCTTTAGAACCTATTTCCTGTTCATCTGAATCATAACCTACCAGATATTTTGCTATTTCCTCTATAGGTGCTTGCGTAGCTGATAAACCTATACGAGTAGGTGATTTGTTAGACATTTCTTCTAAACGTTCTAAAGATAAAGAAAGATGTACTCCTCTTTTATTCTCTGATAAAGAGTGTATTTCATCAGTTATTATATATTCTAGATTTTTCAGATTTTCCTTGAATTTAGGGGATGTTAGAAGAATTCCTAAAGATTCTGGAGTTGTTATAAGAATGTTCGGAGGTTTTTTAAGCATTTTGGCTTTTTCAGAGTCTGTAGTATCTCCTGTTCTGACGGCACTAGTTACTTCTGGCATTTCTATCCCCATCTCTTCTGCTTTGTTTTTTATGCCGCTTAATGGTTCTCTAAGATTTCTTTCTATATCGTTGTTCAATGCTCTGAGCGGAGAAACATAAAGCACATATATATCATCATCTAGTTCGTCTTCTTCTCCTTTTCTAAACAGTTCGTTTAGTGCTGAAAGAAATGCTGAGAGCGTTTTACCTGATCCTGTAGGAGCACAGATCAAGGAATTCTCATCATTATGTATTAAGTCGAAAGAGTACTTTTGTGGGGGGCTGAGACTGTCGAAATTGCTATTGAACCACTCTTTGACGTAAGGTCTGAAGTCCTCAGGAAGTTCATCGCTAGCTTCATTTTCATTTACAAAATTAATTTTATCAGACATTCTTCTACTTTAAGTCTAAAACTCAAGTCTTATGAATTTGAGCGAATACGATAAAATGCCAATCCAAAAATTGCGGTAAAAACTCCTATAACTGGCTGTAAACTGTAGAAAAACATACCTATCATTGGGATTAATGCCGCATAGTATTGAGAGTCTATATTTTGCCTTACCATATTTTCCATTTGATTTTCCTGATCTTGTCTTATGTCTTCTTCACTAATATGTTCTCCTTGCTCTTCAGCAGCCATTTGAGGAACTTCTTGCCTAGCGCTTGCGAATGCACTTTCCAAATACTGCATTTCCTGGGTATCGAGATTTTCGGAAGTCTGATTTATAACGTACGTATGTGTTAAAAGCACTATTCCTTCTGTAGATTGCTCTATCATTTCTGCTTGCTCTTGTGAAGCATCTTCTACTTGATCGCCTACAATATGCTCTGAAACCTCTAGAGTTATATCAACTAAAGTGTCCTCTAATTGAGATTCTATACCTTCGTCGTTTACAACCATATAGTAACTGGCTCCTCCGATTAGAAGTCCTGTAAGTAGTAGTGGAAGCGCTGTTGAAGAGTAAAAGTCTTTAAATCTTCTGCCTCCGGCGAAAAAGGATGTGAATAAAGACATAAAAACAGTTAGAACTGCTATAAATGCTGTGAAGCTTCCAAGAAATACAAAGAATAATGCTGCTGCCGATATTAGACTAGCTTTGTGAAAACCTGCTTTTGAAATTTCCGCAATAAAACCTAATTGAATCGGCAATAACACTAATAACAGCAAAGTATAGAGATTGGAAAAATCTACGAAATAAGACAAAGAAACTGTTAAAATTGAGAGAGAAAATATAACTCCATAATCTATGTAATCTTCCAAGCTCTCCATACTACAAAAACCAAATGTGATTAAAAGAATATAAAAAATCAGGTTAAGTTAACTTATACAGAGGTCATAATTTATCGAAGACGAACTAGAATCTGTTGCTACTGAAGAATCAGGCGAAACAATGATGGCAACAATTTCGGAAATTTTAGACCCGACAACCGTAGCCCTAATATTAATTACAATTATAGCTACCGTAATAGTGATGAGAATTTCAGGAAAGCTTGTCAAAAAATCTGTATCACGACATAATGGTAGCGAGCATTCTATAAAAACAGCTCAAAAACTAGCAAGAATTTTAGTAGCAATAATCGGATTTATGGCCTTATTAGGAATAATGGGTATACCTGCTTCAGCAATCGGAACATTTTTAGGACTAATCGGGCTAGGATTATCATTTGCGCTAAGAGACATAATAGCAAACTTCATATCAGGAGTTTTAATCCTAACAACAAGACCATTCAAAATAGGGGATCAAATAGAAGTTGGAAACGAAGCCGGAACAGTTATAGACATAAGATTAAGAGCTACCGATGTAAAAACATTCGACGGTAGAAAAGTAATAGTACCTAACTCAGCACTATATAACGAAACAGTCGTAAACAACACAGGATTTGATAACAGAAGATTTGATGTGGTAGTAGGAATAGGATATGATGAAGACATTAAGAAAGCTAAAGAACTAGCACTAGAATCACTTCACGACGCAGAATCTGTTGAAGAACAACCAGAACCTCAAGTACTAGTACAAGAGTTAGGAGATTCATCCGTAAATCTCAAACTTCGAGGATGGACTCATACAGGCCGTGCAAGTGTTTTAGCAGCAGCTTCAGAAGTTACACATCTAATTAAGGACAAATACGATAAAGAAAACATAGAAATCCCTTACCCTGTAAGAACCGTGCACATGAATCAGGAATAAAACTTACTTCTCAATTCTCACTATTTTTAATCTTTATTCAAACATTGTACTTTCTGTGTATGGCAACAAATATAGAACCTGAAGATTTCGAGGATATTCAAAACTCCGAACAGACATGGGTAGTAGACTTTTGGGCAGAGTGGTGTGCTCCTTGTAAAAAACTTGCTCCAGTGTTCAAGGAAGTTTCTGAAAAAGTCGAAAATGTTAATTTTGGCAAAGTAGACATGGAAAAGAACCAGCAACTGGGCACAAAAGCAGGAGTTAGAGCTCTTCCAACACTAGTAATCTTTAGAAATGGTGAAGAAGTGGCTAGAAAATCAGGAGCCATGAAGGAAGAAGAACTTACAGCATGGATAAAAGAGAATACTTAAAAAGAATCTAGCCAGTTTATAGAACCATATTTCTCTTTTTTATTATCTATAGCTATTTTTAATTCTTCCACAGATTCCTGAACTTTTTTATCACTTGTATCGATTTCGTGAACTGTTTCTTGTAACTCTAATGCTTCAGATAATACTCTGTCAATCATTTCAGCCTCTATATTTTCTTTTATTTTAGCTTCCGGATAGTCTCTTTCCTTTAATCTTTTCTCCAATATTGCCGGATTACATCTAAATACAACACAATATTCAGTCTCAATAAAATGCGCTAAATGACCTTCAACAATCAAAGAATCAGTTTTATTATACTGAGAAGAAAATTTCTTCTTCATTTTATCTAAATCAACTTCTTTTACCCCAGAATCATTCTTTACACCAATGTCATTTTCTTCTATAAATTCAGTAAGATGAACAACATTGAATTCATCAGTAAGTTGTTTTGTAACTGTTGTTTTACCTGTACCAGGTGTTCCAGTAACTGAAATCCACATAAAATCAATACCTCTAAGATATAATTATAGTATTAAGGAATAAAAGATTGATTTTCAATCTTTCTTATCAAGAGGTTTCTCCAAAAAATGATCGATATATGGACCGAAAAACATAGACCGTCTACACTCGAAGACGTAATAGGACAAGAAGAAATAACAGAAAGACTTGAAGCATTCGTAGAAAATGACTCAATACCCCATATGTTGTTTGCTGGTCCTGCCGGAACTGGAAAAACAACTTCCGCAGTGGCCTTAGTCAAGGATTTATATGGCGACCAGTGGAAACAGAACTTCATTGAAACCAATGCATCAGACGATAGAGGAATCAATGTAGTCCGAGAAAAAATCAAAAACTTCGCAAGAACAAAACCTGTGAATGCAGACTACAAAATAATTTTCCTAGATGAAGCAGACGCACTAACAAAAGACGCACAACAGGCACTAAGGAGGACCATGGAACAATATTCAGATAATTGCCGGTTTATAATGTCATGCAACTATTCTTCAAAAATAATAGATCCTATACAATCCCGATGCGCTATATTTAGGTTCAACAGATTACCTGAAAAACGAGTAAGAGAATACATAACAAACCTAGGAGAAAAAGAAGGATTTCAAATTTCAGAAGAAGCTATCAAAGCCGTAATGCGAGTTTCAAGCGGCGATTTACGTAGAGTAACAAATATACTACAAACAGCAGCCATAAAAACAGATAAAATTGAAGAAGAAGATGTTTACGGTGTTGCAGCTTCACTAAGACCAGAAGAAATAAACAGAATACTGGAAAAAAGCTTAAACGGAGATTTCATCAAGGCAAGAGAAGAACTAGCAGACTTAATGATAGATCGAGGTTTAGACGGACAAGACATTATCGAATCCATTCACAGAGAAATGTTCGAACTAGATATCCCTGATCAAGCCAAGCTAGAACTAATGGAACACCTTGGAGAATTTGAATTCAGAATAGCCGAAGGAGGAAGTAGCGACATGCAAATAGAAGCTCTTCTAGCAAAAATCGGGAATTTAGAAAACTGAAAAATTGAAACGAAAATGTGGGTAGACAAATACAGACCAGAAACCCTAGAGGATTATAGGGGCGCAAAAAAGAAGAAAAAAGAACTAAAACAATGGCTTGAAAACTGGGATAAAGACAGCAAACCTGTACTTCTACACGGACAAGCAGGAACCGGAAAAACTTCTCTGGCAGAAGCCCTAGCCAACGATTATGATAGAGAATTAGTCGAAACTAACGCTTCAGATGTTCGAACTAAAAAGAAATTAAAAAAAGAGTTAAAAGAAGCAACAAGACAAAAATCCTTCTTTGGAAAAGATAAAATAATCCTCATAGACGAAGTAGACGGAATGGGTAGATCCGACAGAGGTGGCGCCAGCCAACTTAACACCATAATTAAAGAATCTCGATACCCTGTAATTTTAACTGCAAATGACGCATACGATAAAAAAATCCGGACTATTAGAAATAAATCCAAACAAATCAAACTAGACTCAGTACATACAAACTCTATAGCCGCACATTTAAGAGAAATATTAGAAAACGAAGGCATAGAATATGAGAAATCTGCAGTAAAAAGAATAGCTAGACAAAGCGGCGGACAAATGAGATCTGCAATAAATGACTTAGAACAAGCCTCACTAGGTAAGAAGAAATTGACGAAAGAAGGAGTAGAAAATATTTCTCAGAGAGATCAAGAACAAGATATTTTTGAAGCGATGAAAATCATTTTCAAAACAACTACCCCTAGCACAGCCAGTCACTCAACAAACAATCTTACTGAAGACGCTGAAACACTAATGCAGTGGGTAAGAGAAAACATCCCTCGAGAATACAAAAAAGAGAAAGATATAGCAAAAGCATACAATAATATTTCCAAAGCAGACTTATTCAATGGAAGAATAAGAAATACTCAAAATTGGAAACTACTAAAATACGTTTATGGTTTCTCTACCGTAGGCGTTGCTCTAAGTAAAGAAGAAAAATACAAAGGCTGGACTAGATATCAATACCCTTCTAAAATAAAACAAATGGGTCAAACTCACTCTACTAGAAATAAAATAGATAAAATAGCAAGTAAAGTAACAGAAAAATTGCATGTTTCAAAAACACAGTTTAAAAGAGATTTACCCTTCCTCAAAAAGCAACTAGAAAACAATCCGGATTTAGCAAATCAATTAAACTTAGATGAAGACGAAGAAGACTTCATCAAAAATTATTGATATTTTCTTATTCCATATATATTCTATATACTTCTGCTTCTGTTTTACCACTGTTCGAACTATGTGCTCTTGAGTGGAACCTAATATTTGCCGAGTCTATTCCAGAAACGTCTAGTTCAAATCTTCCTGATCTTGCTGCAGTTCTCTTATCTGGATGACCATCAAAGTTATGCTCTTCAGACACATCCACCGAATTTTCTTCCACGCCGTCATTTGATGTTCTGCTATCTCCATTTAGTCCTATTTCGAAGCTGCCTGTTTCGTCATTTCCTTCATCGTCATCTCTTCTTGATGCTGTAAAGGAATAATCTGCATATAACGTATCGTGGTCTGATAAGTCGAATTCTTCTTCTGATTCTATTCTTCTTGAAGCACTAGCGGTATCGTCTTCATATATTTCATCTCCTTCAGCATCTGCTTCTACGTACAAGTTGCTTCCTTCGTCTTCAACATTTCCTCCGTCTTCAGGTTCTACTTCTGTCCATCCGCCAGAGTATTGGTCTGAAACTTCTTGAGGATTTTGAGATATTATAATTATTCCTTCTCCTCCGTCTCCTCCTTCTGCTTCAGAATTACTGCTTCCGCCGCCTCCTCCGCCTCCAGTATTTTCTTGTCCTGGTTCTGCAGATCCTTGTACTTCGTTGGTTCCAGATCCTCCACCACCAATACCGCCTGTTCCAGGAGTTTCATCATCTTCTCCGGCGCCTCCTCCGCCTCCTCCAGCGAAGTAACCGTTTTCTCCTACTGTATCACCGAATATATGGGCGAAATATACTCCGCTACCTCCATCTCCCCCAGTTGCTCCGTCGGGATCAGGATTTGACGAACCTTCAGTTTCGGCGCCTCCTCCGCCACCTGCACCTTGATCGTTGCCGCTGCCTCCTTCACCAGATCCTCCGTCGTTTCCGTATTCTATAAATCCTAAGTTTTCTCCTTCTTGTATTCCTTCCCCTCCATCTACTGAGCCTTCTTCAGCACGACTTCCTCCACCGGAACCACCGTCTTCTCCTTGAACTTGTTGGTCGTCGCCGGTATTACCTCCCGCACCGCCACCGCCACCTATTGCTGTTAAAGTGTTATCGAATACTGAGTTTTGTCCGTCATCTCCGTAGTTGTCTCCTGATGTTGCAGCGGAACCTCCGTCACCTACTTCTAAATCAATACTACTGCCCGGAGTTACATCATAACTTCCGGCAAACACAACTCCTCCAGATCCTCCACCACCGGCTCCCGCTGAGGTAAAGTCTTCTTGCATACCTCCACCTCCACCACCAGCTACAATCAAAACATCTACTTCTTCAACATCTTCAGGAACATCCCACGTATGAGACCCTGTTTCTACAAATTCTATCTGACCAGTTTCAAAACTTTCTACCTCTATGATTTTGGAGTCGCTTTCTTCATCACCGAATTCGTCTTCGACCTCTAGTTCAACGTTGTATTGGCCTTCATTCTCGTATTCATGAGTTACTGTCTCCAGATCAGAGCCTACACTGGTTTCTCCATCTCCAAAGTCCCATCTGTATTCTTCTATATCTATTCCTGAAGTTGTTTCAGCCGTAAATTCAGCTTCCTCGCCTTCATTTATCTCATTATCTTCAGTATCTATTTGTACGTTTAACGAGGAGGTTACTTCTACTCTGGTACTTGCTGAAACCTGGTCGTCAGAGTAAATTACAGTTACAGAAGGTTCATATGTTCCTGTACTGCTGTATTCGTGTTCGAAAGTGTCATCCTCGTTCGTTTCTATCGTTCCATCATCTAAATTCCATTCGAATTCTTCGTAGTCGTCTTCATATCCTTCTACGAGTAGTTCGACGCTTTCGTCGGGCGCAGTTATACTAGGGTTTGCAACAAAGTTCAAGCCTTCGAAACCTTCTACACATTCCAACATTATAGTTTCACTAGGGTTTCTTAGCTCGACATTAAAACACTCTGCCGCATCTATATACTGTACAGATGAAGAATAGTCTGAAATCATTGACATTTGTCTTTTGAAAGATTGCCTATCAGATTCCCTGTTGATATTTGTCTGACTTGCTTCAGATTCAACCATATTAATTATGTTTCCTTCATCAGTTAGTTCGTATTCTCTTTCTTCAAAATCAGTTAGCATCGCTGAAGAAGCAACTAAGACAAAGGCCACGAGAATTGCTGTTAATACCATGAACTGTCCGCTTCTTGCTATCTGCTCCACCTCAAATCTATTCTATACGGTATGTGCGGATCATTTGAGCTGTCCGCAGCATTTCCAATAGTTGAAGTTGTGATATCAGATGGTTGTTCATCTCCTTCGAAGGAAAGTTCATCTTCAGACTTATGATATATTAGTGACGTTATAAGTCTGAGTTGATCTCCATCATATTTATTTTCGTATGTTGTAACCGTGATTGACTCAGCGTCATCTACTCTTTCTATTTGCGTCCTGTGCGACATTAATTCAATATTAGAGTTTCCAGAAAAAACAAATTCGGCGCAGTCTTCCTCATCTTCTTGACAAGTCGGAAGAGCTATGTATCTTAAATCATCTATAACTGCTTCTTCACCTATCAGATACGGGTCGCCTTCGAAATCTCCGGACTGTTCTTGATCTACTCGAGAAGCTATTGCGCCTCCAGACTGTAGTAGATAATTTGCTACGTCATACTGCGTGTCAGGAAACGTTATTTCACCAATCCACTTCTGTTCGAACTCTCCATCGTAGGTATCGTCTTCCTCTAGCGATTCTACTCTATTCAGACTGTCTGTATCGTACTGTTGTTGAGTAGTTTGTAGCAGTGGGTTGTCCGTAGTTCTTGTATCCTCAGCCGAGACTATTTTCCCTGGCGGCCGCATGTCCAGGCTATGTTCCTGTCCTCTTAAACCTCTGAAGTAGGTATAGATTCTATCAGAATCAGAGTCATCTGTAAATTCTGCGGGAGCAAGCTCATTACGTTCATACCCGTCATCATATCCTAGTTCTCCCATTTCATTGAAATGCATCCATTCAAAACCTGAAGAATCTAGATAAGAACCTATAAAATCATTATTATTTCCTTCGTTGTATTCTATATTTGGTTCGATTAAAAATATCGCCGGATTATCTTCTAAAAATTCGTCCAGCTGTGCTGTACCTTCATTCTCTATTTCTACTAGAGACTCGGATTCTCTAAACAAGACTATATCAAAGTCATTTAGTTCTTCGTCAAATGTAAATGTGTTTACTTCTGTATCTGTAGTCATTCCAGATACGTCCTCATTAAGCATTTCTCTGAATTCATTCACTTGTGTGGCGTTGTGTACTATTAGGTTCTCTTCGTTTTCTATTCCTTTGAATGCAAACCAGTCGTGAGAATCTTCAGATTCTTCATCACCCCATTCAAAGATTTCATGAACTCTGTGAGGTCCGTCATCATCGGAAAATAAACAGTTACCGCTATTATCCACCCAGACACTATCATACTCTATATTTTCATCAAACTGTGCTCCAGTATTAGCAAAATATAATCTAACGCCGTATTCGTCTTCAAAACCTTGTTCCCCTGTGTCGTCCGTAGTTCTTAAGATATCTGAGCCATCTTCTTTTTCATCCCTTATCTCTTCTAAATCATCTTCTCCCCCACATCTGTCGTCTGGTTGTACTTCTTCAACATCTATATCAGTATATTCCTGATCTCTTAAAGTGTGAAACCCTATATTAATCTCATTAACAGGTATATTAGTTATACTGCCACTTACTTCTGTATCTCTATCAGACAATGCCGAAACTGCTGTTTTCAAAGAACCTATGTTGCCTTCTTGTACGAAGCTATCTGTATGTCCCGAAGTATAAATTGCATTCGCTAGATCTTGTGCTGCTATCTCCCCTCTATATTCTGACCAACTCTGATCTTGCCCTTGATATTCAACTAAACCATAGGTAAAAGCCATTACAACTAAGATAGCAACCATGACCTCTAAAATATAGCTTAAACCTTTCCTAGTTTCTACCATGCAAACACCTCTATTCTCAACGGATGATCTTCGGCCGCAGAATCATCAAGAACAGCGAATCGTTCAAAACGGTAAACTGTTTCTGATTCATCAAGCGGTGCTCCAAATTCATTTAGTTCTTTTCTTAGAATAACTAGCGAACCAGGTTGATTATCACGGTTTTGAAATTCGTCTACCTCAAATTCTTCGCCTTCTATATCAAATCTGTCTCCTGATCCGTAATTAGTATCTGAAAAAACCCAGTTTTCCTCGCTAACGTAAATTCTATTATATATTCCGTCTTGCGCTGTAACTATGAAATTCGCTTCTTCTCCATTAAGCACAGTACTTCCATAATGAACTCTGTTATCTGCAGATTCGTAATTATCATCTGAAGGTTCTACGAAGTTTTCTATCTCTTCCGGAGGAGAATCTCTGGTATATGATTCAGGAGTATTTATCATCGGAAACCATATGAAATTAAACCGGTATTGATTTCCTGTTTGTGCTAATTCTAGAAATTCAGAATAGCTTATTTCGTCATCTCTGTTAGTATTTGAATTAAGCGATTCAAGTTTTTCTCTATTAACTTTATAGTCTTCATCGGCTAAACCGAAAGAAATTTGGCTTTGAGATGTTGTATGCCAATTTGTACCTTCTCCTTCGTGGTAACCTGGATTTGTTAGCATTTCAGTAGTTATGGTTTCTGCTTCAACGTGTAGTTTGGTTTGGTCAACATCGGAGAAAAATTCAGACATTAAGCCGGTGCCTGTAGCTAGCAAGGTAGTTAATAGTATTATAAATAATAATATTGTGCCTAAAAACTCTATCGTGGATTGTCCTTTCATTAGTTAACACCTGCAGGAGCCACCATTATCATAAATACTACGAATGCGGCGGGCAGCATTATCATGGCGTGTTTGACTCCGGCGCTGGGACTTCCGTCTCTAATTTGACCAGCTACTGCTGCTGTTGCCATACCTTGTATCATAAGCATCAGAAATAGTAGAGACTTATAATAGGCCATTTGTCCATAACCGTACGTTTCGGACCATTCCGTATTGTAGTCAGCGGTTGAACTAATATTTGTAGGTACGAAACCGAAGACTTGTGCTGTCGTACACATAGGAGCTGCCACTAATATTCCTTCACCACAGAAGTTAATTACTCCTGCACCGTCATCACCGATTACGTCTCCAATTCCTGCTATAGCTCCCGGGTCAGCCTCTCCTAAACCTAATAATTGTGCAAGCATGACGTAAATTCCGATTGTTATTCCTATGAACAGAAAGTAAATTACATACATAATTACGAGTTGCTGTTTTAATTTAGCATCTTTTTCCTGTATTACGTCTCTTAGTTGTGAGGCGTCATCTGCTACACTTTCAATTGTTTCTGTAATATTACCTCCACTTCTGAAACTTTGGATTATTATGGAAAGGCTTTCTTGAATTACTGCAGAATCTTCCATTCTTCTAGAAAATCTTTTCATTACCTCAGGGAACGGTATCCCCCATGTCATTTGATCGTGTACTTTTTCAATTTCTCTGTTAAGTCTTCCGTAATCTGTTTCTTTTGCAGAATCTAGAGCTTTCATCAGAGTCATTCCTCCTCTTTTTGATTCTGCTAAATCGTTTAAGAAAGGAGGAAATTGTCTTTCCATTTCAGTTACAGCACGGTTTTTCAGGAACGAGATTATACCATATGGAACCACCGACACAATCAAACCTAGTATTAGTGTTAGTCCTCCTATTTGTTGATTGACCAACCTAAACAAAACTGCTCCTATAACTATTAGAAGACCTCCTCCTGCTAAAGATCCAAATACTATTTTATCTTCTTTCGAAATTCCTTCCTGAAGTTTTTCATCTTGGAAAAAGTCCATTTTTCTTTAGTTAATACCTCCGGGAGCTATTCCATCAACTAGTAGTACAAACATTCCTGATATGATAGGTAATCCTACAAATATTGCTACAACCTGTACAGCCACGATAAATGAGGGCTCCATTGCTGTGAAAGAGCTCATTACAGCACTCATTGATGTAAAAATTATTGAACCTACTACAACTACAGTAATATACATTTCTACTAAAAGAGATAGATTATCTGCAAATTCTCTAACTCTTCGCTCATAGTCGTTCATTAGCTTACTAGATCTTTGTTTCAGAAAGTCTCTTAAGCTACCTCCAGTAGTTATAACGTGATTTATTCCCCATATTAATTCTTCGAAATCTTCGCTCGGTGTTCTCTCAGCTGCTCTTTTCAAAGCTTCTGTTACGTCCATACCAAAGGTTTCAATATCTCTTGTTATTTGTTCTGCTTCTTTTGACACTTCACCATATTCTTCTACTTGCGAAAGATTCTTGAATATTTCTGGCAGACTTGTTCCTGTACCTGCTAAAGTAGATAAATACATTGTAGCAAATGGAAGAGTATCTCTTATTTTAGAAGCTCTGTTTTTAATTCTAACAGAAGGGTAAAGATAGAATAAAATTATGCTTGCTGGCAGAGAAACCATTGAAACTATAAATGCTGTAAATAATCCTGTTATTCCTGATGTAAGTACTAAAAAACTACCAAGTATTGTCATTATCGAGGTAGCTACCATTATAGAAGTAAAAAACATCATTGAAACGTATTCTGGTAAAGATACTTCTAGATTAGCCTTAGCTAATTGAGGTCTTAAGCCCTCAAAGTATTCTATATAAGGTAATACAAAAGCTCCTACTTGATCATAGCAGAAGTTGGCATAATCTCTAAGCATCCTTGACTTCTAATTGTTCTTGATCGGAATTAAAGGTTTCTCCTACTTTTTCTAGAATGGTCTTAGGATCAGAATAATATCTTGAGATAATATCTCCTACTTTTCTGTAATGTTTAATTTGCTCGTCATTCATCCAGTTCAAAACATGTTGCCTATTCCTTATTTCATCTTGAAGATCGCTATACTCCATACCCGATTGATCGGCAATATCCTTTAATATTAGCGAATTGTTTTTGACAAAATAATTATCTTCTTTAGGATCCCAGGAAAACACTTGATTTTCTTCAATACCTGTTCGTTCCTCGTAACCTCTTATTTCATGTAAACCTGTAATTCTACGAATGTAATTGCCTCCTCTTCTAATTCGTTTTATTAGCATAACCAAATCTAAGGTTTCAATTAAGCTTGGAGATAAGCTAATTGGATCTGTAGTTAACCTATCCATAAGCATCTCTAAACTGTCTGCGTGGATTGTTGAAAGTCCTGTGTGTCCTGTTGCCATCTGTTGGAATAGAATGTATGCTTCTTCTCCTCGAACTTCCCCCACAATAATATATTCTGGTCTTTGACGTAAAGATTCTTTCAAGAGGTCGTCCATCGATACTTCTCCACCATCATCGGCTGAAGATCCGAATCCGCTTCTTGAAACTTCAGGAACCCAGTGATCGTGAGGAAGTCTTAGTTCTGGCGTGTCTTCAATTGAGACAATTTTCTTTTCCGGTTTAATGAATAAAGATAGCGAGTTTAGTTGGCTTGTCTTACCTGCTCCTGTAGTACCACATACTAGTATGGATTTTCCGTGTTCTACTAATGTCCATAAGTATGAAAGCATTTGGGCGTTTTCTGTCTCGAAATCCATCATATGTATAGGGGTTAACGGGTCCTCTGTGAAACGCCTGATTGTAAAGTTCGATCCTTTACGAGCAATGTCGGTCGCTAAGGTAGCTTGCACACGGGAACCATCGGGAAGTGATCCGTCGAGTAAGGGGCTAGAAACAGAAATTGATTTTCCACATCTCTGTGCCAATTTCATCACAAAGTTATCTAGTTCTTCTTTATCTTCCCAAACAATACTGGTTTTTACAGAACCGAATTTCGGATTTCTATGGTATGCGTATACAGGAATATTTGCTCCGTCACAAGAAATATCTTCGACTTCTGTGTCGTTCATTAAAGGTTGTAGTTTACCTAAACCTGCAAAATCTCTTTTAGTATAATATCTAATTACTTCTCTCTGTTTATTGGTTAAGCCAATATCGTATTTATCGACAATCATGTCGATTTTTTTCTCCAGATAATCCTCGGCCTCTTGACTTTCTAAATCAGTAAAAGTTATGTCGAAACTTCTTTCCATTATTTCGCTGATCTTTTCAAGTATTTTTTCTGTATTTTTATCCATTTCTGGCTCTATAACATGGTATACTAGTTCTCCTTCATCTTCATCCCATACTATGTAAGCCCATGCATAGACCATTTCTCCTTCATCTGGGTCTTCAGGTACCAGAGGGTATTTTACTTCAACATCTGTTAAGTCTTCTTTTTCTTCTCCTTTCTCAACCATCTCCGGTGAAAATTCTCCTGGAGAAGGTAGAGCTACTCCTCTTTGGTTTCCTTGCTCTTCTTCTTCGTCTTCATACCATTCAGGGTGTCTTACTCTTCTTAATTTCTGTACCAAGTTATTCATTTTCATTTTTAGAAATCACCCTTCAGTTATAGAATAAGTATCATCGGTCCTAAATAAAG
>LKMJ01001645.1_pt1 | contig 19992 bp, 25 predicted proteins | sample 643391 | NCBI WGS metagenome assembly LKMJ01 (sample SAMN04112250, study PRJNA286221) | soda lake metagenome | biome: soda lake; feature: Kulunda Steppe; material: water; isolation source: sample PL-Br10 brine of Picturesque Lake | place: Russia: Kulunda steppe | collected 2010-07 | reverse complement strand
CTGAATCCAGTTCGCACAACCTGGTAAGATGTGCCACAGGCTGAATCTGAAGGGAAGTGTTGTGGGCTACAAGGCGTGTAAATGACTAGCAGTAGCCCAGGGTACCCTAAAGCCAGCTGTCGACCTGCCTGCGGCTGGTGCTGCCACTGCTGCTGCTGCTGCTGCTGCTGCTCCAGAGGGTGGTCCCAGAAGATGGAGGGCTGTTCCCGCTGCTCTGCAGACAGGCCTCCTGGAAGGCCTGAGTTGGCAGGCGCGTCCTGGTCCTGAGTCGGGAAGGAGGCTGGAAACTGCGAATCGGGAGGCAGGAACCCGCAGATGGGGTCCTTTGGCGTCATGGAACGGACGCTACAGCGGTCCGGAGGTGCTGCGGGCGTATTCTCGTATTCTCAAATACGAGAACCTGTATTCGACATGGTTTTTGACGTCTAATATATATATACTCTATTCTAATATGTATTAGAGAATACAACTCTATTCTTGGACCCAATGGGAATGGGCTCAGGATATACATTCTAATTTAGCGCTTTAGGACACGAATATATATTTTCGCGCCGAATATAAGCCCAATCCACCCATAATCAAAGACCACAGTTTACAAAAAAATACTCACGCACCTTATTGAGAGAAAAAAGATTTTAACTCCAAAAGATTCAATTAAAACTTGCGTTTGAAACTTTCTCTGATATCCTGGAGACTTGCTAGACTTGAGCTTGACTCAGAGGGGAGTCAGAAAGAGCGCTCAAACACCAGGATGCAGCTCATGATTAGGAGCCATGTTCCAGGTGTTGGCCTGAGTCAGAGGGGTGGGAACAAGTTGTGCGCAAAGCACACCCAAGCACTGTTGGAGGTATGTTGTTGGATAGACGTTGGACAGACGCTCCAGTGCGTGCACTGTATTGCATGAATTTTTTGTGAAACGCTTGCAAAAAGCATCTTAAATCATACTGAACCTTCTCGCTCCTGTAAGCAACCATCCTCCAGCCTGGAGACACCGCTGCCTTCACGCACCCTAACCCCGCCAGAGTGCGTGTCCAGGAGTTGTCTTCAGCTGCTGAGGGGCGGCCCTGATAAACAAGAGGCAGCTGCCATTGGTCTTCCCATGCTGTACACAGGCAAACAGGGCACAGTGGCGTGCTCTGACTGCACAGCAGCGAGTGCTGAGGAGTGTGCCTGCAGCGCAGCCCAAGCTGGCAGAGAGCAGTGCAGCTCATAGTAGTGCAGAGTACGACCCTCTGCGCGACGGGCCTCTGCGCTTCCTGGGTTACTCAAACGAAGTCGGGTGAGAGCTCTGTCGCAAGCTTGGACAGTGATGCTAGAAACATGTGTTTCCTCCAGGGGAACTGGAAGGAAGTGGACGCGCCTTGTTGTTACCTGGCAGCATTCCACGGCATGACCAGAAGTTGACAGACAGCACAAATGGAGGATCCCCACCCAGTGCTTTGGCTGCACAGGTGGCAATTGTCACCCAAGCAGTGCGGGTGTGCCCCGCTCATATCCACATGCATATGCTTGCGCATGCACATGCATATGCACACCTTTATCCATGCACTTACTCACACATGCACGCACGCACGCACACACCCGCGCAACACACGCACACCCACATAAAGTGAGCACATATGCACAAACGCGCACACACATGAAGTGCATTCATACTTGTACACACATGCGAACTCTTACGATTGCAGTGAGGCATTTGGTATGCTCATCCCTCCCCAAATGGTGGCCGCCACTTATGCTGTGGCTATCTCTTACGTGCTTGTAGACACTGTAGATAAGGTGAGTTCAGACTTATGGAGTTCTTCATGACACCATGATTCCTTGCAAGGGCAAGGTTCCTTGGTAAACATAGCTGTTCTTGTTAGTCTACCATTAAATGTGATTTCCCTTTCGCACACCCTTCCACACAAGTGCATGCGTGTGTGAGCACATGCAAACAAACAAATACATGAAAGCACAATCAGTCACATTAAAGACTTGAACATGCGCCTTTGCAATGCATGTAGAAGTGCACGTATACACACGCACGCACTTGGTTTGCGTGAGCCTGCTCAAGGGCGCGCAATACCCTGGCCACACCCATTCGCACACATTGACTCGCGTCCGCACGCACACGCACACACACATTCACATATACACGCATGCACACGCACACGCACATCCACATGCACACGCACACGCACACACACACATACGCACGCATGTGCATACACACATACATATGCACATGCACACCCATGCATGCGCATTTGTTCACGCACACGCAGCACACGCATGCACACGCGCACGCAATCACACACACGCATATGCACAAACATGCATGTGTGCGCACACAGTTTGCACGAGCCCGCTCTGGGGCGCGCGACACCCTGGCCGCTGCTGCTTCTGTGGGTGACAACGCAAACGCTGCTGCGCTCCAGGCAGCCGCAACGGCTGCTGCCCTGAAGCAGGCTGATCCAGCAGGTCCACCTCACAAGGCTCGTGCCCATGCAACAAGCAGCACGGATGCAAGCTTGAACAGCCAAGCAGCCTTTGCAGCAGCAGCTGCCAGCAGCAGCAGCAGCAGCAGCAACAGCGGCAATGCAGGCAATGCGATTGAGACTGGGCCTGCCACTGCTACACAGCCGTCACCAGCGGGCGATATGTTTACAGAAACGCTGCCATTTGCTGGTGCGGTTGCAGGAGCCGGCGGCAGGGTGTGGGACAGGTATGCACCTGTGCGTTTGGTCAAGTGGTATAGCAAAATGGACATGAGCGTGGAAGTGTGGTATTGCTGCATGCGCTCGTGTTGTCTGCATGTATTTGAGCATGTACAAGACACATGATAGCAGATGCTGAGGAACCGCGAGCAGGTGCTGAAGGATGAGTGTGTGCTAAGTGAATCTGGAAGGCAAAAAGTTGTTCCCTTGCGAGCTAGCTGATGTAGCCTATGTGTCCTAGCTACTGCCCAAAGAACTAGCCCCTTTCACATTGCTAGCAAGCTACAAGCACCTTAGTACCAAAGTGCTTCAAGGGGTGTCAGCAGCAAGTTTCTGGCAATCTTGGAGGTATCAGTTGTTTAAGCTTTGACAGATGACCCTGTCCTGCTTGGTCCAAGGGTGTGTGTGCAGTTGACTGAGCACTGCATAATATCAGGCATGATATGCAGCATTCTGTTGCTTCCAACCACCTGTCCGGAGTCCAGAATGATTTGGAATGTCTGGTTGCAGTGGTTATGGTGGTGGCAACGGCAGCGGCAGCAATGGTGCAAGCAACCAAATCAACGGACCTAGCAGCTTGGACAAAGGGCTTGACAATGCGGCGGGTGAGGCTCAAATGAAAGGCCTGGGGCAATTTGTGTGATTTGCGAGGGTGCTGCTTTCCAGCGATGTGCGACACATGATGCCTGTGTTCATTGCTGGAAGCTGGTGTTGCACAAATAGACACGCACATGCACCCGTGTGTGCACGTCTTTGGGCAGGCATCATTGACGCAGTGGGCGTTGTGAGTGGCACCGGCGGGGGGGCGGGCAACCTGGGCAGTGCGGGCGGCAACGCCGGCGTGGGCGGCGGCAGCGTGACCGGCCCCGGCCGTGCGCAGCTGACTCGGGAGGAAGAGAATGCGGCGCTGGTGGTGGGGGGCCTGAAGGCGCTGGACACCGTGATCTGGCAGATGCTGGCTTCGGTCATGATTCCAGGTGGGTGCGGTGTCCCATGGTGTGGTTTCAGTGCGCCTTGGTGCGGACTAAGGCAGTGCTTTGATCAAGGTTTTAAGGTGTGTTGCCATTTGGCGACACAGGCCGCTTCCGCTGGAATTTTGTGTCGCCACAGCACAGCTGACGCTGCTACGCTGAGATAGGAGGATGAGGGGGGGGGGGAGCAGCGGTTTCTGGTTTTCAACTGTCCTTGTCTTGGAGGGGCCCACAAGCCCCCAAAGTGCGTTTATGGGTAAATGCACATAACTTCATAAATCTGTATGTAAGAATTTGGTGCTGCAGGGTGCTCTGCGTCCAAAATGTGACCGTTTGGCAACGCGCCTTTCTTGATCAAGGCACTAAGTTGAGGGTCCCTTGGTGTGGGTTCAGTACCTTGTTCCATAGTGTGGGCTCAGCAGCCTGTCCCTTGGTGTGGGTTTTGTTCCTTGTCCCATGGTGTGGGCTCAGTGCCTTGTTCCATAGTGTCGCTCAGTGCCTTGTCCCATGGTGTGGGCTCAGTGCCTTGTCCCATGATGTGGGTTCAGTGCCTTGTTCCATAGTGTGGGCCCAGTGCCTTGTTCCATAGTGTGGGCCCAGTGCCTTGTTCCATAGTGTGGGCTCAGTGCCTTGTTCCATAGTGTGGGCCCAGTGCCTTGTCCCATGATGTGGGCTCAGTACCTTGTCTCATGATGTGGGCTCAGTGCCTTGTTCCATAGTGTGGGCCCAGTGCCTTGTCCCATGGTGCGGGCTCAGTGCCTTGTCCCATGATGTGGGTTCAGTGCCTTGTTCCATAGTGTGGGCCCAGTGCCTTGTTCCATAGTGTGGGCTCAGAGTCCAGGTATAGTGTCCCTTGGTGGGTAAAGGGGTGGCTTTGTTCTGGGGTGGGGTGGGTGCGCTTGAGGGCATCACATGAGTTTTGGGAAGAGGGTGCAAGAACAGGGGCAAAGGGCATGGCGCTGCACTTTCAGGGGCTGGTGCTGCTGGCAACTCGTCGTGTTCCAAGGCCCGTGCGCGCGGGCAGGCTGCGCTTAAGGCTGCGGGTGCATGTTTGTGGGCTCTACGTTGTGGTCCTGCACTACCAAAGTCAGGAGCCGGGTGTTTTGGAGGTAGCTGTCGTGTCACAAGCAAGGGCAGGAGGTGCTGGGAAGGTCCAGTGAGCCAGTCCAGTAGTCCTGTGTTGAAGCCAGCCCTGTACTCAGGGCTGCTGGCCAACAGTGGCTGTGCTTGTTGAGTGCTTTACACACCCACACAAGCACAGATGCAGTTGTGTTCATGCGCATCCGCCCCTTGCCCGTTGCGCGCGCAGGCTTCACATCCAGTAGAATGCGCGAGCGTACACAAGCACATGTTCACGTCCTCTTTTACGCAAACCACACGCACACCTACACACGTACTCATGCGTGCGTGCGCACACACACAAGCACATGCAAAGCACTCTCACACACACGTACACAAGCACACACACACACGCAGGCTTTTGTTGTCCAACAAGTTGAGCCTGTCCCGTCACACACATCCTCACGCACGCGCGCCTTGCACACGCAGGTTTCATCATCCACCAGAGCGTGCGCGTGGCCACGCAGAGCCTGTCCTCACCCGCGGGCATGAACACACTGAACCTGGGAGCTGCAACCCTCGGCCGCATGCTGGGCGTGGACCTCACATCCACACTGCCTGGCTATGTGAGTGGGGCTGGCACATCATCATCGTCCTGCCCACCCCCTTGCATGCTCCTTAGATGTGCATGCCTGTCATCCAAATGCTGAGGCACCCAGCCCCTGACACACCTGGCAAGCACATCATCATCCCCAACCCCCTCAAAGCACTTTGATCCTATAGGTGGCGCATGCACACCGCCCAGAAGCACAGGCGCAATCGGACCCTGATGCACTTGGCAAGCACACCTGGCAAGCATGCCACTGCTACTGCCCTCATTGTGCACAGCCATGCGTGGCAAGGGTGAGGCATTGTGGCATTGCGGCTATTGACGCTGCACGCAAGCTTGCAGATTGGGTGTGCATGATGCAGACGCTGGCTTCCGCCTCACCCGCCCGTGCATTGTCAATCACCGCCCCCCCTCCCCCCCCCTCTGAACCCAATATGTCCTCCTGCCGCTGCGTCTTCAATTCCAGCGCCACTCCAGAAAAGTTGCCAGGCATGGAAGCAAGCACTGCTCCCCCCAAGTAAGCACCCATCTCACCTGCCTGGCCTCCCTGCTGCACGCAGGTCATCAGTGCACTGCCGGTGGCGCTAGGCCTCGCGCTGGTGCCCATAATCTGCCACCCCATCGACAGCGTGGTGGACAAACTGCTGGATTCCACCCTGCGCCCTGTGCTGCGCAAGTACAGGCTGCAGCTGCAGCAGCAGCAGCAGGAGCAGCGCCAGGCGCCATGAGTGGTAATGTGTTTCTATGTGCGCGTTTGTAAGTGCGGAGTGGGCAGGGATGAGGAGGTGGCAAGGGAAGTTGGGGGAGCGGGGGAAGATGGCAAGCCCTTGGGTCTGGAGGTGCAGCTGATGTTGGCGAGTGAGAGTACGAGGTGCATGCGTGTTCAGCCACCCTTCTGACCGCTGGACCGCTGTAAAGCGGGGGTTACGGCATCAGAAACGATCTGGAGCTCGGAGTGTGTGGGTGTGGGTATGTAGGTGCGTGGGCAAGTGTATGTGTGCACGGGTGTGTAAGTGTGTGCACTTATGCGTGGCTGCGAGAGGGCTGAAGGCATAGCTGCCGGTTGAGCACGTTGCTCAGTATGTGTGGGATGTGGAACAAGGTGGGTATGCTCTGAGGGGAGGCAGGCCCGAATGGTTTTTCATGTCCCTTCTCCTTGCGCGCCCTTGGATGCAGTCTCAGCAGTGGCATTGGTTGCAAATGGCACGCCCACATGTGGTTGCGTGTCTTAGGTGTAGGTTAAAACTGCCAACATTGTTAGTGAAAGCATTGATACACAGAAAGTTTTAGCTCTAAACTAACCCGCGCGTTCAATTAGTGACTTGCCATCCTACAAGGGGGAGACCGATGCAACTTGGATCGAACAATTCTCTAGCCCCCAACATTTTTACACAGTGATCTGACCTGGCACGAAAGTGCACATGAGAGACCTGTTAATGTTTTGCTTTCAGTGGCAGTGTTGAGAGATGAGAGTCAAAAAGTTTTGTGGACAAGATGTGTACTTAAAACGGGCAGGCAAGACTGATTACCTGGATGGCACAATTTGTTGTGCGAACCTTACCCATAGCATAAGAATTGCCTCGATGTTTGATTGTTTCTTTGACCTTCTAGACGGGGTAACAATCATGTGCTTAAGAGAATGTGCATGCTACCTGTACTGCCTGATTTGACTGCATGGTATGTGTTGCTTGCCTCATGAGTTGGAGATGAGAAATATCATGCCATTGGGCTACCAATGTGTAATCCCCAATGCGTGTCAAAGCACAATTGACAGGAATTTGCAAGTTTTGAGGCATAAGCGGGGCAAAGGCTTCAAAGCTGCACCTCCTGTCTGTCCAGGTGCTTGTACCACCAATCTTTCAGCACCCTCCACTGGTCATGCATGCTGTCTGCTGATGTCACTAGTAATTGGTGACAGTTTACCAGTCAAAAAAATAGAAAAACTACGCAAGCGGGTAAACATCCCCTTTCATTAAGAGAGGGAGACTTGTTGATCCAAAGTGCTGCATGCCACACCCCCACAAGAGTCAGGGAAACAAGGACAACTTTTAAAAAACCCAGGAGCAGCCACCCACGAAAAGAAGGTCCCAAGCGCGGAGCCCAGGCCCATATTCCCGCCCACCAAACCAAGAGAAAGAGCAAGCACAGAAAAGTCCATCAGCAATCACTGATTTTGTAGTTGGCAATGCCGGGTAATCATGTTTAGCAACTTTAACACCTAACCCTAGCATTCCCTTCTGCATCTCTCTGGTCAGCTTGTTGACAGGCAAGGTTAGCGCTGCATGCGGCTGCCAGTGCTGTTTGACACACATATGCTGGAATAGACAGACGTAGACAGGTGGATCGTGCCACCACGATTGGCTCCCGATGGGCTAGGAGAGTCTTCTCCCATCAGGGAGATGCAGCTGGTGTAAATGCTACAAGACTGCTATAGGTTAGGTTACAAAGCTGTAGACAAAGCAAGGTATGACTGCCAGTCTCTAGTCATTGTGTTCATGTATAGCTACAGCTGTAACGCCATCAAGCTTCAATACTCAGCCAACCTTGTGGTACACGCTAGTTAGTCAGATCTAATCACTTGGCTGGCATAAACTTTCATCCTGAGTGAAGTAGAAGCCTTAAAGGTCCTGGATGACAGCTAACTCAAGGTAAGTAAGGTTCCATAGTGACAAGTTCCTTGGGTCCAACTAGTAAGGCATCACAACTGACTCAGGATAAGCAAACGACAAAATGACATTGCAAGGGGGCTCTTCAAGAGAGAGAAGTTCTTATTTGCCACCCTTGAAGAACTGGATCTGAGGACTGTCCTACTTTCACATTACCCCATGTCAAGCTGTGATGGTATTTCAGATGCTGATATGCGTACATGTCTGGGATTTTATCAGCACTTAAACATTGTCGTCCTTCCCTTCTTCATGACCTTTAAAACAGGCCCAGACACAGGAAATCTGATCCATCAACTTGATTCATCAACTTGGAAGACGCCAGGGATCCAGAAGCTGCGCGCGTTAACATCTGTTCTACTACATTTTACTTCTCCCGCCCCCATGTCTCATCATTCTCTTGTCCTTCAGCCTTTTGCTCGCGGCTCACTTGTTGGTGTGGGGTGTCTGGCCCAGGCATTCGCTGCAAAATGAGAGAATCAGGGTTCCGAACTTCAATGACCATGCAATGAACAGGTTTAGCATTCCTTCTACAAGAGTGCACTGCAAAAGCTGAATTCCATTTTTCATGTCACAAAATGGAAGGCAATATCATGCAGAGACTGCTACCATTACATCAGGCTCTTGGCACGGCCACAACATGATACATACAGCTCTAGCCTGTAATGCTATTAAGGCCAACAAATCTGCCACCATACGCAACCTACTGAATTCAATCCAATTCAAGTTGAACATGAGTGAAAGCAGCAATACACTAGTCTATTGACAGCTTCTATTACCACCAGACATGCCAAACCTGACTGTCATCGTCATCAGCTCCAACCTCTTCCATGCCATTAGATCCATACCTGTATTTGTAATTAAATCAGACTTTATTAAAGAATAGCAGCTAGAACTCTGTCCACACCGTGTCCACACAGTGAGGTGACCTCACTGGCTTTGGGTACCATCTCAAGCATCTCATGGCTGACAGTAACCACCTGGCCAGCCCAGTGACTCTCTTTTGGGTGCTTGATGGCAAGCTATACTTACCAAGTGCTTGATCAGCGCAAGAACATTGCTGGTTTTCATGCAAAGCGCCACTCACCCAGGAGGAAAGCTAGTTTTGTCACGTTTGGCTGCACCTGCATGCACGCATTGCAGGTGCATGGATGAGGGGTGCTGGCTTGGAGCGTTTTTAATTACATTGACCCTGGAAAAACTCTGATGTGTATTCATGTAGTAGTGGCAGTGTTTATGAAATGCAAGCGCTGGAGGGCTACCTTTGACAGGTAAAGCAACTCCATCAAGCAGCCGTGCAGGAGCAAGGGAGCACAAGGCACGCGGAATCAGGCTCATGCAGCTCTTGCTAACCAATCATCTTCCGGCAAAGGGACCTCTTGGATCTACGGATAAGAACAAGGATAGATAAGCTGGATACGCAAGACGTTTAATTTTGACTTTAGTGCTTGACAACCAACCTTGGGAACTAGCCACACTGGGGTCAGCAGGGACGGAAGGTGAGGCATGCTTGTGGGGGTAGATCTCCTCATGCACCACTGCTCCACTCTTCAGAAGCTCCTCCCTTGACTTGTGGAACTCTGAGGGTAAGGGGGGAACGTGCTTTGGAAAGCACATCTTTGGCTTGATCCTGCTTGAGATCTTTTGGATGTGCCTCACACAAAGCCAAGGAGGCTGCACTGTGATCAGATCCTGCTTGAGGTCCATTGGACATGCTATCCCTCACAACGCTCAAAGCTGCAGGTCTTACCATCAGGATGCAGTGCGGCGCCTCCCTCCTCAGGGCCCACAGCGTGCTCCTGGGCACCTGCAAAGGTACCATAAAAATCCCTATGACTGTGATAACGAGTGCGCAAAAGAGACAGGACAAGTCTAGGAACTTGAAATTCTCCATAATAATAAATTCCATTGTGAGACAATAGTCATTCTATGCAGCAGCAAGTAGGATATCGCCACCGTTGTGGGGTTGGCAATTCCTCATATGAGGACTCATGCATGCCCTCTGCATCATCAGCTCACGATGAGTTACTCCTCTAAACCAGAGATTTTATTGCGCATCGTATCTGGTACATAACACCTTTGCCTTGGGCGCTCATCTTCACTGCCCGCGTGCTCTGCACAGGTGGCAGTCTGCAAGGCTGGGGCCTGGCCACTGCCGCCAGCCGCCCTGGTGCGCCACTGAGCATTCCTGTCTCAGAAGTTGTGCAGTTCAGGAAAAGTAAATCGTAAGCTGCTCCAATCACACGATGGCTCCCTGGACCGCGCAGCAGGGCTCCTTCGCACCTCGACTGACCAGGTTCATCATCATGGCCCAATATTTTTAAAAAAGTAATACGATACGAGTCGAATCAACATGTGTGCGCAAAGTTTAACCATGACCAAACGCCGCCGACGTCGTCCAGAGTTGAATGTGGACTTCGTTCAAGCGCATCGATTCTTTAGAATGGACAGTTGGTCAGGGTAGCCCACATGCGGAGAAAAGGAAAAGGTGTACATCGTATACAACTGGTCAGTGACCGGTGTATAAGGTGACGTCAACGGTCGACCAGCCAAATCACTGGCAACGTGTATAAAGGAGATGTCCACAGTTGTAGCTTACAGAGGCCACCTAGCGTCCTTCTGTAAACCTGCTAGCTAAATTCCATAGTCAATGGGGGATCAGGTGGATTGTCCGCCCGTGCGCTTAGTAGCATGCAGTCCTCCCAGGACTGCAAGGTGTCCTTGCAATTGCACAAACTCTGGTCCCCGTATTTCAAGCAGCTTCAGTCCTGTTCCTGCCTCTTTGCCAGGCCATTTCAATGGAGGCTACTTACCCTTTGCATGCCTTGCCTGTCAGACTGTTTTCAAAGAAATTTACACAACAAACTTAGCGATTTTTCATTGCAGACATTAGAAATGAAATCCATGGTATGGACTACTCTTTGGCTGGCAATGACTGCCATAAACCAATTAGCCTAACGACCGGGCGAGCTTGTGAACCATAAAATTGTAAACTCTTCCTCGAGCCATTTTTCAGCTCTGGGGACACATCCATTTTTCCTGGATACAGTCCCGCGGCCACTCCAAGTCAATTTGTTTGCGCAAAGAGGGAACCCCACCTGAGGGGCTCAGGGTGACAGGCAGGAAGCATGAGCCGTGATTTCTTGTTCTCTAGCAGTCCAGCTGATCTCGGGGAATTTAACATTTGTATCAGAGGGCAATGGTATGGAGCAAAACATTGTCAGGGGTCAAAATACTGGTTATAAAACTGCCTGAGACAGGAAGACTCCTCAAACTCAAACAAAGAAAGCCTGGTCCTGTGTTGCTGCCAGCCAGTCAAGTAGTGCTTGCAGCTGGCAAGCTCATCATGCGCAGGGTTTGGCTGGAACATCAGCCGGGACAATGGTCGGCCGGGGGAATAGAGATCCTGCAGCCCGCGCTGGCGGGAATGCAATCTGAGTCAAGCAAACTGCCCCTTTCACATGAACTTGCAGTGCTGCTTGCCATTGGATGCGTGCACCATCAGCAACAGCCACCATCACCCCCCCCTGGGGCACAATTCACAGAAGCGCCTGACCAAAGCTCAACAAACAACAGCACCTTGATGATTGCACACACGTATTGAAAAAAGCCCAACCCTCCATGCAGCCGCACAACTCGCAGCTGCACAACCTCAGTTTTTGGCCTGCTTGCGCGGGTTGATCTCACACGCATTGACCTTGGCCGCAAAGCGCAACGAGCACAGGCTCTCTGCCGCAAACTCCCGTGAGGGCGTGATGTTCACAAACATCAGTGTCTTGGCGTCTCCTCCAAGGCATGGCTGCAAGGGCAAAAAGATTGAGAGAGTTTGTGCAAGTGTGGGTGTGGGCCAATCGGGCTATGATACGCATTAACCGAAAAAAGGCGTTTTAAATTTTTGGGAGGGGCAGCTGCTTGTTTGAACCCACGTTGAGTTGCACTCTGGCAGAGCTGGCACAAGGCACAAGAAGCCGCACTGGTGCCACCTATGGCTGCAGGACTGAACATGGTCCTCCGGCCACGCACACACACAAACACACACAGGGCGACGTCAAGAATTCTGCATCTCAGGGTAGGCTAGGCACGGGCAGCACCTTTGTGCACGACAGGTAGGCGTGCTCGGTGCACACTGGCGATGCAGCGCACGCAGGCGTTCTACGTGTGTGCCAAAACCCCAAGCAGGGGGGGTGGCTCAATCACCTGTGGACAAGCACCAGGGCTCTGCATTGCCCCACCCGGGCTCTGCTTTGCCCCACCCGCGCCCCACCCACCTGCAGCAGGTACGTGAGCTTGGAGTTGCGGAAGGGCACGTGCTTGTCCTTGTTGCCAATGGCTACAATCACGTCGCCCAGGGCGCTGAGGCTCTTGTTGATGTTCTGCGCCTCCTTCATAGCCTGCCCCTGCGCCCCGCTATCCTTCACGCGCTCGCTACCCGCCAGGTCAATCAAGTTCAGGACACCGCAGATGTGCTGGCCTGCAAACGTGCACGTGCGCAGGCACGGACCCTCGCGCTCAATTCCTAATAGGAACTTCTACTACGAGGCCCAGCACGCTGCACAAGTGCAGGCTTGCGCGTGTGTGCAAGGAGTTGTGCAGGCTTAATCGCCCCACCAGGCCACGGCTCTGTCGTGGCAGCTGCTGCTTACATGGGGTCACAAATCCAAGCTGCGTGCAGTGTCTGACCCGCGTGCGCGCACGGCAACATCCAGGATACTGCAGTGGTGCGTATTTGTGTGTGTGTGTGTGTGTGTGTGTGCAGAAGTGAGCGCAGAGGGCTACCTGGTGCACAGCAACGCTCTGCGCGGCAAGACCACCCACAACTTGCACCCCGTGCACCATGTGCCCACAATAACAAGGACAAAAAACCCACAACTTGCACCCCGTGCACCATGTGCCCACAATAACAAGGACAAAAACCCCACAACTTGCACCCCGTGCACCATGTGCCCACAATAACAAGGACAAAAAAGGCAAGCCCAAAGCGGCTGGTGCCCTTGTGGATGGTACACGCAGAACTGTGTCACAGCCCTTGCGCACGCGCTTGGTTTGACGGCAGCGGGCGGGGCTCCTCAGGGCCGGGGCCCTGGCGCGGGCCCTCACCTGTACTACTGTTGGTGCCGTCGATCTTGAGCGTGAAGACCATGTGGGAGCGTGAGGACTGCTCATTCAGGGCGGTGCACCCGACGGTGCGCTTGTTCATGGCCTCGTTCAGCAGCGCATCCACCTGCGGGCGTACAGCAGCGGGCATGCAGCAGGTAGACGCTCAGCGGACTGCGTGCAAAAGCGGGCAACTTGGCGGCACCATAGCCACCCCTGACTCACCCCACCATCATTGATCACCATCACCCCAGGATGGGCCCCTAACCCACCCCACCACCATCGAACAACACTACCATCAATCACCACCACCCCACACAGGAAGGAAATCTCTTCCACTCCAGGAAGAAACACACACAGCAAGTTGCCTGGTGTACAACTTAAGGAGAGCTGAGGGTCATCATGTAGCACTCATTTGTGAGACGTCGTTGTGTGAGACAAAACCCATCACGGCAAGCGCAGGCGGACAGTCGCCCCCACAAGGGCGTTTGCATCCTGTGCACTAAGCCTGTGGACCCTGGTCCTCTGGTTGCGTTCCACACTCCGCAACACATTTAGCACACACGCTATCACATGACCGATGAGCCTAGAAGCAGCACGTGCTCACAGCCCTCATCACCCCCACAGGCTCGACGCCCTCACAGCCCTCCCTCATCACCACCACAGGCTCTGCGCCCTCACAGCCCTCCCTCATCACCACCACAGGCTCTGCGCCCTCACAGCCCTCATCACCGCCACAGGCTGTGCGCCCTCATAGCCCTCCTTCACCGCTGCTGCAGGCTCTGCGCCACACCTTTTCTGGGGTGGAGACATCAATGGTGGTGAGGTCAGTAACCGTGGTGCTGCCGTCTTGGTTGTGGATGACCTGCATGCGTTCGGCATGTCATCCAAGCTGAGTTGCAATGGGGTTGCAGGCCTGCCACATTGAACCCATACGGTTTGTGTGTGTGTGTGTTTGTGTATGTTTGTGTATTTCAAGGGAGAGAAAAAGGCACAGCATCAGGACAGCTTGCTGCTTTGCTGCAGCCCACAGGCTTAGTTGCAATGCTTGATCAACCCAATCTCGAGGACACGCAGCAGCTTACAAGTGGCTGGTATGTGCACGTGTACCTCAGGCCCTGGTGTGACACACCTACATTGAAGGCATGCACCTACACTGAAGGCACGCACCTACATTGAAGGCATGCACCTACACTGAAGGCACGCGACTGTGCCCCATTCCCTGCCCTCTGCACGGCCCCAGTCCCTGAGCTCTCCCTCAACCGCCCATCTGGCTGAGGAACAGAGGGAGATCACTGGCTGAGGCCACACCGCCCTTGCCCCCCCCCTCACTACACATGCACACCTGGTGCTTCTTCTCGTCCTTGCGCGCCTTGGTCAGCAGGTCCCTGTACTCCTCGTTGTAGATCTCCAGCATGCTGGCCTGCATGTTGAAGGACCAGCCCTGGCTGCCCAGCCTGCGGCTGGTGTCAAAGATCTGCGCCCGGCGCAAGGCAGCCAGCACAGGACTTTGGTGTGTTCAGGTCACGCATGCTGCTGGCGTTGTGTGAGGATGCGCGCTTGGTGCGCATGAGTGCGTGCTTTGTGTTGAATTTGAGTAAGACGCGCATGGGGCAGCACGGCCAACAGGGTCCCTGTACGCCTGTAAGTTTGTGCGTGCTGTCCTGCACGCTGGGCAACAGCCAGGTTTGGCTGCGCAGCTCCCGGCTGGTGCCAAGGCGGCTCGATTGGGCAGCATGCATGGGTGCCTCAGGGCTCTCATTTGCAGGCTTGCAGGCATCGATCGGCACACAGTCTGATGCCTTGCAAGGCTTGATAGAAGACCTACATTGCTGGTTCTCCAGCAGCTGCCAGCCTGCCTCTGCCCGCCCGGCCTATTCCGGGGGTGCACACCTGGTGCATGGCCTGGCCTGTATGGGTGCATGGCCCGGCCTACACTTGGGGTGCGCACCTGGTGCATGGCCTGGCCTATACTGGGGGTGCACACATGGTGCATGGCCTGGCCTGTATAGGTGCATGGCCTGGCCTACACTTGGGGTGCGCACCTGGTGCATGGCCTGGCCTTTACTGGGGGTGCACACCTGGTGCATGGCCTGGCCTGTATGGGTGCATGGCCCGGCCTTTACTGGGGGTGCACACCTAGTGCATGGCCTGTGGCCTATATGGGTGCATGGCCCGGCCAACACTTGGGGTGCGCACCTGGTGCATGGCCCGGCCTATACTGGGGGTGCACACATGATGCATGGCCTGGCCTATACTAGAAGTGCACACATGGTGCATGGCCCGGCCTATACTGGGGGTGCACACATGGTGCATGGCCATGGAGACCATGCCAGGGCGCGTCGCGTGCTCCTTCCGCTTTGTGCACCATCCCTGTTTGCTTGTGTGCAGGAGAGCAGGCAGATGCGGCGCGCGGCCTGTACTGGGGGTGCGCACCTGATGCATGGCCAGGGGGATCATGCCGGGGTCATCGTGCGTGCCCAGCATTGTGTGCGTCTTGCCGCTGCCGGTCTGGCCGTACGCAAAGATGCACACCTTGTGTCCGTCGAGCGCGCTCTGCGTGTGTGCGTGTGAGCGTGTGCGCGTGTGAGCGTGTGCGCGTGTGCCCTTTGCAGGAGCTGCGTATTGCACACCAGCATGGGCGGGGCCGGGGCTGAACACCTGGTCAAAGGATCGCCCGCACCCACGCGCGCTGCACACCAGCCCACAGGCGCCCTCCAACATCCGCACACCCTGCGCACCAACCAGCTCACAGGCCCCCTCCAGTACCCACCCACGCACGCCGAACGCCAGCTCACAGGCCCCCTCCAACGCCCACGCACCTGCACCAGCTCGCTGATCTCCTCAAACACGGTTGCCTGGGTGGAGGTGGGGCTGAACACCCGGTCGAACTGGAAGTTCTGCTTAACAGGGCCGCCTGGCACGTCCCCGCGCGGCTGCGTCTGCGAGTGACAGCACGGACAGTCACAGAAGGGGGGCTGCGTCTGCGAGAGTGGCGGCAGCACGGAAAGTCACAGGAGAGGGCGATGCGTCTGCGAGGGTGGCGGCAGCATGGATGGTCAGAGGAGGGGGCACTGCGTCTGCGAGGGCGGCGGCAGCATGGATGGTCAGAGGAGGGGGCACTGCGTCTGCGAGGGTGGCGGCAGCACGGATGGTCACAGGAGGGGCGCTGCGTCTGCGAGGGCGGCGGCGCACAGGGAGCTGCAAAGCAGTGTGCGCCTGGGAGGCGCGGCCTGGCCAGCTGCAGAAGGTGCCCAGTGTGCGAGCGAGAGAGGGCTGCGCCAGCGTCGCGCAAGGGACGTCACGTGACAAGCACCGCGCAGCGTGCTTGTCGAGGGAGTGAGGCCACACACTGGCAGCGTCCTCAGGGCAAGCGAGTCAGAACATGCGTGGTGCGCACCTTCATCGCACTTGGTAGAGGACAGGGTGCGCACCTGAAGGGTGATGCCTGCGCTGAGGATGTCGTTGGTCTCAGGGAACTCCACCGACAGGGGCGGGCTGTCCGCCTGCCCGCCAGCCCCAGCAATTGGCCGCACGCGGCAGAACACACGGATGTTGCCCTTAAGCTCCTGCATGTACAGGGCACATGCACTTGCTTGCATGTTGTCATTGGGCCAGGACAGCAGGCCATGCTTGCGTTGCCCTTGAGCACCTGCGCGTGCGGTGCATGTGCATGCACATGCCTGCTTGTTGTCCTTGGGCTCCAATTGTGGAAAACGCACATGTTGCACAAAAGATCCCCTGTGTACGTACGTGGGTGAATGCAACAGCGTGCTGCGTCTGCAGGAGCAGGGGTGCTTTGCCTGCAGGGGTGAACCTAGCGGCGTGCCCTTGCAACCTCCTCATTAGGTCTGGCATGGAGCCGACGCGCTACTTGTGCCTTGCTCGGTGTGATAGACAGCACCTTGCACCGACCGCCCCCTGCAGACCTCTTGCAGGGCGAGCTGCGCACCTGGATGATGTTGTGCAGCTTCCTGCGCACCATCTCCCCCTCCAGCACTCGCCGCTCCGCGTCTGTCAGCGCATTCTGCAGCTGGCCCACTTGGCCTTGCAGCTCAGCGATCTGCAGAAAAAACACAAGCCACACACACACTGTTTTGCAGCCTAGTATTGGTCAGGCCATGGGGCAGCTTGCCCACTCAGCCTTACAACTCAGTAATCTGCAGCACACACAAGACAATCAGTCTGGCAGAACAGCATTAAGATGTGCATGCAGAGCAGCTGGCGCACTCGGCCTTGCAGCTCAGCACTAGCAGTGTGCGTAACAGACTCGTGCGCATACAAGCAAAGTGAAAATCCAAGGCAGAGCTAGGGCAGCTGGCCCAATAAGCTTTGCCACATGCACCATCAGAGACAAGCAAACGAAGGGGTGTGCATGGGAAGGGGATCAGACGGCCAGGTCAGCGGTGCTTCACATGGTTGCGGTGGTATGACAATGAAGAGCAACCCCACCCAGGGCAGCACCTTCTTGGAGACACACCTGCACACCTGCGCACCTGCACACACACACACACACACACACACACACACACAAACACACCTGCGTACTGCGTGTGCCGGCTGAGCTCTCTGCCATCGCGCGTTGCTCCTTGGACAGCGCCAGCTCAGTGCGCATCTCGGTCAGCATCTTCTGCTGCATCGCCAGCTGCACCTCCATCGTGGCCTTGTCATTGCTGAGGCTCTCCAGATTCTCCAGGCTCTTGCCACCGGCAGCCCTGCACGCAGCACCGCACGCGCAGAAGCATGCATGTTTAGTCGATAGGCAACACTCCTGCAATGCAAACCGCATGTGCGTGTGCACGTGCGCCCGTGTGCAAGCATGGCTGCTCAGCAATTCTGCAAAGCTGCTCCGCCATGGCCCAGTCAACACAGTCGCAGACGCCCGCGCAGCCACAACCTCACAAACGCATCTTGTCCTTGCAGTCGCTGCCGTCCCCTAACCACCACTCACGTAGCACGCACACATGCACGCTTGCACTCACAAACGTACACATTCATCACCAGCGCGTGCACCTAATCCTTTCCCTCTGGCCATGATGGTCACGCCAATCCCTGGCCCTGCGCAGCTAAAGGAGCATGCACACACACACACACACACACACGGGTGCGCCCCCTGGAACATGCACGCACGCATGCACCTGATCCTCTCGGTCTCGGCCTTGGCCTTGTTGAACTCATCCAGCAGCCGGTCGCGCTCCTGCCGGGTGGTGTCTAGGTCGGCGCGCAGGACCGCCACGTCCCCGGACAGCACCTCCCGCTCCGCGCGCAGCTTGGCCACTTGCTCCTGAGTCCCATTGCATCACATTGCATTGCATCACACCGCAGCGCGCGTACGCGTGAAAGGAGTGGGAGAAAGGGGGGACAGTGCGCGTGTGCTGGGGGGCAAAGGTTGGATGCAGCTTGTAGAGCAAAAGGGGGATGGATGAGGGGGCGCTGTGTGAGCCAAGTCAATCTCCAAATGTGTTCGCACAGACAATCAGTGAACGGGCATACAGAAGCTCATGTTTACAGGCAGGCACATGAATGTGTGCATGGAAGGCATGCACAACGCACGCAGCAAGAAAGCCATAGCAGTGCAAAATCGACCGCCAGGCGCACGCTGCAGCCGCTGTGGGTGCTCCCTTTTGATTGTTCGACAGTATAGGAACGAGCTGCTTGCCTGTCGTCCAGCACCCAGGCGGCTGCTGCTTGAGCATCTTGACCGACCCCCCACCCCAGGCCATGGTCCAAAAGGGGCTGCACGGCTTAGCCAATCCTGCACCCCAGGCCATGGCCCAAAAGGGGCTGCACGGCTCGGCCGATCCCAGGCAGGATGATGCCTTCCTGACAGGGCCTCACCCGCTCGTAAGGCAGCTGCTGCTCGAGGCTCCTGACCAAGCCGCCCAGCTCCGCGGCCTTGCCCTGCACGGTAGCCATGTTGAGACACACCTCAGGTTGAGAAGCTGGCGGCGGCCCACCAAGCGCAAATGAAACGGATCCCCTCGGGGCGCCTCCTCTAGCGCCGCGGTCTGGCACCCAGGAATGAGGGCTGCAGCAAAAGCTCTGGTTCCCGCGGTTGGAGGGGGACTCCACAAGACACGTCAGGTCTGGTGTGGTGGCCAAAACTTGTGGCCAGTGGCAGGCACGCACCGGTTGCTGGACAGGGCACGTGGCTGCGAGCAGCTGGGCTGGCAACAAAATCAGATTCAGGAGTCGACTGGCCGCGTGCATCTAGGCCAGGCAAGCAGCCTTACCTGCAGCGAATCACGCTCGCGGCTGGTCTCGTCGCGCTTCATCTTCTCATCCTTCAGGTCGTTCTGCAGGCTGCGCGGCAGGCAGCGAGGGAGCAGTGGCCGACAGGGCGGCGTGGCAAGGCAGCAAAGCGAGTGTCGCTTCAAAGGATGATGCCTTGATGTGCCCAAGCTTGATTGTACATTCATATTGTATAAGAATTGCAGCAGTGCCTCGGCACAGCACCTGGCGCACCACTGCAGCACCTGACGCAGCAGCGTTTGTGCGCCACCCTCGCACGGCCGCCCTCTTCCTCCCCACAACCCCCCCTCTCCTCGGTGCTCCCCTCACTGCAGCACCTAGGACACGGGCACAACAAGAGCGCGCCTGGCCCGAGGACCAACCACAGCAAAGCGCTCCGCTTCCGCCTGCTTGGGTGCCCCTCGCAGGCTGAGGCCCCCCACCTGGTGTTGTAGGTCTGCAGGGTTGTGCTGTACGCTTGGCTCTGGCGCACGACGTCCTCCATGCCTTGAATCTGGCGCGCACACACACACGGGCGGGGCACAGCGCACGTGGGCATGAGGCATGAGAGGCCGCGGGCGCCGCAGCGGTGGCGCAGTGCGCATTGTGCTGGGAATGGGCAGGAGTGCATATCTGTCTGGAATCTGGCACAAGACCAGGGGGGG
>LKMJ01001644.1_pt1 | contig 19994 bp, 19 predicted proteins | sample 643391 | NCBI WGS metagenome assembly LKMJ01 (sample SAMN04112250, study PRJNA286221) | soda lake metagenome | biome: soda lake; feature: Kulunda Steppe; material: water; isolation source: sample PL-Br10 brine of Picturesque Lake | place: Russia: Kulunda steppe | collected 2010-07 | reverse complement strand
TGGCGACGTGGAAACGACGAGGACTCGATCCGCCAGAACAGCTCCAGTCAATTCTGGGTGGGAGAGAACTTCGGTAAGGACGAGAGGCATCACTGAGCAGCAGATCTGGCTTCTGCTATCCAACTACCCTGCATCAAACGATTTTGGGATAATTGTGATCGGTGCAGTGTTTGTCGTCATTGGAACAATATTCTGGTCATGGAAGCCGGTGCTCCGCCATGTGCTTCAGTCACGTCAGAATCGAGGACGACACCCTGGTAGATTGCGGTAAGCGAGTACCACCCGAATGAGGCACAGAGTATCATCGACCAGTAGTCCCAAGTATTACCATATCCGGGAACAGATCAATAATATGAATATTCTGAAAGGAACTACAAAGTTCGGCTCCGGTGAAGCGACGACTGCAGAGACCCCAACAGTCGCCTGTCCTGCCTGCGAGGAAACGGTTTACACCGAGAGAGTTGGTGAAGTTTCCTGCGATACCTGTGGTCATGAGTTCAATGCTCAAGGCCACTACGCAACGTCTTGCTCAACAATAGCTTGCGATGAATGTGGAGAAAATATAACATTCATACAGGAGTATCGTACTCAAACTCCTTGGGGCGGTCAGCGACAGCGACGAGACGTTCTTTTTGCAGTGTGAGGAAAATTTCAACAGCGACATCACAGTTCGGTTTCTCGATGCTCTCCAAACCGAGTTCGGCGACAAGATCTGCGTCGTCTTAGACAACGCTTCCTATTTCACGGCGATCAAGGTGCAGGAATACGCCGAAGGAACCCCGATCGAACTGTGCTACCTTCCACGGGTTACAGCTCCGGTGAACCCCGTGGAAGAGTGCTGGCGACGTCTAAACCAAGCACTGGGCAACCGCTTGTTCGATACACTGGATAAACTTCAAGAGGCTGCATTGACCGCGCTTGACGCCATTGAACCATCGAGCGTCTTTACGTACTTATGTCCTTGAGTATCAATTGGAACGATATTCGCGGTCATCGACTGCAGACCGCTCAAATCGAGCCTCTTTCCTCCATGAGACCTCTTGCGTACATTATCCAGCCATCGTTATAGAACCAAACGACGACAAAGGATGCTCTCATCAAATTGTGAAGCAGTATTGCTGCGTATGCAATAATCACCCCGTAGCCGAGATATACTCCAAACATATAGGTGAATAAGACGTAAGAAGAAAAGACGGCGACTAGTTCAGCGTACAGCGGTTTTCTTGTATCACCTGCTCCCTGAAGCACTCCGGAAAATACTCTGAACACAGATTCAAATCCGGCTGAGACGCCGTAGGCAACTGTGAACGCCGCCGCGAACCCAATCGTAGTGACGTCAGAAGTAAAGAAGTTCACGAAGAAATTGGGGAACAGTACCAACAGTAGACCGATTGGAACAATTAGTAACAACGCAAGAACAGCAATCCCTCGGGCATTAGATTTTGCATCGAGGTATCGTTCTTCGCCCAAATCCTGTCCAATAATTATACTTGAGACTGTGTTCGCCGCCCGGTTTGGTGGTGCAGTGATTTGCTGGTAAAGTCGCCTTGCGACTTGCCACGCGGCGTTTACTTCGACCCCAAACATGAGAAGAATAGCGTTGAAAGGGAACTCCGCGAGATTGCTCGAGAATCCTTCAACTACTCTTGGTGTGCTAATAATGAGTAATTGTTTCAAGATCATTAAATCGCGTGGGGTGACGAACGATATTTTATCCGAAGAATAAATCGAATAGAGGAATAGCACTGCGGTCAGTACGTTCCCAATTGCGGTTCCAATCCCAACTCCAACAATTTCAAGTGTCGGGAAAAATCCAATGCCGAGCCCCAACACAACGGTAAGCACAATGTTGACGAAATTCCCTGTCATGTTGATTTTCATTGGGGTTTTTGTATCGCCTGTCCCCTGTAATGCTGCAGAAGCAATGTATCCGACATGTCGAGCAGGAGATGTAAAAAGAATAATTGCTAAATATATTCCCCCCATCTGAGCGACTTCATCTGGTGCCCCAAGAATAGAGATCGCCCAGAATCCGAAAAACGCACCAAAGATCGCCATTGGGATACCCAAAAGAAACCCTAGCAGTAACGCCTGAGTGATCGATTCGTTTCGGTTTGCCAAGTCACCAGTCCCGGTGTCTTGACTTGAAAGGGCAATTGCTGCGCCACCGACTCCAGAACCAATTCTCGTGGGGAAACGGGCATACAAATCGGCTAAACCAATCGCAGCGATAGCCGCAGGTGAAAAAAATCCAGTAACTACAACATCTGTCGTTCGCATCAATGTGCGAAGCGACTTGTCAACGGTAATTGGCCAGGCTAATTTGATCGTCCGTTTCCAAATTGGCAAAAAGTTGTAATAGTACGAAATTAGTGCCAATATCATGTATAACTGTAACACATCTCCGGCATATTATATGAGATCCAATTAGGTAGGACCTTATACTTTGCCTTTATATTATATTATGACTACCCAAAGCTAGCATGTTATCAAATGGAAAGATTGTTACCGATGTTTTTGATATATGATGGCTAGATTGATTATAATACTAAAGGAACCCCACTTTTAACACCCTTCAGCTTAATTTTCGGTCTGCGCAGAATTTGTCTATACAAGTCAACAAGAGGAGCTGACCGAACGACTCGAAGAACAACCAATCGTGGGGTGAGCAGGGAGTGCCTCCACGTGTTGGAAGCATGCCAGAGAACCTGCCCGCGCGAATTCGGCTGTTTCAGTCGAGAAGGCTGATAGAGAAAAAATAGTATACTGTATGGCCAAAACCCTGTACTGTATACTGTAGCAAATCAGCTATTTGGAAATTCATACGCCACTTTGGTGCCACATCATATGATAATAATAGAAATTGCGTGAATATCACTTACAGAATGGGCACAAAACAAAAAGTAATAATAGTGCGGCATTTGAGAGCGTATCATGGGTAACAAAATACTCAAAGATGATGTTGCAATAGTAACAGGCGCAATCCGGAATATTGGGCGCGATATCGCGGAAACGTTCGCTGAAAACGGTGCCAAAGTAGCAATCGTCCATCACAAAAAGGAACCAGCAGCGGCGACAGCAGCCGAAATACGATCGGATGGGTACAAAGCAGTCGGAATCCGTGCAGATGTTACGGATGCGAATGATGTTGCTTCAATGGTAGAGACGGTAGAGGAAAAGTTTGGAAAAATAGACATTCTAGTAAACAATGCAGCGGTCAGCGATCGGAGCCATTTCATAGAGTTAGACGTAGAGATGTTTGATAAAGTACTAGCAGTGAATCTACGCGGCACGTTTCTATGTACACAAGCTGCAGCTCAGTCAATGAAAAAGTCAGGTGGTGGAAGAATAATAAATATCTCATCTACGTCCGCACACCACGGACGTCCAAACGCCACTGCGTACGCTACATCAAAAAGTGGTATTCTGAACTTTACTCGTTCGACAGCGAAAGCACTCGCAGAAGACGGAATTCGGGTTAACACACTCTCACCGACACGGTCTGGGTCTCGAGTTGGGAGCGATACGGAACGCTCCGGTCCAACTCCTAAAGACATTCTTGCAGGACGATGGGGAACTCCGCGTGACCAGGCAAACGCTGCGCTGTTTTTAGCTTCCCCACAAAATGACTTTATTACTGGAACCGAACTGCTTGTCGATGGCGGTAGTTCAGCCTAAATAGTACGGTGAGCTCTTTTGGCCTCTATCGAACTAGTATATGACTGTCGAGATGATACATTCCAGAAGTTCAGTCGATTTGAGCACTGTTTCGTCGAGCTGGAAAACAGTGATGGGTTATTGTTCCCTGCGTTAAAAAATAAAATCAATCAAAATATTGGCCAACTTTTTGAATTATACTAATTAAAACAGTTATTAGTATGCCCTCCATAATAAGAATCCCTTGAATTATACTATTTGTATATAGGTAAACGAGGGAAAATTTTTGTGTTGAGGCGTTCATCATAAATAACGAAATGATGAATGTTACACAGCTAAGTGATATTGTATACGAAATTCCAATAGATCACGTTCGAGTGTTCATACTTGAAGATATTCCAACTGAGAGTATAACGTTGGTCGACACCGGGTTCGACCGAACCGCTGATGAGCTTGTCGAGACACTCGTCACAGAGTTTGGTGACATCGATTATGTGATACTGACCCATGACGGACCTGACCACTATGGTGGGCTGGATCAAGTGGTCGATAGATTTAGTCCCGAACTAATCACTGCTGCTGAGGAAAAAACGCTACTTGAGGGGATTAATCAGCCGATTGATCGGTACATGACTCACGGAGATGTGCTGTTTGACGCGATCGAAGTTATCCAGATAGCGGGTCATTCTCCATGCCCATCTGCACTCCTGTTGAGAGATGAAGGGGAGCTGATCTCGAGTGATATACTCGACGGTGCTGATCGACGTGGACTGCCAGAAGGATACTTACTCCCACCGCCGGAGATCTTCAATTGGGACCATGCAGCGGCTGAAAGTGGGTTAGACAAGCTTCTGGAATACGACTTCGAAACAGTATATGTTTTTCATGGGAGTCATGTACTCGGTGACGCCAAAACAAAACTAGATAAGTTCATAAATTTCAGAGAACATTATAGGGAGTAGTCAAATCGGGTTGTCGGAGATAATAAATGAAAACTGATGACTCGACTCGAAACCAACTCGATGGAAGCGCTCGACGACCTGTTGTCGGAGAGTATCCAACGGACTCCCAACTCAGCGTTTTGTAGCCACAGCGTACAAAAAGGGTGACTGAAAGACTCGACTTGCTGAAAACCACAACTGTACGTGGAAGCTCATCGATAGTTGGCACAGTACAACAGACAGGGGTCGGGATAGCCATCGAAGCTAACTACATAACAGCGGAAGCTGCAGGACTCTACGGAAGAAGTGGCTCGAACGCTAGGTTATGGTTTCCATCGATGCGCTACCACTTTGTCAAAGAGCAGTTCGGTGTCGAGTACGCTCTTCAGTATATTTGTCGGCTCATGAGTAGAGCCGAGCTGTCGTGGCGGACAGCCAAGCCAACTCGAAAGCTGGCAGAACGACCGTCTTGTCGAGTAGATAGACGGATTAACCAGAGTCTTAGAGTTCCGATGTCTGAGATCAACGAGCCCACTCTCTGGAATTACTTGTGTCCGTGATTGTAATTGAATTTGGACGACACAGCGAGTGAAGTGTTCTCTATTAGTCACAAATGTCTTGAAAACGTAACTTCTCACTGCCCGGCTATTATTTGAAAGACACTAACCCATTTGCCGTGATAGTTGCCCATTTTTCTAGAATATTGGAAAATGCGTTAATTATATGTACTCACACAGATGAATGAGAATGTGGAAAAAACACCAATATCGTACGAAGATGTGCCAGATGATGCAGGTATCGGCGGATATTCCCCATCGTTTGTCGATGTGGACGGGGTAAAAACCCGATATTATGATGTCGGTGACGGAGAGCCTCTTGTTTTGATTCACGGAGGAACATGGAAGGGGTATGCCAGTGCAAATTCATGGACACAAACGTTTGATCGACTATCTGAAGACTTCCGCGTGATTGCTTTCGATCGCATTGGATGCGGCTTAACAGAGAACCCAAAGAGCCCGGAAGAATTCGTGTACGATACAGATATCGATCACGGGTTCAGTTTCTTGGACGAGCTAGGGATCCAAGAGTTCCATTTGGCGGGGTGGTCAAGAGGAGGCGGAATGTCTTCGAGAATGGCAGTCGAGGCTCCAGAACGAGTTAAGACACTGATTATCAATAACAGCGCAACATTGGGTCCACCCGTCAACGATGGTGGCTACGTTCGTTCACGGCTTATGCCGTTTGAACAGTCTGAAGACAGCGATCCAAAGAGTCCGGACTATACACGTAAGTATTACGAGCAATACTCATACCAAACAGACTACATTACAGATCTTCGGTGTCGAACGACCGCGTACATGCAACACCACCCGAAATTTGAAGAGTCGGAGGAGGTGTTAGCAAATCAAAAACCGGGTGAAACATGGCAGGATACCCTATCAGAGCATATGCGTCTAACCCACACACGGATTCAAGAAGGTGTGCTTGATATGCCCGTCCTGTACATGTATGGCAATAATGATATGACCCTCCCGTGGGAGATGGCCATAGCCGCTTATGGTCTCATTGCAGCAAACAATCCGGAGACACGAATGAATGTAATAAATAAGTGTGGGCACATGGCATTTCAGGAACATCCAGATGAGTTCGCAGACAGGGTTGCAAATTTCATTACTCGCCACACAGAGTAGCCAATAGCTGCAAACCCTATTCACTACCTCTATTGGCAATGTGCAGGAAACAGCTAATATTGCTGAGCAATCGCTGTAGAGTCACGAGAAGTAAGCAATTGCCAACGATACCTAAAAACGATAACCGCCAGTGAATCAACTCCTATTGGTGGTGACTATCACAAGTCATTGATGATCTATATTCCTGTATTTCAATCGTATGAACCGAATGAAGACGACGCATTCGATCCAAAATAGATTGTTGACAGCAATAAAAACAGGCCGATGAAAAGTCCGGACCACACGGCGCACTAATCCGACCGCAGTATTCTTCCATCGACAGATCGACGGCCACGATACTAGACTGCCCTTGTCAAATAAAACAGAGCAGTCAGCTTGGCTACGTTTACCCAACCCTCATCAAAAATTGTTTCACACACTCAAAAGAAGGTTTGACCGGTTCCATAAATCATGTGAGGACAGTCGGTTGAGCGTCAGCGAGTGGTTGATACAATTTGTACAATACTCTAATTTTCAACAACTGCATCAAGCTCTTGATAGACGAATGCCAGTTGAACTGATTATTTAGACAGTAACCACCGAAGGGTATTTAAAATAATTTTCATATTTGCCAAAGTTTTCGAAAAATATGACTTAGAAAATACAACAAATATAAAAAAATTGTAATACACAATATTCAGTTTATTTTAAAAAAAGTAGTTATTTTTAGCGATAAGAATAGACATACTTCCACAATTAACAGTGTCTTAATGGACATTAAGGTACTTCAACTCATTAAATATTTATAGCGATAATCTTATATGTGTTATCGAGAACAGAAATTTGTGTACCAGAATACAACCGAAGATATAGACCGAAGAACAGCACTAAAAGGCATTGTTGGTGCTACAATCGTTGCACCATTTGCAGGATGTATGAGTGATCCTGGAGTGGAAGATGGCTCGCTTAATGTTACAATCTGTCAAGGAAATAGTGCAACTACACTTGATCCCCACAACCATTCAAATCCAGAAACATACGATGCACACCGGGCTATTTACGAAAAACTAGGATTTATTGACCGTGAGGGCGAAACACATCCTTGGTTAGCTGAAGATTGGGAAAGGATAGACGAAACGACGATGAAATTCTACATCCGAGAGGGTGTTTTGTTCCACAGCGGTAACGAAATGACTCCTGAGGATGTACAGTATTCGTTACGGCGTCTTAGAGATGATGATGTTGGTTACGTGTCGCCCCAGCGTGATTCGTACCAGAATATCACTGAGATTGAAATCGATGATGCCGATAACGCGGTTCTTGTTACAACAGATGGGCCTGACGCAATTCTGGAGATCGATTTGTTTGCAGGAGCACGCATCGTAGAACAGGAATTCCTTGAAAACAGAACTGAAGCTGAAGCATCGGGGGAAGCCAACGGGACCGGACCGTACATAGTGACAGATTATCAAGAGTCGGACTTTTTGCAACTAGAGCTGTGGGACGAGTATTGGGGATGGGAGTATCTCGAAGAGCGTGGATTGCCACAAGCCGATGAAGTTCGGTTTCAAAATGTTCCTGAGGATAGTACACGAGCGTCTCAAATAGAGGCAGGTGAGGTAGAGATGGCAACAGAAATCTCACCCCCTGACTTCGATCGTGTCAGAGACCAGTTAGTACAGTACGCCACCGACCGAAGCGAGTACGTTAAAATGAAGACGGTTGCTGAACCGTTCGACAGTCTTGAAGTGAGACAAGCGTTCAATTACGCAGTTAACGTAGAGGAAATGAATGAAACGTTCTTTGATGGTGGGGCAGAGGAAGCTGGGCAGCCTGCTCCACCATCTTGGATCGGTCACAATCCGAATATCGAACCATACCCGTATGATCTAGATCGGGCAATTGAACTAATGGAGGAAAGTCCGTATGCTGGCGAAGATATCGAATTGGAGCTCCATACCGCTGTAGGAAACGTCTCGAACGATTTGAATGTTACTCAAGCCATAGCAGGATACCTAAGAGAACTTCCAAATGTCGAAGTAGAGGTTATTGAGAGAGACTTTGCAGATATATTTGGTGATCTACGTGGTCCGATTGATGATGGACGACCTGATTTCTACCGAAGTGATACGGGTGGATCACCAGGTGAGGCAATCGCTGGGAAGCTTCAACGGATGCATAGCACTGGAGGCTCTGGTTCAGCATGGGAAGACGAAGATGTTGATGAGCTGATTACTCAAGCCGGTAGGGCACCTGATATCGAAACACGAGCAGAGTTAGCACAGGAAGCTGCACAGTTAATCCACGACCGTGCTCCTGAGATATTCTTGTGGTGGCGCCCGGATGCAATAGCGACGAATGATATCGTGTACGAACCCTTCGAAAATCAGTCGACGTTCGCTGCGTTGATCGAAGACGATCGGTGAGTCATGGCTTTTCAAAGATTTTTAATAAAACGATCAGCTCATGGGCTGGGTGTCCTGTTTGCACTAGCAACGCTTTTATTCGGTATTCGTGTTATTTACCCAGGAGATCCAGCGACATTATTAGCAGGTGAAGAAGCAACACAAGAAGCCATAGAAGCAGTGAGGGCAGACTTAGGTCTTGATAGGCCAATTTTAGTTCAATATGTGGACTTTATTGGTGGACTAGTACAAGGCGACCTCGGAAACTCGTTTGTTTCTGGCACTTCAGTAGTGAGCCAGATCCTCAGTCGTCTACCAGCAACAATAGAGCTGGCAGTGGCGGCGACGGTGATTTCGATACTACTTGCAATCCCATTTGGGATTATTAGTGCAACGAATCGAAACACCCGATTAGACTCAGCTGTCACACTTTCATCACTTATGGGCGTAAGTACGCCAAACTTCTGGCTGGGGATCATGTTAATTCTGGCTGTGCCAGTCGCCTTAGGAATCGGTCCGACGGGCGGTCGAGAGATTGGGCTCTATCAAGCAGGAGTCATGCTAGTAACCACTGGTAATGTCTACGGATTGTACCAGTGGACCTCGCATATGATTCTACCAGCAGTGACACTTGGAACCTACTATACTGCACTACTAACCCGATTGACACGAAACGGAATGCTCGAAGAATTCGGTAAAATGTATATTACAGCTACAAGAGCTAAAGGACTGTGGCGAAGTATCATTCTGTATAAACACGCGCTAAGAAACACATTAGCACCGTTAGTTACAATTCTCGGCCTCCAGTTAGGACGGCTCATTGGAGGTTCTGTCGTCGTAGAAGAAGTCTTCTTCTGGCCAGGGGTAGGTAGACTGTTTATTGATGCAGTCAGGTCACTCGATTGGCCGATGATACAGGGAACGCTCCTACTAACCGCCTTGGCGATTGTTACCGCGAATATTCTCGTCGATGCGTCGTACACATACCTTGATCCGGAGGTGGAGTACTGATGATCTCTGATCGAGTCAAGAGAGATATTAAAAGTGAATGGGACCAGAATAACATGGCCAAAGCCGGTGCCGGTATACTGACCATGTTTGTTATGTTTGTGATATTTGCACCGATTATTGCAACATCGGATCCGGCATCACAAGATCTGAGCAGGGCGCTCATACCACCATTCCAGACACTTGAACACCCACTCGGAACTGATCAACTCGGGAGAGATATGTATTCCCGTGTCGTCTACGGGGCGCGTATATCTGTCCTTGTTGGTATTCTAAGTATTTCGGCTGCCGCTATGTTCGGAACTGTGGTCGGCTTAGTTTCCGGATTCTATGGTGGATTGGTTGATGATATACTCATGAGAATAACGGACATTATTATCACTGTTCCGAGCATTATGGTTGCGGTGACAACGTTCGGTTTAATCGGTCCACTGCGAACGACGGTCCCGGATCCGTTCGTGATTGTCGGTGCAGCACCTGCTGACATGCCGTCATCTGTCGTTCTCCCGGGGACGGTGATATTCGCTCTAGCCTTCGTGAGCTGGACGACATTTGCTCGAATCGCACGCAGTGAAGCGATAAGTGTTGAGCGTGAAGGATATGTTACTGCTGCACGGAGTATCGGTGGATCAAATTTCCATATTATTCGATCTCATATACTTCCGAACAGCATTGCCCCCGTTCTTGTTCTTGCGACATTGCAGGTCGGGTTTGCAATTATTCTTGAGAGCTCACTCGCGTTTCTTGGCTTCTCTGGTGCGGATTACTCTTGGGGCAGAGATATTGCTACCGGACGGGATTACCTTGCATCCGCGTGGTGGGTTGCAACTGTACCAGGAATAATGATTGTATTGCTAGTTATTGCAGTCAATTTACTCGGAGACCTACTACGGGATTCACTTGATCCTAACATAGATCATGGAGGAGGAAACGTATGACAGATCCTAATAACGATGCCAAACCACTGATCGAAGTATCGGACCTAGAAACTCGTTTCTTTACTGAGAAAGGAACTGTGAATGCGGTTTCAAACATCAGTTTCACAGTAAATGACAACGAGATATATGGGATTGTGGGAGAGAGTGGATCAGGAAAAAGCGTTACTGCCCAGTCGATTCTTGATATAATTGAATCACCCGGAAAAATCACAAATGGGAAGATTTGGTATCGAAACGCAGATCTTGCAAGTGTACTTTCCAGTGAGTATCCTGATTCAGTAGATGACGACCGAATCAATCTACTTGAACTACCTTCGAAGATGCGTCAGATCATTCGAGGTAAATATTTTGGAATCATCTTTCAGGATCCCAAAGAGAGCTTTAATAAAAGCTACACAGTTGGTGATCAAATAGCGGAATCTGTTGAAATACAGAGGCGCATTGATCAGAACATCGAGGATGTTAATTCAATCAAATACAGCCTGTCGGATTATCTTAAAGACACATTCTCGTTAGGAGATGGCTTTGTATCTAAAGAAAGTCAAAAACGTGCAGTTGAACTACTTGAGTTAGTTGGGATGCCAGATCCAATCAAACGTGCTGAGGAGTACCCATACCAGTTCTCCGGGGGAATGTTACAGCGAGCGATGATTGCACAAGCATTGGCTTCCGACCCGGAATTCTTGATCGCAGACGAACCGACAACAGCTCTTGATGTGACTATACAGTCACAAATAATAAAACTATTATCAGACATATCCGGCGATAGAAATATGTCTGTTCTGATTATTACTCACAACTTAGGAGTTATTGCTCGGGCGTGCGACAGAGTTGGGGTTATGTATGCAGGAGAATTAGTCGAACAAGGTCCGGTTTATAAAATATTTAAAAGCCCACAGCATCCGTACACGATTGGATTATTAAATAGTGCGCCGGACACAGATCAAAATTCAGAACGGCTTGATCCAATACCGGGTAGTGTGCCAAATTTAATTGATAGTGAAATGCCTGAAGGCTGCTATTTCAGAGAACGATGTCCAGAAGCAATGGACAAGTGTAGGCAAGATCCAGCTCATTATCACATTGATGAGGATCATACCAGCAAGTGCTTCCTAGCAGAGGAACAGTCTATTGATCAGAATTCAGAGAAATCGAGAATAGTCAGCGAGGACAACTAATGTCAAAAAGTCAACCACCAATATCTTCAGACGTGTCGAGCAGAACCGAAAAAAAAGAAACACTACTTGAAATTAGAAATCTAAAAAAATACTTCGACAACGAACAGTCGCTCATAAATAGATTATTGAATAATACCACTGAGCCAGTAAAAGCTGTCGACGGGGTCTCGTTCGATATTATTCATGGCGAGACCCTTGGTCTTGTCGGGGAGAGTGGGTGTGGGAAATCGACTGTTGGAAAAACCATTCTCCGACTCCACGAGGCAACCGGTGGGAAAGTAGTGTTTAATAACAAAAACATCTTCGAGATGAATCGTAAGGAATTGAAGCAGTATCGAAGACAGTCCCAGCTGGTATTTCAAGAACCGTTCGATAGCATTAATCCTCGAATGACGATCAGAGACTGTCTCTCTGAACCGCTCCGTGTTCATGATATCGGGACTAAACCCGAACGCGACGAGCGAATTAAACAGTTGCTGGAAGATGTTGGTCTTTCAGCAGAGTACGTAGACCGGTACGTACACGAGTTTTCTGGGGGTCAATGCCAGCGAATTGCCATCGCACGAGCCTTAGCTGTGCAACCTGATCTTATTGTTCTCGACGAACCCGTGAGTGCGCTAGATGTGAGCGTGCAGGCTCAGATTCTGAACCTGCTGAGTGATATTCAAGACGAGTTTAATATCACATTTCTCTTTATTTCCCACAACTTATCAGCCATACAGCACATATGCGATCGGGTAGCTGTTATGTATCTCGGCCAAATTTGTGAACTGGCTTCAGTAGAAACAATTTTTTCTAATCCATCACATCCCTACACTGAAGCGTTATTAGAAAATATCTCTCGTGCAGACCCCGATGATCGCCACCGCGAACGAGAGATGTTAACTGGTGATGTGCCTTCACCGAGAAATCCACCATCTGGCTGTCGGTTTCGAACTCGTTGTCCGAAAATCATCCCGCCAGAAGATATGACTGTAGAACAAAAAAATTGGCGGAAGATAATGTTTTTCAAACAAAAGTTAAACAGTGATACGATTAATTTAAATCAGGTTGAGCGGATGTATGATCTCGACAGTTATGATACGCAATGGAGCGATTTGAATAGAGATGAGCAAGTTGAAATACTCAAAGAACATTACGACTTGCCTCTTACTGTAGAAGATGTTAGATTGCAAGAAGTTCTCACCACAACGTGCAGATATGTGTGTGATGAACGATATAGTGATGCTAGACAGCTATTATCCGAAGTATTTGTTTCGATTTGCGAGATCGAAAAGCCCGAGGAAATAGAACTCAAACCAGGTCATACAGTCCATTGTCATCTTCAATAACAGAATAGTATTTCAAAAGGACAACACAGGGGTGCAGTTTACCAGTAGCTCCAACCCTGCTGACATTCGATTGCCGTGCGGCTGGTACAGTCGCCAACAATTGTGCAGTTTTTCAAACACAACCGTTGAATGCTTAACTTCCAACTCACGAAGTATAGAAACGATTGGCTCTGTTGAAATCCTCTTCTTCAGATAGATTCTCGTCTGAAACAGCCGGTCAATGAGAGATGCGTATGCATCAGACCGGATGAGAGGGTGCGCTTCCGGTAGGCTTGCGCTGGGTTAGTTTTCAACAGGTGCGTTTTCGTCGTAGTATCGCACGAGGATGTCGAGGTAGACGAGTTTACACGTAAGTGCGATTCCACCGCCGAGCGCTGTCACTCGTGGGTTACGCTTGTACGCCCCGTAGAGACCGTAGCAGTACGCGACGGCGTTCAGCCCGTTGAGTACACCGGGCAAGTTGGCCTCAAATACCTCGTGGCCGTCTTCAAGCCAGAGTTGCTCTCCAAGGACGCTTCGGCTTATCCACGCATCCTTGCTCTCAGGTTCCGGAAAGAGAATCGGATTGAAAATAACGTAGAGCAGCGTTAGGCCGACCATCCGCCAGTCTCGACGGTATAGGCCAAGGAGTAAAACTGGCCCCATCGGGAGGCGAGTATAGCCACTCCAAGGATTTGTATGCCGAGCCCAGAACTCCTCTCCAAGAAAGTCTGTCAGTGCCATAGTGATGGTAGGCAAACGTCTCACATCAATTTACTTGATACGTACATTGTATTGACCGCTCAGAGTGAACGGTCGATGTTGTGACTGAGACAGGAGATGGTGAGTTCACGGAACTGCTTCCACCAGCGTCGTGACCGGACAAACACACCGTATTTTCGCTTGAGCGTTGAGTTGACAGTCTCGGATTGACTCCGCTGGCCGTAGAGATCAGTGTCTAAGCGTGCGTTCCATGCCTTGTGAAGCGATGTGAACTCACGATGCTTGATTAGTGGACGAATCTCGTGTTGACGGGCAAGCCGTCTGATTTTCTGGTCGTCATAGCCTGTGTCTCCGAGCAGGATGTCGATAGCCTCGGGGTTGCGTTTAATCAACGACGGAGCGATCTGGCTATCGTGTTTGCGTGTCGTCGTCACGTGTAGATCAAGGACTGCGTTCACTTTGGAATCGACTAACAGTGTTACTTTGAGTTGGTGAATTGTGAGTTTGGCTCGTTTCGTGTAGTTTCGAGGCGTGACTGCGGTCGAATCCCGAAGCATCGATTCCCGCATTGCCGTTGGTTGGGAGCAGTGAAACAGAGAGATTGAGCAACACTCGCCAGACAGCCATATCGAGTCTATCGAACGCTTTGCACAGTGTTGATGGGGCAGGCAGTTCAGTGAGATTGAGCGCGTTCCGAATACGGGGCATTTCAATGAGTTCGTCAAGGAGTGTACGATAGGTCGTATTCTTCCGAACCTTGAGACAGAGGAGAACGATGTGCTGATGGAGTGTATAGCGTTTTTTCGAGAACTTCGAAGAGTATCGAGCGACAGCACGTTGAGCTAACTGAAATGCTTCCTCGACAAATCGGAGCAACCGAGACTTTGGGAGGGTCTGCATCTACTCAAACTACCGACTGAAACTGTAACTCACTAAGGATTTCAACAGAGCCAAACGATTGATTCTCATTCGGAGGATTTGAAACAACTCGTCGGTCTGGCCTCGGACGATACAATCTGGTCGAGCGATCACTCCCAATCGAGCAGCTTGCCAAACTGATTTAACAAGCAGTATCAGTAGTTCGTTTCTATCGGACAATTGTCACGGGGACGGTTGCACGTCGAGTAACTGTCTCGGCCACACTTCCGAACAACACTCGTCCAATACCTGATTGGCCTCGACTTCCCATAACGATCTGATCGATATCAGTGGTTTCTACGGTTTCAAGGATCTGGTTGGCTGGCTTTCCAGTTGTGAGGAGTATTTCGATCTCGATACCCCGTTCTGTGGCAGTAGAACGGTAGTCTTCAAGCATCGCTTCCGCCCACTCACGTCGTCTCTTTACCTGGTTTTGATACGATTTTACATCAAAATAATCATCATCATCGTCTCCAATGATGCTCACTGGATTCATCACATGTAAAAGCGTGATTTTTGCTTCTGGAATCTCATCTAAAACGTATTCAAACGCTTTTTCAGACTGAGTTGATCCGTCTACTGGTACAAGGATATGCTTTCCCATACCAACTAATAGTGAATCCGCCAGATAAATCTACTACACAATGAGAGACTGAAAAGTCTCTCATCGAACCTGTCATACGGTGTTGTGAGCCTTATCTAACCATTTACCCCACAGTGGAAGTTGGTAGACGCTGTTCGTAGTACGTCTACGAAATAACAAAAACCGTTCGGCGTTGTTGACGAAAAAATCGTACAAAAAGAGGACGGACTGGCCGCTGAGTGTGACGATCTCAACATCACCCCAGATGATCAAGCCGACTCTCAAAATCAATCATTCAATCCGAATCGCGCGAAACAGGTGAGATGAGAAGGTATTCTATAATAAAAGTATATACTACCGGTTTCTAAAACTTGTGTGTCGAGTGACCAACAATCTGAGACCGTCTCTGTAAATGTTCGAAATAAGACCAGATCGTAGGATATATGCTATGCTACCCTCGTCGTGTTCCCAATAGTTAGATTAAAAACAAATACTGGAATTGGCTGGTGTCCAGAGAATAAAAATTCGAGTATTCATACGGCTAAGAATATCTTCTAAAAGTTTACAAATATGTAATAAAACATCTTATATACTTAGATCAAAACAGTTTTTATTACTGGTCGAAACAACACAATATGATGGAAAACAAACCCCATATCCATTTGTTAGCAACGGGCGGAACTATCGCAAATCCAAGAGAGATTGAGGGTTATCTTCCCGGAGAGCAACTTGTTGAAGAAATCCCAGAACTATCCGAAGTTGCAGATATTTCAGTGACCGATATTTCAAGCACCGGAAGCTCTAAGCTTGGTCCGAAAATTTGGTTCAAGCTACATGAAAAAATAACCTCACTTGCTAACTCTGACGATTCACCAGATGGATTTGTTGTCACCCAAGGGTCGAACTCGATAGAGGAAACAGCGTACTTTTTGAATTTGACATTAGATATCGATGCACCGGTAACGCTAGCTGCTGCCCAACGAAATCATCGTCTAATTGGTAATGACGGTGACCGGAATCTATTGGATGCAGTTAAGGTTGCATCGGCTGAGGAGTCTACAGGTCGTGGCGCTATGGTTGTTATCAACGATGAGATTCATGCTGCAAGGGACGTTTCAAAAATAGTCAGTGGACGACCAGATGCATGGAGTTCCGGAAACCTTGGTGTGTTGGGACTCATCGACAAGCGAGACAACATGAAGTTCCTCCGTAAATCAGAACAGCAGAGTTATCCGAATACAGAATTCGATATATCAGATCGAACAGCTGACGAATATCCAGACATTGAGATCTTGTACTCATTCATTGGATCAGGCACAGAGCTGGTTGATTGTGCAGGCGAACACACTGATGGAATTGTTGTGGCTGGCTTCCCAACAGGGTCTGCAAAAAGTTCCCTCGAAGGTAGATCTCAGCGTGATGCTATTGAAGAACTGATCGACGACGGTTTCCCTGTCGTAATGAGTCACCGCGGATTTGATGGGTGGCCATATCCTAATGAACAGTATATTTGGGGTAACACACTAGTCCCGCAGAAGGCTGCTATTCTGCTTTCACTCGGGTTAATGCACACAGATGATAAAAGCGAGCTGCAACGAATGTTCGAGATTTATTGAACTGTACAAAGATGTGTGACTAGTTGGACAGTAATATTCTCAATCCCAATAAAAAATAATTTTATTTTATTATGATTTTATTAACGCTTCTAAACATGTTGAACAGTCGTATATTCTGTAACACGGTTCGTTTTGATCATATGTGATAAATGAAAAAAATAAGCGAAGATACAAAACAGATAGCAAGACGAGTGTTCAAACTCGGGTGGCCAGTTACCATACAGCAGGTCCTCAATACACTGATGCGGACCGTCGATGTGGTTGTAACAAGCCTCTTTTCTCCCGCAGCGGTTGCGGCTGTCGGCCTTGCAGACTTGTATGCGCAGATTCCGCTTCGTATAGGTCTTGGACTCGGGACCGGATCAATTGCACTCTCTAGCCAAGATACAGGACGAGGTGCAGTAACAGCGAGAGATCGAGTTGTAACACAAGCCCTATTAATTGGTGCTCTCTGTGGAATTCCTTTCGTTGTAATAGGGTTGGTGTTCAGTAACGCACTCATTCAACTGCTTGGGGCTGAATCAGAGGTAGTCCGCCTCGGCGGGCTGTATCTGATGATCGTTTTCGCAGCAGCTCCACTGCGGATTGTGGGTTTGGTGGGTGCTCGGTCGTTGCAGGGAACCGGTGACACACGCACACCGATGATAATCAACGGAATCGCTAATGTGATTAATATCGTATTAACCGTCTCACTCGGGCTGGGGATATGGCTTGCACCGAACTTAGGAATTGTGGGAGTCGGTGTCGGCACTTTCGTTGGTCGGACAGTTGAAGCACTACTTTTTGTAGGCCTTTTCGCAAGCAGTCGCGGTCCACTTTCGTTCCAGAGGCCACGAAGCATTATTATCACAAAACAACTGTTGTCTGTGAGTGGGCCGAATTTCCTTGAGGGAATGAGTACTTCGTTGGCGAACTTCCCATTCAATGCGCTGTTGTTGATATTCGGGACAGAAGCAAACGCTGCCTACCATATTGGAAGACGTATTTTTCAACAAGTTACGAGTCCTATTTCCCGGTCTTTTGCAGTAGTGACAAGCATAATCACGGGACAGACCCTAGGTGAAGGACGCCCAGAAGCTGTTCGACAGGATGTGCGGAAAATATTTATTATCAGTCTTAGTGTCCTTTCGGCAGTGAGTTTGTTGTTGTTTGTAATTTCTTCGCCGCTTGTCTCGTTGTTTTCAGAAGATCCAACTACCAGAGAGTATGCAGTGACGTTTACACGAGTATTCAGTCTCTCTGCGATCAGTTTTGGTGCATTCTTCCCGCTTGCTGGAGCTCTACAAGGTGCAGGAGATACTCGAACACCGTTTTATGCCCGTTTGTTAGGTGTAACCGTTTGTATGCTCGGAGTGTCATATGTTCTCAGCATTACATTAGGATTTGGTCTAACTGGGATATACATCGGAATTATTAGCACACATGTATCTTGGGTCTTTGTTGCAGTATTAGGAATTAAATATGGTAACTGGGTGGGCAATGCAGAAGCGATGATATCAAAGCGCAAACAAGAGAGTGAAAATAAGTAGACTCTGTTGGTGTTCGATCACCGGACAACTGTTGGAGTTCCTAATTACGATACGTGCCCCTAATTCCGATAGCTCATCGACAGAGGCTGGTTTCGATGGCTAGTTATTCTCGGTGTGCCGACCGCCGCCGACATGCTGGTGGCGTTGTTGTCGGGTTCAATCCGGCGTTGTCGAGCCAGTCGTGTTTCTCGCGGTCGTCGCCCCACATGCTATTGAGGTGTCGGCGATTCTCATCGCGTCTAGTGAATGTTGTCGCGTCAGGCGTGCTCGATGCGGGTGAGACCGATACGGACGTGTTGGGTACTAAGTTTTCGGTTGAGAAAACGGCGATGCCGGGGCGTGTGTATTTAAAACCGGACGAGATGCCGGTGCCGATGGTTTTCCGCTCAGGGTCGTACACAATTGCTGGTCCTTCTTTTTGGGAGTCGAGTTTAGAGGTAGTTGAGTGGCTTTTCGAGACTCTCGATGATATCGGGGTAGAGGTGGATCGTGAGGCAATGTTGGATTCTTTCTCAGTGAAATATCTGGTTGTGACTGGTGAATTGGGTAGTGAATTGAATTTATCTGCTGTGGTAGTGGCGTTGGGAATGGAACGTTCGGAGTATGAGCCTGAGCAGTTCCCAGCAGTAATTCATAAGCCAGTCTATCAACCTCCCTGAACATCTTAACCAACAAAATCAGAGCTTTCACATCGTATGTTGGTTAAGTAATCGCGGTGGTGTAGGGAGGAAAGATGATCGAGAAAGGAACGGTTCTCTGTAGCTGCTACCTACGTCGAATAGCTGAGAGTGATTGAACCACAATTTTTTGATCGTCCGCTTAAGTAGCTGGGAGAAGTATCTCACACCAACCGTTAGAAATGCCATCAGAAGGCTACCAGTCACTCCCAGGCTGGATCGAAGATTCGTATATCTCTCTTGAGCGGTATCTCTGTGAGCAGTCGGAAGAGGACTCCTTTACCCATCACCAGGCAACAGAACTCATCACTCAGGCCAATCCAGACTTCAATGATGCCGATATCAACACGCTCTCGATCACCTACTCAACCGCGGGTGGCTCTATCAAGTCGACAACCAGATATTCATTACTGAGTTGCAGTGCGCAGAATCCAACGAGTCGACCGAATGACTGTCTCTCGACTTTTAACTAAGCTCTTTAGTGAAACAAGGGTCGACTGCCATATGAATAGTGCCGGTCGGTTGGTGTCCGTTTAGAAGGAGAAAATTTCGTCACGTATTAAAATGGATCGACGCCATCGAATTGGCGAGGTAGCCTACCACCGGTGATGAACGTGCTCGCGCACGTAGTTTTCATAGACTGCTTCGACCGCCTCGTGGGCGTCAACTCCGAGAGGGTCAAGATCGGAGACTGCGGCGTTCGCACGAATATGTTCGGGCGTCGTCGATCCTGGAATAACCGTCGAGACGGCCTCGTGATCGAGAATCCACCGGAGCGAGAACTGCGCCAACGAGAGATCCGCCGGGACGTGCTCGTTTAGTGCGTCGACAGCATCGAGAC
>LKMJ01001643.1_pt1 | contig 19997 bp, 18 predicted proteins | sample 643391 | NCBI WGS metagenome assembly LKMJ01 (sample SAMN04112250, study PRJNA286221) | soda lake metagenome | biome: soda lake; feature: Kulunda Steppe; material: water; isolation source: sample PL-Br10 brine of Picturesque Lake | place: Russia: Kulunda steppe | collected 2010-07 | reverse complement strand
TGTGACTGAGATGTTGAATTGGTTGTTCGCCCGAAGGGTAATATGGCCTTACCAACTGCCCGTCGTTCAAATACGGAGTAAACAACGAGACTGGAAGCGACACCCAGGCCAAATCGGACACTGATTTTTGTTTCGCCCCGATGCCGCCTAACACGGCATTGAATGGTCAGTTGTGCCATACGAGTGGAGCGGCCAACTGGTACAGGGAATCCATAACAAAGCCGTCGCTGTGGAGTTATGTTGACTGATTCACTCATCGATGTCCTCGCCGGGCCATCGGCTCCACACACGGTTCGGCGAGTGCATAATTACCAAGCCTCCAAAAAAATGAATACGGATACACAACGGGCGATTCTGCTGAAAGTAACGCTGGTGGTCGGCTTTCTCGCATTTGCTGCGGGCGTGGCGGCTGCATACACCCAACCAACGACAGGCTATGAGGTTTCGATCTACTGGTCAACGCCGCTCGGCTACTGGATCGGTGTCAGTCTTGCAACGCTGATTGCGCTTGTCGTCGCATTTACCCCAACAGCCGCAACCCGCCTGCGTGGGCTGGCGATGGCGCTGGCGACCAGCAGTGTTATTTCGGTGATCGGGCTCCCGCTGATTCGGAGCTACTACTATTACGGAAGTGGCGATTCGCTGAGCCATCTGGGCTGGGCGCGAGAGATTGGGAGCGGTGTGTTGAGCCCATTTGGGCTGCTGTATCCGGCGGTTCACATTGGTGGCAACTTCATCGCCGACCTCTCGGGCTTCGGGTTAACACGGACGATGCAGTTCATGCCGTTACTTGTGTACCCACTGATTGGCGTCATTTTTACCGTCCTCTGTGTCCGGTATCTCACTGACAGCCGATGGGCAATTGTCGTGGGACTCTTCGCTGGATTGCTATTTATTCCGATCAACAAGCTGAGCGTCCACGTCGTCGCACACCCGTCAAGTCAGGCGATTATGTTCCTCCCGCTCGTGTTGTATCTCGCCTTCCGGTTCGTAACCGAGCCAACCGATCGGTTTGCGTTTGCGACGCCAATCGGGGTTGCGCTTGCAGTAGCCGCAGGCGGGATGATCTTCATCCATCCCCAAGAGGGGATGAGCCTCACACTTCTTATCGGGACGGTTGCGGTTATCCAACACCTCTATCGGCGATTCAAGCCGAACCACCGCATTGCAAGCCATCAGTCACTGTTACCGCACGCGCTGTTGACAGGGCTCGTGTTTCTCACATGGGTGCCCCAGCACAGTCGGCCTGCAGACCGAGTGGGATTCGTGATCCAAAGTATCCGTGAAACCGGTGGGACGACAGGAGAGGAAACTGCGACACGCGCCGATTCGCTGGCTGCACTTGGTGGCGGCGTCGAAGAATTGTTCGTTAAATTGTTCTTGGTGACATTGCTCTTCTGTATTCTCGCAGCAATCTTGATGCTCGCAAATCTCGCCGGACGCCTCGACGAGCGAACACCGGACCGAAATGCGTTGATTACGTATCTCACCGTTGGACTCGTGCCACTGGCGCTCGTGTTCGCAGTCGTCTTTATCGCCGACCAGGGAGATCACTACTTCCGGTTTATGGGCGTGATTATGGTTCCAGTGACCATCATCGGGGCCGCAGCACTCGCAGAGCTCCTCGGTAATCTCGAGCTCTCGGTGTCTCGTACCGGCCTCGCCGCGGGTGTGGTCAGTATCTTCGTTGTCATGATGGCGATGCAGGGAATGGTGTTGCACGAATCACCCTACATGTATCAGGGCAACAAGCAGGTAACCGAGGGAGCCATGGAGGGCTACACGACGACGTTTGACCACCGGATGGACGAAACCGAGTTCGTTTCCTTCCGAAAAGGAGAGCGGCGCTACATTGATGCGTACTTCGGCAGAGAAACGGCCCGCGAAATCAACTTCCCGGGGTATCGCTCCGGTGTCGAGGGGCCGGTATTCAATGAAAATATCTCGACACACTACGATGATGACACCTATCTAACGCTCCATCAGAGCCGGTATGACGTTGAGGTTGGCCTCTACGATGGGCTCCGGTATACTGATGAGGGCTTCCAGCAGCTGGAGACGAAACACAACATCTACCGGCTACAGGATAACGGCGACTATACGCTCCATCTGATTCGGAGTGGTGACTAACTGAATGTCGCTGGCAGCGCGAATTTCGAGCGGCTTGAAGGCGACCTTTGCCGCACGAATCATCGATATCGGAGCGAACGGTATTTTGATGGTCGTCTTGGCACGGTATCTTTTGACCCCCGACCAGTACGGCCTGCTGTATATTGCCATCTCAGTCGTTGGCGTTGCCTCGATGTTCGGAACGCTTGGACTGCCATCGGCGGTCGCAAAGTACGTAACCGAGTACAACGAAAAAGACGCCGCACAGGTTCCACAGATTCTTCGAATCTCACTGGGGTATCTGCTCGCGCTCAGCATCGTGACCGCAGTCGTGCTGATGATTGCGAGTTCACCGTTGGCGTCGGTTATTCACAACGAGACACTGGCCCCACTGTTGGTCGTCGGTGGCATTTACGTGCTCTTTGAGGCCGTTCACAAGTATCTCATTCACATTTTTCAAGCCTTCAATCGCGTCTCGATTAGTGCGGTCGTCACCTCGACAAATGCCCTCGGCCGACTTGTCTTTGCGATCGCGCTGACGCTCGTCGGCCTCGGAACCGCTGGCGCACTGATGGGCTATGTTGTTGGCTTTGGCCTCTCGGTCGTTGTCGGCGGCTGGATACTCTACACCAAATTTTATCGGTCGCTACCGAGCGCCGAGACGATCGAAGACGGCCTCGTCCGTCGGATGTTAGAGTACAGTGTTCCGCTCACCGCAACCCGTGGAGCGACCGTCATCGACAAGAAAGTCGATACGATTCTCGTCGGCGCGCTCGCGAACCCGGCGGCTGCGGGCTTTTATACGATCGCCAAACAGGTCTCGGATGCAGCGATTTCGGTCGCCAGTTCACTCGGGTTTACCATCTCACCGGCATTTGGTGATGACAAGGCCGGCGACCGGCTCGACCGGGCCGCAAAGCTCTATGAGAAGTCGCTCGAACACATTTTGTTGCTCTATATTCCTGGTGCAGTCGGCCTGATTTTGGTCGCAGAGCCGTTCGTCCAACAGCTATTCGGTTCCGAGTATCTCGGTGCAGTCCCGGTTATTCAGGTGATCAGCATCTATATTCTCGTTAATGCTGTCACCCGGATTACGAGCGATGGGCTCGATTTTCTCGGTCGCGCACGCGACCGGGCGATCATCAAGACGACAATGGCGATTACGAACTTCTTTTTGAATCTGTTATTGATCCCATTTTATGGTGCGGTTGGGGCGGCCGCAGCGACGGCATTCACCCACTCGATCTACGCCACAGGAAATGTATATATTATGAGTCGTGAGCTGCCAGTCGAGTTCGGACAGATCGCCCGATCAGCTGCCGGAGTAACAGTTATTTCCGGCGGCATGGGGGCTGTCGTGTATTATCTGCTTCCATACATTTCCGGACTTGGCTCGCTTGCCGCGGTGATTTTCTGTGGGGCGGCCATCTGGGCGGTGTTGTCAACAGCCAGTGGACTGCTCGATGTCAAACGGATCGTAACCTTCCTGTCGTAATCGTTTGTCGTCCACAAACCGAAAGAGCCTCACCGGCGGTAAGATGCTCCTGTTGTGCCGAAACAGGCTGTACGGAAGGAATAACAATCCCTACGGCTCGGCTTCGACACTCATGGAACAGGATACCGCGGCCCGGTCGACAGCCGGGCAGTACGAATCCGCATTCGGCACTCCGCCAGCTGTTGTCAACGGAATTCCGACCCTCACTGATGAAAACCCACCACCGCCCGGTGTCGACCGTGAGGCCGTCGAAACGCTGCTGGCGGAGTGTCGACGACAGCCGCTTCGCGCGGCGGTCACTGCCACGTTCGGGGTCGAACCCGGAGCTGGAGCCGCACGAACCGCGATCTTTGACGACGCAGCCGACGCCTGGCGAATTCCGATTGCCGACCGACTGGGAGGCCGCTGTTTGGATGTCAATACCGGCTTTGGGACGCGTGCGCTGCTGCTCGGTGAGCTCTGTGAAACCGTCTATGGGACCGACCCCAGTCTCGATGCCCTTCGAGTGTTGAACGCCCGCGATGAGTATCCCGAATCGACGGTCGTCCCGATTCACACAACGGCGTCTGAACTCCCGCTGCCCGCCGAGCCGGTTGATACCATCACCGCCGATCTCGTCGGCCCGAACCGCCCGGCTGATCTCCGAGAGACGGTCAGTCAGTTCCGTCAGCGGCTCACATCGGGTGGGACGGTGGCGATGGTTCTCGACGGCTGGCCGCGTGTCACGGGTGTCGCTCCCGCGGTAGGTGTTGGCGAACAGACGCAGTCGGTTCGGGAGGCGATCCAGCCGGCGATGCTCAACGCTGTGCTCACCGCATCCGAACGTGGCTATCGACGTCTTCTTGCCGACTGTGGGTTTGCCGACATCGAACTCTACGGACTGCTTCCGGGGTCGGTCGATCCATCATTTATGTTCGATGTCAACGATCCCGCGGCCCCACAGTGGCTGCTCGGTGGCCAGCTGTCTTCGCACGACCGAACGGCAGCCGCTGTCAGCACTATTGGAACGCTTGTCGAACGAACCGGACTTCTCAGTCAGTGTTACCCCTCGTATCTCGTCGTCGGCACGAAACAGGAACCCCAGCAGTCGAATACGGCACAGACCAGCAGCAAGCGGTCACAACCGTGGTGGGTCGATGACACCCAGACGGGCGAGAAAGCGAAACACAACCAGGGATGGCTACTCACTCGTGGCAGTGCCCGATCGGTGATTCTGTCGCTCGAAGCCGACACACTTACCGGAATAACCAAAGTCCCACACCGCCGAGCCCACCGACAGTTCCACAGAGACGAATACGAGGTGCTCGAAGCGCTTCGGACAAGCAATGAACCATCGGTCCGGACTGCGCTGCCTGAGGGACGGCTCAGCGAGTCGAGGTTTGGCCCGATCTACCGCGAACAGCCGGTTTCTGGCACTCCGATTAGTGCCGAGATTTCGACCGATCCAGACCAGTTTGCGTCGGTTATCAACCGAGGACTGGAGTGGATTTCGGCGCTACAGAATGCACACAAAGGACCTCACGAAACACTTGATCCGGCGGACGTGGCCGAACAGCTTCGCGTCCCTGAGCTTGACCTCAGACCACCAACAGTCGAAAAACCGGTTGAAGTATTCACAACCGTCGTTCACGGCGATTACCACCCACGAAACGTATTCGTCGAAAACGGAGCCGTCAGTGCGGTTATCGATTGGGAACTCGGCGCAATCGAGGGCAACCCGATTGTCGATCCGGCGTTTTTCATCGTCCAAGTTGCCAGTATCGCGTTCGGCGGGATGCGACGCGGAATGGATGCGATATTTGACGGCGAAACTGAACACAGCCAGATTGTCCAATCCGCAATTGCGGCGTACTGCGACCGGGTTGGACTGCCGATCGAAACCTTCGGAATCTACGTTCCGATGGTCTGGATTCGACGACTCGAACTGTGTCACCGACGTGGGGCAACGATGAGCTATACAGCGAAGGCGACCCGGCGGGCGAGTCACGTCCGGTACTGCTGGGCCCATCAGCCGGTGTTTATCGAACAGTAATCGAACGGCGAAACCACGTTTTGATTCCGAGTGAACACCAGTGGTCACATTCCACGCTGCTCGATCGTCTGACGAGACCCGTCTTCACCGACAGCAATAACTTCAAACGAGGGGCTCTCAACGGTCATGTCGTCACCGACATAATCCAGCGTTCCGATGATGACATCATCGCTCCGAATTTCGAGATACCGTGTCTCGCCGGGATCGGACCACGTGACTATCGTACTACCGTCGGGCTGGGTTTCGGTCAAAATCCGATCACCGGTCTCACTCTGGAGTCCCTCGCCGGCGGTCTCTTCGGCATCGAACTCGCCGGTCACAACGGCCGCACCGACAACGCCGGCAACCGAAACGGCCGAGACAATCAAAATCAGCACACACCACGTGTTGATCACGTCAATACGGTTTTTTCCGCGTGACCGCGAGGGCTCGTCCTCGTCGGGCGGCTCGGGCGCGGAATCGACATCGCCGTTGAGTTCGGTTTCGATGTCGATATCGGTTTGTTTCATGATGGAGCGCGCCCCGTGACGGGAGGTGCAGAGATGCAGTGAAAGCTATACGATAGGAGACGAATAAAAAGGCAGCGTCCAAATTCTCACGCAGTGTGGCTCTGATCCGAAATCAGGATTAGTTGACCAAATAATAGGGGTCGTCGGCAACCTTCGATTCGAGAAATCCGCGAATATCGCCGGTTCGACAGGCAAACACGTTGAGTCCGTTGAGCTGATAATGGTCGACAAGGCCGGCCTCCATCAAGTCCTCACGGAGTTTGAGGCGACTCCAGTAGTAGATATAGACGTTTTTGACGTAGTTGGTTTGGGTAATCTCCGAGCGGCTGCCGTCGGCATACGTGATGGTTCCGTCGAAATCCTCGGTTCCGACATACGGAACGTCAAGCACCTGTTCGAGGTAGTGAAGCTGTTGGGTAATGAACCACGGCGTTCCGACGTTGAGACAGAGAATGTTGTCGGCTTCGAGCTGGCCGAAACAGCCGTCTGCACTCCAGGTGTCCCGAACGTTACAGTCATCGAACCGGTAGGGGCCACGGATCAACAGCGAATGGAGCGGATCGGGAGTCCGGTACTCAGCATCCTGAAAAAACAGATTCGAGAACATCCCGAGTTCGGGTTCAGTGTTTTCGACATCGAACTGGCCGGTTTCGCGAAACGACTGGGTAAAGCCGGGGACGAGAATGGACTCAAAACGCGTCGAGAGCTTTTCGGAGAGGAAATCGTATGGATTGCCCTCGAATGCCGAGCCGACATCGCTGAGTCCGATCAGCGCGTAGACGGTATCAGCATCGGTATGTCGGTCGAGAACCGAATCGAACAGTGATTCGTCGACGGGGCCGACAGCCCGGTCTCGTTGTTTGTAAATGAAGTGCTCAGCGCTTGATTTGAGTGTTGATGGGAGATGTGTGACCATGTCGTTCGTGTTCCGCCAACGGCGGCTCTGTCGCTACTGGCTGGTGGGCTGTCTCCCTGTTTGTTAGTCACGTCATTCGAGCGACCTGCGACGGCCACCAGCGTCTCTGTGTGGCTTGAGTGTCTGTGTGATTTGACAGTCGGCCAATCCGAGAAACGGAACCAAAGCGAAGCGTCATTACCCCAGCGGGAGACTGTTATCGCATGCGAGGCGCACTTATTGTGCTCGACGGCTGGGGACTCGGCGATCACGACCAGCGTGATGCGGTTCGAGCCGCCGAAACACCGAATTTCGACCGACTCCGTGCGGCCGGCGCGTTTGGAACGCTCCAAAGTTACGGCCGCCGGGTCGGACTCCCCGAGGGACAGATGGGAAACAGCGAGGTCGGCCATCTCAATATCGGCGCAGGCCGTGTCGTCAAACAATCATATACGCGAATCGTCGATTCCATTGCCGACGGTAGTTTCCGCGAAAACGACGCGATCAACTCGGCGTTCGACCACGCTGAAGCGAACGGTGGCACCGTCCACTTGATGGGGCTCGTCAGCGACGGCGGCGTCCACTCCGATATTACGCATCTCGAAGCGCTCATCGAACTGGCCGGCGACCGCGGCGTCGACGCGGTGACACATGCCTTTACCGATGGCCGAGATACCGCCCCGAAGTCGGGTGCCGGCCATCTCTCGACAGTCGAGTCGATCGTCGAGGAGCACGGAACGGGTGCGGTCGCAACCGTCTCTGGGCGCTACTATGCAATGGATCGAGATCAAAACTGGGAGCGAACCAAACGGGCCTACGACGCCATCGTCCACCGCGAAGCCGAATACGAGGCTGACTCGGCTGTTGGGGCGGTCGAAGACAGCTATCAGCGCGGAGAAACCGACGAATTCGTCGCACCAACCCTCGTTGCAGACGGGCCGGCACTCACCGATGGCGATGCGATCCTGTTTTTCAATTTCCGGGCGGATCGCGCACGCCAACTCGTCCGGATGCTTGCAGATCTCGATCCAGTCTGGGAGTTCGAGACGCCAACGCTCGATATCCGGCTCGTCACGATGACGCAGTACGACAAAACCTTCGGCCTGCCGGTTGCATTCCCGCCTGAGCAGCCCGAAAACACGCTCGGCGAAGTCGTCTCCGATGCCGGATTGAGCCAGCTCCGGCTCGCCGAATCCGAAAAATACGCCCACGTCACCTACTTCCTCAACGGCGGCCAAGAAGTCAAGTTCCCCGGCGAACGACGAGAGATCGTCAAGAGTCCCGACGTGCCGACTTACGATCTCCAGCCCGAAATGAACGCCGAGTCGGTGACCGATACGGCGATTTCGGTGATCGAAGCCGACGATCCCGATCTCCTCGTCATCAACTACGCCAATCCGGATATGGTGGGCCATACCGGGGATTTCGAGGCGGCGATTGCGGCAGTCGAAGCCGTCGACGAGCAGCTCGGTCGGATTGCCGAGGCTGTCGAAGCCGCCGGCGGCCATCTGCTCATCACGGCCGACCACGGCAATGCTGATGACATGGGAACCGACGAGAATCCACATACCGCGCACACGTTCAATCCAGTGCCGCTGATTTATCTCTCGCCCGCAGGTGACGGTGACGGCCGAACGGTCCGTGAGGGCGGCGCGCTCTGTGATCTCGCACCAACACTCCTTGCACTGATGGAGCTCGAGCAGCCAGCAGAGATGACCGGCGAATCGCTGCTCGAATAACGGCGTCGGCCACCGTAGAAACCAACCCGTCTTGCGGAGATGATAAACACGCGAAATATAAACACGCGCAATTTATGCTCTCGTATTTTGTCTAAACCGTTCATGAGCACCGATTATGTTCCACGAAAAAATGACAATCAATGGGTAGAAATGCGAGAGGGTCGAGAGGTTACTGTCACGGAGCACCCCGTTCGAGACGAACGCGTTGAGTTTCTCAACGAACCCGAAAACCCTGCGGAAGGGCCGCTCACACTGAAATTTTATCTCGGCGTCGGCCACACGGTCGATGAGCACATCCATCCCGAACAGACCGAGACGCTGACCGTCAATCAGGGGACAATTCGCGCGACTGTCGACGGCGAGGAACGAATTCTCGAAAACGGAGAAACCGCACGCATCCCACCGGGGACGCCCCACAGCTATACGGTCATCAGCGATCAGGAGGCCGTTCTCGCGGTGAGTATCACGCCCGCGCTCTCATTCAAAGAATTCGTTGTTGCCGAACACGCACTCGGTGCCGAAGACTATCCCGAAAACGGCCTCAACCTTCCGTATTTCAGTGTCGTTTCAAAACGGTACGGACCGATGATCGCCGCACCACAGACGGGCGTTGTCGTCACGCTTTTCGGCGTGATCCTCTCGGTGATCGCACGGCTCAAAGGCTTGGAAATCCCAGATGAACCGCTTGCGATTCGAGAGCCGACAGGAGAGACCGGCGAGGAGACGGCCGAAGAGCCGTCAGCACCCTAAGCCGAACGATATTCGCCCGACAGACGGCGACTCAGCGACCCTCGTCGGCCGATAGCTGCGTCGGTATTGGTTCTTTGGACGAAAAAAGCCGATAGCAGGGTCCCGCAAGGAGGACGATGGCGATGGCTGTCATCCCAACGAGGAGCCACGGGTCGACGACAGTCGTGAGTTCACCGTGCTGCAGCCGCCCAACAGACACACCGACGAGCACGCCAAGGACTGCCCACGGCGATTCGCCGAGTGCTGTCCCGAGAAGATACGACTGAAATCGGACACGGGCAGCACCCGCCGCAACCGAAATCACATCTGAAGGAAGTGGAAACAGTCGGGCCGCCGCAACTCCACGGACCCCACCCGTCGCTGCAATGAACTGTTGACCGGTCGTGGTAATCCGACCGGTATCGTCGCTCAGCGTGCCAACCCAGTAGGGCCCAATGCTGGTCAGTGTGAGCAGACCAACCGCGAATGGAATACCGACCAGTCCGTAGCCGTACCCGACCGCAATCGACAGCAGCGATGTCGGCCACGCGAGAATCGGTCGAACGAGCCCTATTGCGAGAACAACGATACCGAAGGCGACCGGGCGGCTGGCAAGCGCCGACAGCCACGCGAGTGCAACGGCCGGCGAGACGAGCCACGCAGCGACGGCGACGACTGCCAGCGTTGTCAGACCAATGCCGACACGGAGTCGCCGCTGCATAGCAGCTATCGATACAGCCGTCGGGATACGCTTTGTGTTTGCGAGGCGGCTTTTGACTGGCGTCCACAGAACGGTTATACCGAACGAGCGTAAATCGACTGCTGTGACTGACAGCGAGTCGGAGCCGGGCTCGAAGAGAGCCCAGAGACAGCTAGACCGCGAGACAAAGCGAGCACTCGCACTCGAATTGCTCGACCACCTCGAGGTCGACGAACTCGACCTGTCAGCCGTGATCGACCGGATCGAAACAGTCACCACCAGCCCGTCGCTCACCCGAGAGATTCTCGATACCGCCGAAACGCGCGGGCTGATTAGCCGTGACGGCGCGCGGATCCATACCCGCCGAGGCGGCAGCTTCGTTCGATTTGAAAGCCAGGTTGTCACTCGTGAGGGTGAGTTTCAGTGTCGACGCTGCGGTGCTGGACTCTCGGCGGGGCACTTTATTCGCTTCGAGGCGGGCGAACTGGGGCCGTTTGGCTCCTCATGTATTCGGAAGGTCGTTGGCCGCGAGGAGTAAGCCGATATCAACGGGATGTGCTTACCGGCCGCGTCGAAGCTCTTCAATCAAGGTTTCGAGCAGCTCTGCCTGCCGGGAGAGCTGGGTTTCTTGCCGTTCGACGGTTTTCGTGAGAACGGCCAGCTGATGTGCCAAATCGTCCTCATCGACCGGCCCCGCAGATTCGAATGGTGAGCCTTCGAAGGCGTCAACTGGTTCGGTGGCCGCTTCAGCGACCGTTTCAGTGGCCGGTTCGGGTGTCGGTGAGTCAGCTGGATCAGAAGCCGCTTCGGAACTCGATTCGGCGGTTTTATCGGCTGGTGCGGGAATATCGGCCTCGGCCGGAGGCGAGGTATCCGTCGTGTCAGCCGCGGGTTCGCCAAGCGAGGCTGCAAGCGTTTTATCACCAACAGTTTCGTCGGCCGCAGTCTCCGCGTCGTCGACGACGGTTGTCTGCGTGGCGTTTGCCGGTGTGTCGCTAAGTTCGGCTGGTTCGGCGCTGAGTGGATCCGGTCCATCGCCGAAATCGAGTCGGTCGACCTCCTCGCCGGCGGGTTCGTCGGCAGCCTGCTCGGCCATACGAACGCGGAGTTCCTCGATACTGTTGACCTCGTGGTAGGCGCAGACCGCCTCAACGATCGCTTCACGTACGGCACGCGCGTCGCTGTTTGGTGCTTTGAACCGGTCCTGTCGACCATTGTGTGTGAGGACAACAGCGGTTGCGACGCTTCCTTCCTCGAAGCTCACATCAGTGAGGTTGTCGTAGCCGAATGATTCGAAATCCGTCGCCCAGACCGCGCTGCCGATGTGTTTGACGACACGCAGGCTGGTAACGATGAGCGTGAGTTCGCTAAATCGGAAGGTTTTGAGAACTGTTTCGCCGGGGTCGGTGATACCCGCGGCGTTGATCACGCCCGCAAGAATCGGGTGTAGTGCCTTTTCAACGCGTTTGGCTGGCAGTGCGAGCGTCTCGGAGCCATCGAGGCCGTATTCGAGCGTCAGTTTGGCTTTGCGCCGACCGACCGAAAGCGAAATTCGTTCGGCATCGTGATTGTATCGCTCGATCGATTCGTCCGAAAGAAGGCCATCAGCGCGGTAGACGAGCGTCTGGGTCGGTGTCACGACCAATACGTCCTCCCCACCGAGCGGAACCTGTGCCACCGCTGGCTCACCATCCAACGCCTCGTCGAGTAAGTCGGGCAGGCTCATTGTGAGTGAGTACCGTCCGTGGCTGATAAATCCGCGGGTCTTTGTTCACTACAAAAATGATGTGTTGTCACCGAGACAGTATCCGGGGTGACTCGTGCGTGAAGTCACCAAACCGCGTGCAGAAATGCCGGTGCAGATGAGAAGCTTAAAGAGTACAATCGGGCTATACCCAGGTGAGGCCGGGTGGCTTAGCTGGACATAGCGCCGCACTCATAGGGTTACTGAGATTCGGTGCGGTAACCGCCTTGGAAGCGTCCGCCCCACAGAGGCTTGCCGAGCCTCATACCTGGGTTATGCGGAGATCGCGGGTTCGGAGCCCGCCCCGGCCATGGTTTTTCAAAACGACGAGCCGTAGCGAGGAGTGGTAAAACCTGGCCGGGCGGCGTGGCGGCATCGCCGCCACGTTATCGGCGGTCGGTTTTACCGACCGCCCTTGCGACGAACCCGGTCGGTCGCAGACGAACGGGAGTGAGTCTGCGAGTCGTTGGAGCTTGCTCCAACGGAAGTTCGGAGCCCGCCCCGGCCATACTTTCTACGAATCCCGAGCGTAGCGAGGTCGCTTTCGACCGCAACGGCGAACAAAATAATCGGACCAGTAGCGGCTGGTGTGATATCAGGTACAAGCGTGGCTATCGACAGTGTGCTCAATCCGCAGAGAAGCGATCAAAGTGTGTACAGAGCGGGGAGTTAGCCAGTTGCTCAGACCGGACGGCCGGGTTCGCTTGTCCCGAAGAGGTAGGTTCCGGCGGTCAAGAGGGTTGCTGCAAGCACAAGCGAGGGCATTGTCAGGGCCGTTGAGCCGATTCCAGCGCCGGGAATGAAAAGCAGCGTGCCAACGATCATCAGTACGACACCAATACCGGCTTGGTTCGGAATGTTCATTCTGAACGATACTCTGGACTGCGTGCTATTGAGATTTCTCCTTCAGCATTGTGTGAGTAATTGACAATGCTGACACTCGGATTATTCTGCAATCGCGTCCGGTGGGGCACGCTCGCCGGCTGGAACGGCGACCTCCAGCCAGTTTTCCTCGGGAGCCAGTGGACACGCGAACGTGTTCGCATAGGCACAGAATGGGTTGTACGCCAAGTTGAAATCCAGCGTTACTACGTCACCGTTGACTAAGTCCGAATCAGGCTCCATCTCCATATACCGGCCCTGGTGGTACGTCTGCTGGCCAGTTGTCTTATCGCGGAACGGAACGAAAATCGTCCGGTCCTCCTGTTGCTCCTGTCGGTAGCCAGCCATCTGAATCCGTTCACCACGAAGCTCGAATTCGAAAATCACTGCACGGAGATACCGAATTGGCTGGCCGGCAGTCACCTCAAGCTCGATTGGGTCAGGATTGCCGTAGACACGAACACGGGCCTGGACACGGTAGTCGGGGTCGGGTTCGAAGTACGACAGCCCCTCGAACGAATCGCGGTTCGCGGGTTTGATCGGCGACTGTGGATGGTCGGTGAAAAACTGGTCCTTGTCAGCCCGCATCTGTCTGACTTCGGCCATCCAGCGGTCAGCGTCGTCTCCAGCAGGTGTATTGTCGGTCATGAAACTGCTTTGAGCCAGAGCCACCTAATCCCGTTGGAACCGACGGCGAGTGAGCCCGAGCGCCGGCTCGAGACGGCTGTATTACCGGCGGTGCGGATGACCAATGACCAACGCGATCATATTGAGTCCGAGCAGGCCGAAAAACGTCGCTGGAGAGAGCGCGATCATTTCGAGGGCAAACAACGGCAGGTAGCCGAACGGGAGCGCGATTGCAGTCCAGAAGGCAACTGCACGGGCGGGTGTGAGGAGCTGTGAGACACCGGTTGGAAGACGATTCAATGGGCGACGGAGGCGACGGAGCGAGGGCGGGAGCGACATCAGTGAGACCACCAGCTACCAGTATGCATGGCACTGTCAAATACCCCACAGAGCGTTTGCGACGGTAGAGACCGTTGTCAACGCGGTAGGCCACCCATACTTTCGATCTAACGGACAAATACCGGGCGAACACGGGAACGCACAACCAACGGCTGTTTAATCATTGCACGTCAAACAGCCGAATATGGCCGATCTCAATCCGATTGCAAAGCGGATTCACAATATCACACCGAACCCGGTCCGGCTGACACTGGACAACGGAGACGAAGCGGTATTCCAGATGGACTGGACTGAGTTTTTCCAACAGGAGTTTCAGGCCGAAGCAACCTGCGATGCCGACGAGGCCGCCTACCGGCTGGTATCGAGCGAAGACAACGAATCGATTCTCGTCGGTAAAAAAGCACCCGAGGAAACAGGCTGGTCGATGATCGGCGCGATCGTCAGTGTTGAGCCCGCAGAAACGAGCTAAGCCGTGTCGTTGAGCGACACAAATTAGGTCGGCACACGCGAGGACCCAATAACGTTCGAGGAGCCACCCGACGGGTTGTTCCAGATTACCCGAACGCGGTCGCCGTCAGTTTCGGCATTCGAAACCAGAGCGTCACCGGACCGATAGCTTCGGTCCGTCTCGAAGAGCGATGTGTCAGCGATACCGCTAATCGAGAGCTGGTTTCCATCAAGCGTCGTGCCGCCGGCGTGCGTAATGGTTACATTGCCGTCGCTATTGTAGGAGAATTCGAAGCTCGCCTGTGGGGCGGAACTCGAAACCTGATCACCGAGTCCCAGCACAAATGCCCCGATAACGGCGGCCAGAATGACGGTGATGGCAACCATCAGGATAACACCAATGACCGGGCTCACGGCGCGTTGATTTGTGACTAGTGTGTATGATTTCATGAGGTATTCCACGGGACGACCAGCTGACGTCATAGTCCTACCGGAGCTGCCGACAGGTGATGTCCACTCTGATAGTCGCGCGGGATGATCTTAAATATAGTCATAAATACCCAAGCAGTGAGAATAGCCGAAATACAAATGCAGCCAACCTATGCGGGTTGAAAACACGTAACTCGAAATGATGATATGAAATATGATACTAAAATAGCCGTTATTGTCGCGTGAGATTGCCCTCAGCTGTTGACTGCTTCGATGAGATTGAACGCACAGGTGATTTTCTTTTGGGCCGTCGAGAGATGGTCCTCGAGAACGCCCACCGAAATACCGAGCAGTTCGGCAGCGCGGGGCTGATCAACCTCGGCGATCCGACACAGTGCGTACGCTTCCTCTTGTCTCACAGTGAGGATTCGCACATCGCCAAACGAGGCGACATTCCGGAGAAACAGACTCAGATCCGTGAGCGACCACACGGCACCGTCTCGCTCGGTCTGATGAATGTAGCCACCGACTGTCTCCTGAGAGAGCCGATGCTGTTCGACAACAATGGGCTCACGTGAGGCGGGGTCGGTGACGAAGACGAGTTGATTCCGCGGAACGTACCAGTACGCCGGCGTGTGGTTCTTCGATCCGAGATAGAGGCCTCCAGCGAACGGTCCAGCACCGAGTTCAGTTGGCGAGGATGGGTCCGAACTCTGCTCAGACATACCTACCTTCTGGAGTCGAAGATAGTATACCTATGTGACATCAAACGGGGAGTACTTACCCTGAGTGCTGGGCATCGACGACCGCGACTCCCGCGAGATTGACGATGTCTTTGACCTCGTCGCCGCGCTGGAGCACGTGAACCGGTTTGTCCATTCCGACCAGCATCGGGCCGATTGCCTCTGCGCCACCGAGTCGTTGAAGCAGTTTGTAGCCGATATTACCGGCTTCGAGGGTTGGGAAAATTAACACATTTGCCGGGGCATCGAGCGCCGAAAAGCCGTAGGTTCCCTGTAATATCTCTTCGACAACAGCCGTATCGGCCTGCATTTCACCGTCTACCGGAAAGTCAACCGTCGGGTCCGCGTGCAACGTCGAGACGGCCGTCCGGAGCTTGTTGGTTGCCTCGTTGCGAACACTCCCGAAGTTCGAGTACGACAGCATCGCCGCCCGTGGCTCGATGTTGAAACTCCGGGCCAACTCGGCGGTGTGCTTGGTGACTTCGGCCAGTATCTCGGCGTCGGGGTCCTGATTGACTGTCGCATCCGCACAGAAAACGATGCGGTTTTTGAACGTCAGGAGATAGACGCCAGCGGCATATTTCGCATCCTCAGCAGTGCCAATAACCTGCAGCGGCGGCCGTAATGCCGAGGGATAATGATGTGTGAGTCCAGTCAACATCGCGTCGGCATCACCCATTTCAACCATCACGCTCGCGAGATAGTTGGTGTCGCGAGCGACGAGATCACGCGCCTCACCGCGGGTGATTCCTTTCCGTTGACGGAGCTCGTACAGTCGGTCAGCGTACATATCGAGATTTCGGCCACTGGGATCGACAATCTCGGGATCGAATCCGAGTCCAAGTCGGTCAGCCGTCTGTCGGATTTCAGCTTCCTCGCCCAACAAGACCGGCACAGCGATACCTTCCTCTTCGAGCTGATAGGCCGCCCGAATCATCTTGGGATCCGTTCCCTCCGCGAGAGCGACCCGCTTGGGATCGCTTTTGGCCTTGTTGAGCACAATCCGCATCATCTCACGGGATTTGCCGAGACGCGCTTCGAGCGTTTCAGCATAGCTGTCGAGATCGATTTCGGTGCGAGCAACGCCGCTGTCGATCGCTGCCTGTGCAACCGCTGGGGCGACCTCGAACAGAACCCGGGGGTCGAGGGGTTTCGGAATCACGTACTCGGGGCCGAACTGCAAGGGTTGGTCGCCGTAGGCTTTAACAACCGCATCCGGAACGTCCTTTCGAGCTAACTCGGCGAGTGCCATCGCGGCCGCCCGCTTCATTTCCTCGTTGATGTCGGTCGCTCGCACGTCGAGGGCACCGCGGAAAATAAACGGAAACCCAAGGACGTTGTTGACCATATTTGGATAGTCCGACCGCCCGGTCGCCATGATGACATCGTCGTCACGGGCGGCCTTGGCATCCTCGTAGGTGATTTCAGGATCGGGATTTGCCATCGCAAAAATAATCGGGTTGTCGTTCATCGATTGAACCATCTCGGCCGAGACGATCCCGCCGACCGACAAGCCGACGAAGACGTCTGCGCCGTCCATTGCGTCAGCGAGATCGCCCGGTGGCACGTCGCGAGCGAACTGCTGTTTGTACTTGTTGAGCTCGTCAGCCCGGTCGGCCGTAATAATCCCCGAGGAATCGCACATCGTGATATTCGCTTGGGTCGCCCCAAGTGAGACATAAAACTGCGCGGTCGCAATCGCCGACGCACCGGCACCCGAAAAGACGATTTCGAGTTCTTCGAGCGTTTTGTCGGTGATATCGACCGCATTGAGCAGTGCAGCCCCGGAAATGATTGCGGTTCCGTGTTGGTCGTCGTGAAAGACCGGAATATCCATGCGTTCGCCGAGTGTTCGCTCGATTTCGAAGCATTCGGGGGCTTTGATGTCTTCGAGGTTGATTCCCCCGAACGTCGGCTCCATGGCGGCAACCGTCTCAATAATCGCATCTGCAGTGTCGAGATCGAGTTCGATATCGAAGACATCGATATCGGCAAACCGTTTGAACAGCACGCCTTTGCCCTCCATGACGGGTTTTGAAGCCTGTGGGCCGATCGCGCCGAGGCCGAGTACCGCCGAGCCGTTTGAGACGACGCCAACGAGGTTCCCTTTTGCCGTGTACTCGAAAGCGGCCTCCCGATCGTCCGCAATATCGAGACACGGCGCGGCAACGCCCGGTGAGTAAGCGAGGCTTAAATCGCGTTGGGTGTTGGTTGGTTTCGTCGTCTCGATCTCGATTTTGCCGGGTGGGTCCGCCCGGTGGTACGCTCTGGCGTCGTCGTCTAAGCTCATGAAAGACCGGTTTGCTGGTCAGATAAAAAAGGTATGTATCCGTCGATTTTGGGGTTCGACAACTGTCGAATTTTCCGCGAACGGCTGTACGGTCGAGCGGTCACACAGACGGCTGAGCCACCTGTGTTAGTCGTCTCAGACGGCAGAGTCAGCAGTCTCGGGGGGATCCGCAGACGGCGCTTGGGAAGGCCGGAGCCGCAGTTCCTCGTCTGCGGCGGCCAACACCGAAACCTCGTAGGTGACGACATAGGACAGAATGACGATCTGGACGGGCAAAAAGAGCACGTAGCCAACCAGTAGCGTCAACAGGACTACCAGGCCGAGCAAAACAAGCGCCGGCGACGAGGCTGTAACTGCTCCGAGGCCGCCGAAGATACCGAACACCAGAACAAGGCCGACCACGGCTCCAATGGTGAAGACGATGCCAAAGATGAGCGCCCCAACAATCGACGAGCCGATACCGATTGCCAACAGCAACAAGAAATGAACGACAATATAAACGCCGAACTGCGAGAGCTGACCGCGGAACACCGGCCAAAACCGCCGCCAGCCGTCGATAACACCACTATCGGTGAGCACCATAATCGGGACAACGAACTCGTCAGTTCCCCGTATGATCGCAATATAGCTAAGCCCGATTACCGCTGCGGCGACGACAACGAGGAGGCCGCCGATACCAACCATCGTCTCGGAAACCGCCAAGTCCGGCCGGTAATACCAGACAGCAAGGGCTCCGACAACGAACGGAGCGACAGCGAGCACTTGGAGTCCGATTTTGAATCCGAAGAGCCGAATCGCCTGTCCGAAGCGCTGAGCTGCGGGTGAAAGGAGGGCGACGCGATCGGTTCGAAGCGCGTCGTAAAACACGAACCGGAAGAGCTCGGTGAGCAATGAATAAGTGAGGCTGAACGCGATGAGAATCCCGACAATCGCGACGATAATCGTTATTTCGGACATCGAGAGGGCCTCGGTGACTGCGGTCAGTGATGGTTGGCTTGCGTCCCCGGGCGGTGGTGACGGCGTCGACGGAGCCGTCGTTAGAACATTCAGTGAACTAAATCCATAGCTTCCCCCGACGCTGACGAAAATCGAAATAACTGCCAGTTTCAGCCACGTCCAAAGCTGGACGGGGGTGAGAAACGATCGTGTCTCATTGATCGCCTCATCGACACTGTCGATTGCATGCCATGACATAGTCGAACTATTTCTGGCTCGTTGAAAAATAGGTTTGCACTTGCAGACGGCTAACTACTGAAACAGAATGTCCGGACGTGAAAGGGTACAGTTGCTGTCGACCGACGAAACAGCCGATGTTTCGATGGTAGGCCACTCGCCGGTGAGCGTCAGTGGCTCGATCGAATCAGCGGTAACGAGGACCGTTCCTTCGCTTTTTGCACCCTGTACAGTGGGATTCCAGGCATAGGCCATCGGCTCGTAGACACGGGCGGTATGCGTCGGGGTGGCGATCCACTCGCGGCCGGCGAAGCCAGCAGCCCCGCCCTGATGGTGGTGGGTCCATTCGTCGGGATGGCCAACCGCCGCGTAGGCGTCTTTGATATCGCTGAAGACGTCGCCAGCGGTCTCGCCAGCGGCTGCGGCCTGCTGGGTTGCCGCGAGCGCACTCACCTCAACCGTTGCGGCTGCTCGGTGGTGTTCGGCCAGCCACGCGGGGGCATCGAAGGCGACGGTCCGGGTTGCACTCGCATAGCGTCCATCGCGTTCGGCAGTCACCGACAAGAGTGCATATTCACCGAGTTCAGCCGTCGTTGGCGTGTAATGGCGGTACCGCTGGGCTCGCTCGCTGCCACCAACAAGCACAACCGGGGCAGTGATTGCCTGCGATTCAAGTGCCGAATGAATGGCCGCGGCAGCCTGTCGTTCGGTATCCGTCGCCGAAAGCGACCGACCGACCGATTCGAGTGCAGATGCCGTGTCGCGTCCAAGGGTTCGATACTGCTCGATATCCGCATCGGTCAGCGGCTGGCGGAGCGTTGTTGGGTCACAGCGCTCGAATCCCGGAATGTCGAAGTCGGCGGCGGCCGGCGATGGTGAGCGCTCGGCGACGGCATCGGCCAGTGAGCCGGTATACCAGGCCGTGTTTTCAACAGTAAAAGCGTCGGGAACAACCTCCTCACGGAGCCTGTCGGCTTCGATCGAGTTAGTGATCACGCGAAAGCCGTCGGTTCGGTCGTAGCCGGCGGCGGCGACGCCAACCGGTGCGTGTCGGTCGACAACGTTGCTCCCGCCGGTGAGCCACGCGAAGCTGTTTGGACGGCCGAACCAAACCG